>Ga0073936_10002499_pt1 | contig 27384 bp, 23 predicted proteins | sample AliMusrvi5mmetaG_FD_87041 | JGI IMG/M metagenome (GOLD analysis project Ga0073936, IMG submission 87041) | Freshwater lake bacterial and archeal communities from Alinen Mustajarvi, Finland, to study Microbial Dark Matter (Phase II) - Alinen... | ecosystem: Environmental > Aquatic > Freshwater >...
ACTATATATAACCTTTAATCATCTTAATATAACCTTAAGGTTACAAAGCAAATCATTATTTTTTAATCCTCCAAATGAATTCAGGAATTTTTTCATCCTTCAGAAATATTTTTTCAATGGAGTCCGCGCCGAAAACTTGTTTATCGACATTAAACGGAAAGACACGAAGACACAAAGTAATACAAAATGCTAATTATCTGCATCTTATAAAATTTATATCTTCGTGTCTTCGTGACTTTGTGTTTAAATTGACTCATAGGGACAGACACGATTATGGGCCAAAAGGGGAATGATTAATGGGATTTCCCTGTTCGACAAAAAGCATAAGGATGCATCAGTAATCAGGGTAAACGGGAAATGTAATGTCTTTAGTCAACGCTATAAACGGGCTATGTTCCCGTGCCCTTTTGAGTATAAATTTTGTATACAATAAGTATTAAATAAGTATACCTTATTTATTCGTGAACACATAAGGTATACACAAGGTATACTCAAGGTATACACAAGGTATACTTAAAAGGGCACTTTGTACCCTCCCCTTTAATACCCGGAGGGTACCTGAACTTAGGAACGATCAATATGTTCCAATACGAAAGTTCATCCCCGGTATAATTTATGCTGATGGTAAGAATCAGTTAATTATTCTGCATATAATTGGCCGCTTCGCTGCATTTTTCTAATTTCACACTTTTAAATTCAGTTACATGACATTTCCAAAGCTTACCATCACAACTCCAATGGAGTTGATCAATCAGTATGTGAAAGATACAATGATCGACCATCTCGGGATTCGATTTACGGCGCTGGGCGAGGGTTGGGTTGAAGCCAGTATGCCTGTTGATCCGCGTACGTTTCGTCCGGGCGGGTTTCTTCACGGAGGGGCCAACCTGGTGCTTGCCGAGACAGTCGCCGGATTGGGATCGATGTTGATGGTTGATGTTCAGGTTTTTGATATTCTGGGTATCCAGGTGAGCGCCAATCACACCGGGAGTGTTGCCGAGGGTCCTGTCTATGCCCGGGCCGAAATTGTGCACTCAGGCTTCCAGACTCACGTGTGGAATGTTGATATCCGGAATGAATCGGGTAAGCTGATCTCAACGGGTAGAGTGACCAATATGATTGTAAAAAGGAATGAAAAATAATACGAAGATCGCAGCTGTACTCGATCAACTGTTGGAAAGACACATTGCCTTTGCGGCTTGGTTTTTCCCTAAGGATTCGCGCATGGGCCTGCTGGTTGGCAATTCGTCGGATGTCCAGCTTTTCGATGGGTTTGATCAGCTCAACGGGGAGGCCGGCTTTGTTTTTGCGCCCTTCCGCATCACGGATCAAAGCCCTGTAATCTTACTCAAGCCAAAGGTCTGGCTGGAAGATTTTCATTCTGAAGATCAGCTGGATATTGAAAGCTTTACCCCTTTTGAGGCTGTTCAGGAGACTGAAGCCTGCAAGTTACAATCGAAAGAGGATTACCTGAAACTAATCGGGGAAACCATTGAAGCCATTCGGGAAGGAGCGCTTTCAAAAGTGATCATTTCGCGCCGGATACCTGTAAAAAGAACTGAACTTTCGATTGGAACAACCTTTCTGCAGCTTCAGGATCAGACTCCCAACGCGTTTACTTTCCTGGTGAACCTGCCTGTTGCCGGAGTATGGATGGGGGCAACCCCTGAGGTTTTGATTCAGTCGGACGGTGAAAACTTCGAGACAGTATCCCTTGCCGGAACGCAGGTGCGAAACCCTGATGCGGAAGAATATTACTGGAGTACAAAGGATATTGAAGAACAAGCCTTTGTTTCAAGGTACATGCTCGATGTGTTCTTTAATTTTGATATCCATCAGTATAAGACCAGGGGGCCTGAAACCATGGAAAGTGGTAAGGTGGCTCATTTAAAAACTTCGTTCTTCTTTCCGGCTAATAAAATTGCAAACTGTTTGGGTAACTTTATAGCCAATCTGCATCCTACACCGGCAGTCTGCGGATTACCAAAAGATCTTGCAGCTGAATATATTCTGAATAATGAAGGTCATGAACGTAAATATTACACGGGATACCTAGGCCTGTGGAGGCTTAACCAGCAGGTATCGCTTTATGTGAATCTGCGTTCGATGGAAATTACTCCCGAAGAATATATTCTTTATGCCGGAGGTGGAATTACTGCCCGGTCGGTTCCTGAAAAGGAATGGGACGAGACCAATCAAAAGGCCAGGACTTTATTATCGGTGATTAGTCCTGAAGGCGGTTCGATAGTTTAGACTGAATGAGTCCGTTGCCTAAAGGCCAACGGCAAAGGATAACTCAGTTCTCATTAAAAGTGCAATATCCTTTGCCGTTTGCCTTTAGGCAACGGAGATTAAATTATAACAATTTTGAAATGATAAGTACAAAAAAACATATACAACAATTAGCCGCACTGCTCCTGAAAAGGGGGATTACCGACCTTGTCATTTCTCCGGGAAGTCGTAACTCGCCAATGATTAATACCTTTTCGGGCATAGCGGATTTCAGTTGCCGTACCGTTGTGGATGAACGAAGCGCAGCCTATTTTGCACTGGGACTGTCACTGGCGAAGCAGAAACCTGTAGCGATTGTCTGTACTTCAGGCACGGCTGCCTTAAATTATGCGCCTGCTGTGGCAGAAGCCTTCTATCAAAATATCCCACTGATAGTTCTTACGGCTGACCGGCCTGATTACTGGATCGATCAGGCCGAAAGCCAATGCATCCGTCAGGAAAACATCTATCAGAATTTTACAAAAAAGGGAGTGAGTTTACCCCTGGGCGAATCAGAAAAAGAACTCTGGTTCGGCGCAAGACAAATCAACGAATGTCTGAATATTGCTATTTCTGGAACACCAGGCCCAATACACATCAACATTCCCCTGGAAGAACCACTGCATCTATTGGTCGAATCAGAACTTCCAGAGGTAAAAGTCATTGAACTCGCCGGAAGTTCAGGCAGTCTGAGCGTAAATGAGATTGCCTCTCTGGCTGAAACGGTCAGTCAATCGCAAAAGATATTGATCCTGGCCGGTCAGATGAATCCCACTCCGGGACTGGAAAGTGCACTGGCCGGACTGGTTGAGAAATCAGGGGCTGTTGTTATGCACGAACATCTGTCGAATCTATCCGATCCTCAGTTTGTGGGTAGCATTGATGCACTGATGGCGTCTATCCTCGAAGAATCGCCTTTAAATTATCACCCAGACTTGCTAATCACCTTTGGCGGGCAACTGGTTTCCAAGTCACTCAAGCAGTTTCTACGGAAAAACAAGCCATCACAGCATTGGCACCTTAGTCCGGGAGGCGAACATTTTGATACCTATCAATCGTTGACCAGGGTGATAAGGATCGATGCAAAGACTCTTTTTGAGTCAATTTCAGAGAAGGTACAACCGGGTGACAAGAACTATTTGCATCGGTTGAAAAGCAAAGAAGACCGGGTTAATCAGCTTCGCGACGAATTTGTGAGTAACATAGAATTCTGTGATATGAAAGCCTTTGAGCTTATCGGGCAATGCATACCTACAAACTCAGTGGTACATCTGGGCAACAGTTCACCGGTACGGTATGCGCTTATTCACAAGCGTGTTGAAGGTGCATCCTATTACAGCAACCGGGGCACCGCCGGAATCGACGGTTGCATGTCGACTGCAGTTGGGTTTGCCAGCCAGTCGGATCAGTTGAATACCATTATCCTGGGTGATTTGTCATTCTTCTATGATTCGAATGCCCTCTGGAATAAATACATTGGAGCCAACCTGCGGATCATTGTGATTCATAACAGTGGCGGAAACATATTCGGAATGATCAAGGGACCTTCCGATTCACCTGCATACGCTGAACATTTCTTAACTGAAAACACCCGAAAGGCAGAAGGACTGGCACTTGCTTTCGGTTTGGATTATCTGAAAGCAGAAAACGAGAATGAACTCTCGCAGGCACTGGGTAAGTTTTATTCACCGGAACAACGACAAGCTGCACTATTGGAGATCTTTACCGATGCGGAGGTCAATATCAGGGTGTTTAGGGAGTTGTTTAAACAGGCTAAAATTAATGAAAAATAAAATACTGTTATGAAGAAGCGCGATCTGATTATTGTAGGTGTCTTTTTGATTATTGCTGCTGTTATGCTTGAATTATTAATACATGATTCGACACCAAGGAATACTGATGACCTCGTCGACTTTTTTTCAGGAATGCTAATTGCAGCAGGAATATTTGTTCTTTCAAAGCAGATCTTTACAAAAAAATAATACCATGAGCACAAACAGACAATGGCAGACCATACGGGAATATGAAGATATTTTCTTTGATTATTTCGACGGGATAGGGAAAATCACCATTAACAGGGAACGCTACCGCAACGCCTTCAGACCTACAACAGTGAACGAGATATCGGATGCACTCAAGATCTGCCGTGAAGATCAGCGCATCAATGTAGTCGTATTGACAGGAGCAGGGGACAAAGCCTTCTGTGCAGGCGGAGATCAAACAGTGAAAGGGAAAGGCGGCTACATCGATAAGGATGGAATCCCGCGGCTCAACATCCTTGAGGTTCAGAAGCAGATCCGCTCAATGCCCAAGCCAGTCATTGCCATGGTAAACGGATATGCGATTGGCGGTGGTCATGTGCTTCATGTGGTTTGCGATATTACCATTGCCAGTGAGAATGCCATCTTCGGACAAACCGGGCCTAAGGTCGGGAGTTTTGATGCCGGACTGGGTTCTTCCTACCTGGCCAGTATTGTTGGTCAGAAGAAGGCTCGCGAAATATGGTTCATGTGCAGGCAGTATTCGGCAGCCGAAGCATTGGAGATGGGATTGGTCAACAAGGTGGTCCCGTTCGATCAATTGGAGGACGAAGTGGTTGCCTGGGGGCAGAAAATGCAGGAACACAGCCCTCTGGCTTTGCGAATGCTTAAACTTGGACTGAATGCCGAACTCGACGGGCAGATAGGCATCCAGGAGTTTGCCGGGAATGCAACATTATTGTATTACCTGACGGAAGAGGCACAGGAGGGGAAGAATGCATTCCTCGAAAAGCGCAAACCAGACTTCAAAAAGTACCCTAAATTCCCTTAATACAAGTACCTTATAGATGTAACAACTTTGTAAGTTACAAAGTTGTTACATTAGGTTAATTCCCTATATTTCATCCCCAGGCATATACTTTAATGTGAAAAATAAATAATGGCATCATTTACAAGTTGGATTAAAGCAGCACGATTGAGGACATTGCCCCTGGCCCTGTCGGGCATATTAATGGGGGCAGCGCTGGCGTATTTCGATCAAGGGTTCAATCCTAAAGTGACCATACTGGCTATCGTAACGGCCTTGTTTATACAGATCTTCTCCAATTTTGCTAACGATTACGGGGACTCGCAGAAGGGAACGGATAACCACCACAGGGTAGGACCAAAGCGTACGGTACAAAGCGGAGAAATAAGTCCGCGGCAAATGAAAGCGGGAATGATTATATTAACGATTCTGAGCCTGGCAACGGGAATCTGGCTGGTAGCAGAGGGAACAAAAGGGCTGGAACTGTCTATTTTTCTGCTCTTTCTGGTCTTCGGAATTATTGCTCTGATAGCAGCCTACCGCTATACAGCAGGCAGTAATCCATACGGATATGCGGGTTTTGGAGATCTGGCCGTTTTTCTATTCTTTGGAATCCTTCCCGTGGTGGGCACCTATTTTCTGAATACACATCAGATTAATGCTTCGCTTTTCCTGCCAGCCATCAGTATAGGGCTATTTAGTACGGGTGTTCTGAACCTGAACAACATGAGGGATATTAAGAACGACCGTAATTCGGGAAAGAATACCATCGTGGTTCGAATGGGAAGTGCCAGGAGTAAAACATATCATACCCTGCTGATTTCAACGGGGATGCTAAGTGCGGTAATTTTTACCCTGATCCATCAAAAGACATTGACCCAGTGGCTTTTCGTCATTGCATTTCCTTTGTTTGTTCATGATTTGATGCAGATTAACCAAATTAAAGAACCTCGCTATCTAGATCCCTTCTTAAAGAAACTGTCCCTGGCTACCTTACTTTTCACCATATTGTTTGGGCTTGGAATCATTTTCATGGGTCAATAATTATTGGAAGGATATTATTCCAAAAGAAGTCAGATCTACAGTGATCGGATACCTTGCTAATAATGACTACTTTTGTAAAAAGGAAAGCTATGACTGATTATAAAAATATTATACGGAATAATCCAAATAAACGATTTGGCAAACCATGTGTCAGGGATACCAGAATCTCTGTATATGATGTTCTTGGATGGTTATCTACAGGAATGGATTTTAAAGACATTATATGCGAATTTCCTGAACTGACAGAAGAAGATATCAAAGCCTGTCAGGATTATGCGGCTGATAATGAGAATAAGGTATAACAGGCATCTTGAATTTCGTATACATATCAACTTAATAATTTGCTCCTATTTTATTAACCTGAAATGCATAATACTGCAAACAAATACTATCTGGAACTGAATTAGCTTTAAAGTTTCTGCACATTATGCACGTTTTGCACGTTCTGCACATTTGCATTTTCTCCCTTTCTCGTTTTGCCACCAAGAAACTAAATTCCATTAATATATCAAGTCTTGGTGTAATTTAGAGTCTTGGCGTTTTGGTGGCAAGAGAAGAAAGGGAGAAAATGCAAATGTGCAGAACGTGCAAAACGTGCATAATGTGCAGAATCTGTAAACAAAAATCAGGACGAGTCAGTCGGAAGATTTTCCATCGTCAGGATGAATCATAACTTGCCGTGTTTATTGATTTTAATTTTTGTACAATACTTAATCAGAAAAACTTTATATTTTTGTCTGGAGCAACTACCCTAAAGAACCAACATCCATGAAACGAAGAAACTTTATCCGCACCTCAGGAATATCGCTTGCAGCCCTTTTTATGAGCGATACCTTAATGGCTTACAGCACTGCATCAAAAAAGAGTGTCATCAACTTCCCAGATGAAGTGAAGGCAATCTTGAATGATCAAATAGTAATTCTTTCAGGTAAGGACCAGAAAGAATGGTCTTATCGCGAACTGATAGTTAAACTAAGTGAAACCGGTCACAGCCTGATTGCCGAAATACAGGCACCAGGGGTAAAACTAAGTTCGGTAACTTTAAGCTGGAAAATTCCTGCAAGTTCTGATTCCATGATTCTGAACGATCATTGGGAACGTACCTATGGTGATGTGTCGTGGCACAAGTCACAGGATACAGAACTGCTTCCCTGGTATTTTATGGAACATTCAGGTATAGAAACCAATGGGTTTGGAGTGAAAACAGGAACTGCTTCTTTCTGTTCCTGGCAGGTGGGTAAAGATGAACTCAGCCTGACGATGGATACCCGTTCAGGCGGGAACGGCGTTCAACTGGGCAGCCGGAAACTGAAAGCTGCTGAAATTGTTACCATCAAAAGCAATACGGGGGAATCGCCTTTTCAAACCGCCAGAAGATTTACCAAAGTTATGTGCGACAAAGCCAGGATGCCAAAACATCCGGTATATGGAATCAACGACTGGTATTTTACCTATGGAAACAATTCGGAGAAACTCATTCTGGAACTTACGAAAATGATGGCTCCAATGGCTGACGGATTGGAGAACCGACCATTTTCGGTAATTGATGCCGGTTGGTTTCAAGGACCTTCCTTCTCTCCTAATGATGTGTGCTGGGGCAATGACATGAAAACCCATGACGAGAATTTCAGCGATATGGGTCATCTGGCTGAAAAAATCAGGAAAGCAGGGATGCGACCAGGTATCTGGACCAGACCTCTCTGCGGAAATGAGAAAGATCCAAAATCACTGATGTTGCCACTGATCAAGGGGCGTGTAGAAAACAACCCGGTTCTCGACCCTACCATTCCTGAAAACCTGGAACGTATAAAAAGCTATTTCAAACTTTACAGGGAATGGACCTACGAAATGGTAAAGTTCGATTTCACAACCTTCGACATCCTGGGGAAATGGGGTTTTGAAATGATGAAAGACAGCCGGATGACAGAACCTGCATGGAGCATGTACGATAGCTCGAAAACCAACGCTGAAATCATTCTTAATATGTATCAGTCTATCCGTGAATCTGCCGGAGTAACTTATATTATCGGATGTAATACCATAAGTCATCTTTCAGCCGGACTGTTCGAGCTGAACCGTGTTGGAGACGATACCTCAGGCAACGAATGGGAAAGGACCCGCAAGATGGGAGTTAATACTCTGGCATTCCGTGGTGTTCAGCATGGAACATTTTATGCCACCGATTGTGATTGTGTTGGATTGACTACAAAAGTTCCCTGGGCAAAAAACAAGCAATGGATGGAACTGGTTGCCAAGAGCGGTACACCACTGTTTATCTCTGCTCAACCCGATGCTACAGGAGCCGAACAAAAGGCAACTATAAAGGAATGTTTCCGGTTGGCCTCAACAGATATCGCTGTTGGAGAACCGCTCGACTGGATGGAAACAGCCTTGCCAAAAACCTGGAAGCTGAATGGCAAGGTGGAACATTTTGACTGGGACTAACAGAGCTAAAAGTAATAGATGATGTGTTAAAAATGAGAAGAAAGAATTAAAACCTTTAAATTCAACTCATTTGGAATTTAAATTTTCTCATTGCTTTTCCCATCTTTGCACTTCCATTTAAGAATATGTAATGTCGCTATTCAATGAAGTTCTGATCTTCCTGGCCGCAGTAGCTGCTGGATTCATTAATGCCCTTGCCGGTGGAGGAACACTGGTTACTTTTCCTGTGTTACTGGCCGTAGGCATTTCACCGGTGGTGGCCAACGTAACCAATACTGTTGCCTTGGTTCCTGGGACAATTGGCGGCATGTGGTCACAGCGCAAAGATTTTAAGTCACAATACCAACGTTTATTAAAATTACTTCCAGTGGCTATTGTTGGTGGAGTTGCAGGGGGTCTGTTGATTTTAAATACCAGTGAAAGCGCATTCCGTAGCCTTATTCCATACCTGATATTGGTGGCAACTCTGCTATTGGCTGCACAGGTACAAATAAAAAACTGGGTGGTTGCCCGTATTGGACATGCTCATAACGAAAAGCACAATCCAATTCTCATGTTATCACTGGTTTTGCTGGCAGCCATTTATGGCGGTTATTTCGGAGCAGGACTTGGGGTAATACTGATGGCTGTTCTGGGCTATGTGACTGATGATTCAATGACCCAACTAAATTTCCTGAAACAGGCTCTGGGCTTTGCTGTCAATTTGGCTGCTGCCATATATTTTGCCTTCTCAGGGAAAGTTGAATGGATGGTCGCTTTTGTTATGATTTTCGGATCGCTTTCAGGAGGATTGATCGGAGGACAATTGGCCGGAAAAATAAAACCCGAAATGCTTCGCTGGATCGTTGTGGCTGCAGGGCTGATTGCAGCTACTATTTTCTTTCTGAAAGAATAACCAGATGAAAGCTGAATCCAATCTGAATATCATACTTAAATCATTGAATCCTAAACTTCATGATGGAGAATTTGTGTTTTGCACCATGAATGAAATTTCAACTATCGATAACAATGATATAGTTATGATTTTCCGCGAAACAGAAGGCATAACGCTTATCCTTGGAAAGGAAACTGCCGATCGGCTAAAACTTGATTATTCGTTTATTGCAGCATGGATAACGCTGACAGTCCATTCATCGCTCGAAGCAATCGGACTTACTGCATTTTTCTCCAATGCACTTGCCAGGGAAAGTATTAGTTGCAATGTGGTTGCTGCCTTTTACCATGATCATCTGTTTGTAAAAAAGGAAGATGCAGCAAAATCAATGGAAATTTTAATTAAGATATCCGAATGATTTCATTCCCAAAAAATTGTTGTATTTTAACACCGGTTCTCTGTTGATCAAACGTATTACTATTTATATCCGGAATGTAAATCCCGGCCAAACTTTGTCATTGGTAACAAGTTATTAAGCCGTTGAAAATCCATGAAGAATTTTCTTGTACATATTCTACTGCTTCTGCCCTTCGTGACTTTTGGTCAATTATTTCCAAAGGTCGCTGATTTCAATGGAAATATTGAGAAAGTGGTGGAAATAAGATATGGAAGGGAAGTCAGTAAAGCCCGATTATTTAGTGGTATTTATCATCCAAAATACTATTCTGGATGGAAATATACTTACCTGTTTGATCAGAATTCGAAACTGTTGAAACGAACAAATACTTTTCAGGGAAAAGTGACCGCTGAATTTGTGTACCAAAACAACACCAAAGGAAACAGGGTTACACAACGGGAAATAATCGCAGATAATCTTAACGGACATGAAGGAGATTATACAGAAGTGGAGAATTTAATAGATCCGCAGGGACGAATAGAAAAAGTAAATTTCATGGCTTTTAATGCAAAAGAATCCAAACTGGAAGTTTATCAGACTGAACAGGATGCAGAATACAAGGATGGTAAACTCATTGCATTTACGCGTAATCAGATCAACGGGAATGGAGAAGCCGACAGTGGCGAGAATTGCAAACTATATTACAATTCTGAAGGAAAATTAATCCGATCTGAACGAAAAGACCAGGCTTCAGGATTTAAGACCGTAATTGATTATTTTTATAACAACAAAGGATTGCTCAGTCATTATTCGGTTGACTTTCTGATGGAATTGCAGGAAAAAGGGAAAAATCAGATTCAGGATATCTACTATAAATATGACACGCACGGAAACTGGGTCAGGAAATACTGGGAAAGCGATAATAAGAAACGGTTGGAAACAAAAAGGAAAATAAGTTACAGATAGATTAATTTATACACATACGATGAAACTTTCAAACAACAAGATTTTAATTACAGGCGGCGCTTCAGGCATAGGGCTAGGGCTCACTGAAAGATTTATACAGGAAAACAATACTGTAATCATTTGCGGTAGAAGAGAATCTCTACTAAAAGAAATAGAAGCCCGGTTTCCTAAAGTCATTACCTATAAATGTGATTTATCCCTTCCTTTGGAACGAAAGGAGCTTTTTGAATGGATCTCAGAAAATCACAAAGATTTAAATGTGCTTGTGAACAATGCCGGAATTCAACAGTCCGTGTCCCTGTCAGACGAAACCTTCTATGATCGTGCAAAGGAAGAAATCGACATCAATATTGAGGCGCCCCTTCATCTGGCTTCGCTCTTTATTCAGTTGAAATCACTGGATACAATCATCAATGTTACCTCAGGGCTCGCTTTTGTCCCAATGGTCAAAATGCCGGTCTATTGTGCAACCAAGGCATTTCTGCATTCATTCACCCTTTCGTTGCGGCAGCTTTTGAATGCCAGGAACATTGAGATCATTGAAATGATTCCACCAGCCTTGAACACTGACCTGGGAGGAAAAGGCCGGCATGATTATGCACCTCCGGTAAGTGATTTCATCCAGGCTGTATTTGAACAGCTGGCTCAGGGAAAAAGTGAATTAACCTTTGGGTTTAGCGATGCGATGATAAAAGCAGGGCCGGAAGATTTACAAAATACTTTTCTTCGGATGAATCAATTGGGTTAATCATAACCCTATTGAAAGAATCACGTATAAATATCTGTTTGATCAAAGTACTTTAATAACTTGTTGGCAATCCTGTAATGTTAAAGTGGAGACCAGAGGCCACTAAAAAAACGGGGCATTCCCGAAAAGCCAAAAGAGTAGGACCAAATCTCTATTTGTATGAAATCTTCGATCAGTCTGATTTATTGGTTACCCCGGATCATTTGCATCCTGTCCATTCTCTTTGTTAGTATGTTCGCGCTTGATGCTTTTGCTCCTGGACTTTCCTTCTGGCAACAGCTTGGTGATTTTTTAATTCATCTGATTCCCTCTTTTGTTTTACTTGCCGTTCTTATTGTTGCCTGGAAATGGGAATTATACGGTGGGATTGCTTTTACAATCATTGGACTTGCACTGAGTCCCTTTATCTTTATGCTTAATCATCACAGGAACCATTTCACTATTGGCGCCAGCTTGGGAGTCGTTATGATGATTACCTTTCCCTTTGTGGTTGTGGGGATACTTTTTATTATCAGCTACTTCCTGAGGAAAAAGGAATTTCAATAAAAACAGAACGAATAATGGGAAAGCGAATTGTCACTGTTTTCTCTCTCCAAATCTTATTTAGTTTTTTATAATTGAATACTAATCGGGTTAATCAAAATCATTCGATCAGACACAATCATGATGGTTAACAACCTTTTAGTTTTTCGAAACATGAAATGAGAAGAACATCCGTTGCACTTTCTTTTAAAAATTGGAATTAACAATAGGAACGAAATACAGCTTAATGTCCGAATAAATGTTTATTTTTACTATAAATGTTTTTTCTATTAACCTGGGATATCGCAAAATGCGACAACCTTTTAAATCATGGATAAAATCACAATAATTCCATCAGAAAAAATTGACCGATCAATCTTATTATTAAGAGGTCAAAAAGTGATGCTTGATGCTGATTTAGCAGTAATATATGGACTCAAGACAAGTAGATTGAATGAACAAGTAAAAAGAAACAAGGACCGGTTTCCAGCTGATTTTATGTTTCAACATACTGATGAAGAAAAAGCTGAGGTTATCGCAAATTGCGATCACCTTCAGAAACTCAAATTCGCCAGGACTAATCCTTATGCATTTTCAGAACATGGTACAATTATGCTTGCCAGTGTATTGAACACACCACTCGCAATTCAAACCAGTATATTAATCGTAAGAGCATTTGTAAAACTGAGAGAGATTTTATCTGCGAATAAAGAATTGGAAAGAAAGCTATCTGATCTTGAATCCAAATATGACAAGCAATTTTTAATGGTATTTCAAGCCATTAGGGAATTGATGAAACAGCCAACATCTGTTCAAAAGCTACCACAAATTGGTTATAAAATTGGTCAAAAAAGCAAGTAACCTGGTTCATCTGATCAGTTGCAGTCACCATGGTTCCCAAACCTGTCAGATTTTCAAAAGCTGAGAATAAAATACAAATGTTTAAAGGATTTGAAAATAGGACTTTACAAAAGAAAGAATATGCGAAGAAATATAGAGACAAAAGGTTAACTTTGATTTTCAAAATAATCAAACCATCCAAACACCTACCAATGAAAGACATTGAGAACATCTTGAAGGAAATCCTTGAACAAGTTATTGAATTTAGGAATCACTATACTTCGAACGAACAAGCAGTTAGGACTCAATTAATTGAACCTGTTTTAAATGTTCTAGGTTGGAAAACTGCGAATCCGAAATATGTTAGACCCAATGCGCTTGGCGAAGATGGAAAAATTCCAGATTATACTTTGCTTAAAAACGTAAAAGAAACCTTAATAGTTGAAGCGAAAAATTTATCCATTGACTTAAAGACAAAATCTATAATAGACCAACTATCAGCTTATTGTTATAATAGAGGAATAAAATTTGGAGTTCTTACAAATGGAGTAAAATGGCTACTTTTTAAAACCTTTGAATTAAATCCTAAAGACAGAATTATTTGGCAAGTTGATTTAGAAAAAGATAAGATTGAGAATGTTGCAAGAAGTTTAAAATTACTAGCTTATGAAGATATAGAAGCCCTTGATGCATTATTGGATAAGGATAAATCACTCAATAAGGGTTGGATATCATTGATTGAATCAACGGAAAGCATTGTTACGATAATTTCTCAAAAGCTTTTGGAAAAAATTAAAGTAACTGATCCTACTTTCAAAATTGATCCAAACGACTTAAAAACTTTCACACAAGGCAAATTATCTGAACTTTATGAATTAAGTGAAATTGAGGAAGATGAGAAGGATGACCTTTTACCAGTTGTTGATAAAGTTGAAGAATTCTCTGAGGTCGAAGATGTAATTTTCAAGAGATCTCAGAGAAATAAAATACGAGAAAAAATATCTGTTAAATTTTCAGACAACACCATCATCAGGCTCAGGACAGTAGTTGATACATTTGTAGAAACAATAAAACGAATCGGACCTGAAAGGATACTTCCATTAAATATTTCTTGTGGAAGGGTGGGTCTGATCTCAGATACCAAAGACAACTTTTACAATCAGCATAAAATTGGGAAATATTGGATAATGGTCCATAATTCTACCAAAGAAAAAATTGCTGTTCTTAACGAAATTAATCATAGATTGAACCTAAATATGACAATTGAAATATTCACCAGTGGAAAATAAAGAAATGTTCCAAATGACTTTTTTGCATCGAAAGGTGTAATTTAACTGGCAACTCTTTTCGGTCCTATTCCTCCCCCACTCCTTGCAGAACAATCTTCGCCTGTTTGACACTTTTCACCTTCTCAAAGGTCAGTGAAAGGCGGTTATTGCCTTCTTTCATGCGACAGGTTTGAGGATGAGATTGCACAAAATGCAGTATCTTAACAAATACCGGTGACTGGTAAAACGTTGATTGCGGATCAGAAATAAACTGGCAGATCATTTTCTTATTCTTCAGGATAATCTTTTCCATTCCCAGTTGAATGGCCACCCATCGTAATCGTACCACTTCAATCAATTCTATACTTTCATTTGGTAATTTACCAAAACGATCAGCCAGTCCTGCCTCGAAAAGTACTAATCCTTCTTCATTTTCCTGGTTATCAAGCTCCCGATATAGCAACATTCGTTCGGAGGTACTCTGAATGTATTTATCCGGGAACAGCAATTGTAAATCGGTATCAATCTGGCAGTCGCTACCAAATTTCACATTGAGGAATGCCTGTGATGAATCTGCTTTTTCGTCTTTAAAGAGTTCCTTAAACTCAGTCTGTTTCAACTCCTGAATGGCTTCGTTTAGGATACGATGATAGGTTTCGAAGCCAATATCTGCAATAAAACCACTCTGTTCTGCGCCTAAGAGGTTACCTGCACCACGTATATCCAAATCCTGCATGGCAATATTAAATCCACTTCCGAGCTCTGAAAACTCTTCTATAGCGCGCAAACGCCGACGTGCTTCGGTGGTCAGAGTTGAAAGAGGTGGCGCCAGAAGATAACAGAATGCCTTTTTATTCGAACGACCGACTCTTCCGCGTAACTGATGAAGATCGCTCAGTCCGAAGTTCTCTGCATGATTGATGATAATGGTATTGGCATTCGGGATATCCAGTCCAGACTCGATGATGGTTGTTGCAACCAATACATCGAATTCACCATTGATAAAATCCATCATGACCTTTTCGAGCTTTTCACCTTCCATCTGTCCGTGCCCTACCACAGTCCGGACACCAGGTACAATCTTCCTGATAATAGCTTCAACCTCATAGATATTAGCAACCCGGTTATGAATAAAAAACACCTGGCCATTTCGTGCCATCTCATATTGAATGGCTTCACGGATAATATCTTCATTAAACCCGTGGAGTTCGGTAGCAATGGGGTATCTATTGGGCGGGGGTGTCATGATAACCGACAGGTCACGTGCACCCATCATCGAAAACTGGAGTGTACGGGGAATCGGCGTGGCTGTAAGGGTAAGCGTATCCACATTTACCTTCAGCTGCTTTAACTTTTCCTTTACCGAAACACCGAATTTTTGTTCTTCATCCACGATCAGCAGGCCCAGATCTTTAAAAATTACTCCTTTGCCAACCAGCTTATGTGTTCCAATCAGAATGTCTACTTTCCCTGCCTTAGTATCGTCTAAAACTTGTTTTACATCGGCTGCTTTTCGCAAACGACTAATGTATTCAACCCGTGCCGGAAAATCGCTTAAACGGTCAGTAAAGGTCTTGAAATGCTGTAGTGCAAGCAATGTGGTGGGAACTAGAACAGCCACCTGTTTACTGTCTGTCACTGCTTTAAAAGCAGCCCGAATGGCAATCTCCGTTTTACCGAAACCCACATCACCGCAAACCAACCGGTCCATAGGGATTTCCTTTTCCATGTCTTCCTTCACATCAATGGTCGATTTCATCTGGTCGGGCGTATCCTCGTAAATAAATGAGGCTTCCAGCTCTGCCTGAAGATATGAATCGGGAGAAAAGGCAAAGCCACTTTCCTGAAGACGTTGTGCATACAATTCAATCAGTTCTTTGGCAATATCCTTCACCTTCAGCTTGGTGCGGTCTTTCAGCTTTTGCCATGCTCCACTCCCCAGTTTACTGATGTTTGGCTCGGTGCCGTCCTTACCCTTGTATTTCGATATGCGATGCAGGTTGTGGATGCTCACTAGCAACACATCGTTATCCTTGTAAGTCAACCGGATTGCTTCCTGAAGTTTGCCATCCACCTCTGTTTTTACCAGTCCTGCAAATTTACCGATGCCATGATCGACATGAACGACATAATCGCCCTGATGAAGTTTGTTCAGCTCCTTAAAAGTGATGCTGTCGCGTTCGGCCTTGCGAGTTTTAATTTCAAAGCGGTGATAACGTTCAAAAATCTGATGATCGGTGTAACAGCATATCTTCCGGTCATGGTCAATAAATCCCTCATGCAAGGTAAAGTTTACCGGACGGAAACTAACCGTCAATTCTTTGTCCTCAAAGATTGCTTTCAGACGATCAGTCTGTGATACACTGGTGGATAGGATATAATTGGTAAAGCCGTAATTCTGATTGTCAATCAGGTTCTGGGCAAGCAAATCGAAATTCTTATTGAAAACAGGCTGAGGATTAGTATGAAATACAACTACCTTTGAATTCCTGAAAAAATGTTTTTGTCCAAACTCTGCACAGGTAAAACGCTTAATCTCTTTTGAAAAAACCTCACCTGAAAGAAGTCTGGAAAACCATTTCTTCCGTTCTTCTTCCGTTTCAGCCTTTTCGATAGTCTGTATGAAATTATACTCCATCTGATCCACTATCAGTTGGATGTCATTTAAAAAAAGTAAAGTGTCATCAGGAATAAAATCCATAAAACTGATGCGCTCCACGTTTTGCAAATCATCCTGAATATTTGGAATGATACTGATACTGCTAAGTGATTCCTTGGAAATCTGGTTGTCGAGATCGAAACTACGGATCGAATCCACCTCATCGCCAAAAAAGTCAAGCCGATAGGGATCTTCACTGGAATAGGAGTAGACATCTACGATACCGCCACGAATGGAATACTGTCCGGGTTCATAAACAAACTCAACCCGTTCGAAACCGTATTCAAACAGCACTTCATTCACAAATTCAATCGACAGTTTATCGCCTTTCGATACCTGAAATGTATGTGATGCAAGCCCTTCACCCGAAATCACTTTCTCGTTCAATGCTTCAGGATAGGTAACAATCAGAAGCTGTTTCTCCACCTTCAGCCGATTGAGTACTTCGGTTCGCAGAATGATGTTTTCCTGCTCTATGGTTTCGTAATGTACCGACCGCTTGTAGGATGAAGGAAAAAACAGGACTGGTACATCAGACGTCAGCGTATTCAGGTCGTCGTAAAAATAGGCAGCTTCTTCCTTGTCATTCAGGCATATAACGAATGTTCTTTTTATTTCTTCGGAAAGCAGGCAGGTAAGAATACTTCGTGATGAGCCAACGATCCCCTTCAGGTGAATCTTTTCACCAGGGATATTCAGCATTTGGCACATTTCACCGATCAGGTCATGCTTTCTGAACAGATTCCTAAAATCCTTACGCTCCAATTCAAAACTAATTTGCCTGCAAAGGTAAGCATTAATAAATTTATACCATTTTAAATTAAAATAGCTTTGTTGATAGATTGTTCAGAAAATCAAGCACGAATTGAAAGATTGGCATTTGATATTGTCTAGCTTTAAACCCTGACTAAAAACCAATTAATCATGAAGAATATTCCAGTAATTTCAATTACCCGTAAAACTCTGGCCGAAGCTTATGAAGCAGCATTAACCGCTGTCTACAAACAAGGTACCCGTTTTAAAACCCAGTACGACAAACCGGAAGATCCTGAAAGCATGGATTGCACGATGAATATCACCATCGAAGAACCTGAAACCGACCCGATGATCCATATGGCCTTCCCCGGAGGAATTGACGACCTGAAGGAGTATGTCCTGGAACTGAAAGGCTACAAAGACCACAGGGCGAAGAATATGAATGTCGAAGGTGATACACGCTGGGAATATACTTATCACGGACGCCTGCAGAATTATGGGGTCTGGAAAGAACTTGTTGATGGGAAATCACAGGAAACAGGTCCTTTCAAAGTTGATCAGGTACAGTCGGTCATCGACAAACTCTCCAAACAACCCTTTACCCGTCAGGCACAGATGATTACCTGGATGCCGAATATTGACTGTGATTGTTATGATCCGCCATGTCTTCAATCGTTATGGTATCGAATTCTGGAAGATGAAGAAGGAATCTATTGGCTGAACTGCAACATCCGTTTCAGAAGTAATGATGCATGGGGAGCCAACTTCATGAATATGTTTGGATTTGTTCAGTTTAACAAGGAAGTGATTGCTGCCGGAGTAGCCGAAATGACAGGACGTACAGTTAAGTTGGGCCGGTTGAACTGGCAGGCTGACTCGTTTCATATCTATGGAAAAGACCTGAAAGTAGCAAAGGAAAGGCTGTTCGATCGGATTTCAGATATGCCCTTTGAAGAACGCACCATGAATTTCAACGATGAGTTCTTTCGCGATATGTATGATCAGGCCGGACAACAGGTGATTGCCAAGATAAAAGCCTTCGACGAAAGCCGTTAGTGACCGATGATTTGTTCCTGAATAATACAGTTGATTTACTGGCATATGTTTCGTAATTTTCAGCTTCATTAATACTCATTAATAAAATCATACTATCATGAGTAAAGATCACGAAAAACATCATTCGAAACATGAAGGTAAAAACCCTAAACATGTTGAACCTGAGAATAAAGATCATCTTCTGATCAGTACTAAAAGATACAATAAAGAACTGCGGAAACTGGATATTGAATTGATCAAACTTCAGGATTGGGTCAAATACAAGCAGCTAAAGCTGGTTGTATTGTTCGAAGGCCGTGATGCTGCCGGTAAAGGCGGAGTTATTAAACGGATCACCGACCCCCTCAATCCGCGTATTTGCCGCATAGCAGCTCTTGGAACTCCCACTGAAAAGGAGAAATCGGAATGGTACTTTCAGCGATACGTAAAGCATATGCCCGCTGGCGGCGAAATCGTTTTGTTCGATCGAAGTTGGTATAACCGTGCCGGAGTGGAGCATGTCATGGGATTTTGTACCGAAGATCAGTACCAGGAGTTCTTCAGAAGCTGTCCTGAATTCGAACAAATGCTTATCCGTTCAGGAATCATCCTTATCAAATACTGGTTCTCGGTTTCCGACGAAGAACAGGAAATCCGTTTTCAGGAACGCTTAAACGACCCGACAAAATCATGGAAGCTAAGTCCTATGGATGTGGTATCACGCGAAAAATGGATTGAATACTCCAAAGCCAAGGATGAAATGTTTAAATATACTGATCTGAAACTTTCCCCGTGGTATGTGGTACCTGCCGACAATCAAAAACTGGCGCGTCTGAATTGCATCAGTCACCTCCTGAGCCTGATTCCATATGAACATGTCCCTGCTGACCCTATTGTCCTGCTTCCCAGAAAAGCAAATCCGGCCTATATCCGTCCGCCAATCTCTGACCAGACTTTTGTCCCTGACAGGTATGGTAGAAATAAGGATGACGATGATGTATCCGATTCGGATTAGGAATAAGGAAAGAGAAAAGAGGAATATGGAATGAGGAAAATGGCATGTAAGAAGAAAGTTCAGCAATTTTCCTTTTTCCTTATTCCTTTTTTCTCTTTCCTTATTCCCCTTTCCCCTTTTCTATTGAATTTTCTGAAGGGATTGTAAAATAGAATGTACTGCCTTTCCCCACTTCACTTTCAGCCCAAATTCTGCCTCCGTGTTTTTCAACAAATTCCTTACAAAGGATTAATCCAAGACCTGTACTGGGTTCACCCTCTGTACCTTGTCTGTTCTTAATTTTATCAACACAGAAGATTTTATCGGTCATATCGTTATCCATACCGATACCATTATCGTGTATGGCAAATTCCACGAGGTTATTATCAACAGGTTTCGCTGAGAGAGTAATCTTTCCTCCTTTAGGTGTAAATTTTATAGAATTGGAAGTTAAATTTCGAACTATTGATGCAAACATGTACTCATCGGCAAAAACATGCAAATCTTCAGGAATATTAAAGTCAATCTCCAGATTTTTCTTGTTTGCTGAATCTATATGTAAGCGGATGATATGGTTAGTCTTCTGATTTAACTGCAATTTCTTCGGAGTAAAACTGGTCATCCCCCGTTGAAGCCGTGACCACTCAAGCAGGTTTTCAAGTAATTCATAGAGACTATCGGCTGATTTGCTCAAACTCATAGCCATCGTTTGAATCTCGGTTAACGATAGATTGGGCAAATCCTCAGCCAGTAATTGTGTCAGCCCCAGAAAGCTGTTAAACGGGCTCTTAAGGTCGTGGGCAATGATTGAAAAGAATTTATCCTTCTCTGAGTTGATTGTTATAAGTTCCTCGTTCTTTAACTTTATAAGTTCCTCAGCCTGCTTCTTATCCGTGATATCGCGGGAAGTAGCAATTAATACATTTTGACCAAAATATCTGCCTTTATTTATAATTACCTCTTTTAGGAAAACTTTCCCGTCTTTGCGTTCAGCCCAAAAATCAAAGCATACTTCAACTCCGGTCTTGAATACATTATTCAACCTGTTCCGGATTTCGTCCATATTGTTAAGGCCCGGTGCTGCAAATGCGTTAGGAGTCTTTCCGATAAATTCCTGCTTATCCCGAAGGTACATCTTCTCGGCGCTCTTATTTACATCTATGAAAATCCCTGATTCATCCAGCAAATAAATAGCCTCAGAAACAGAGTTGAACACATCCTGGTAGCTCTCTTTCGCAATTTGCAAGTCTTCTTCCAAATGTTTCTGATCGGTAATATCACGCATCATTAACAATACCTCGCCCCTGCCACAAGGGATATATCTTGATTCATAATGCTTCAATACACCTCTCAGTTGAATCTTTGATGTCGAATAATCAGCTTTCCCGGTTGATAATACATTCTCCACCTTCACCCTTGTTATTGCTGCAATTTCACTTGGAAGAACATCGGTGACCGATTTGCCGACATAGGTCTCCGAATCTTTGGATAACAAATCATTGCATTCGGAATGCAATTCAACGATTTTGCAATTGCTGTCAAAGACCAGCCTTAAATCCGGAATAGCTTCCAGTAATGCCTGATTACGCTCATTGCTGCTTTTGAATTCTTCTTCTGCCTGTTTCTTTGCTGTTATGTCCCTGATGGACCCCTGCCCAACATACTCTCCTTTAAGTTTTACTAACTTTATATTGATTTCAACATCAACCAGATGTCCATCCTTATGAATCATTAAAGTAACAAACCTGCAAACCTCCTTGTACAAGAATATATTCCCAAGCTGGAAATGGTATTCCGACACACATTGTTCAGGTAAAAAATCGGTGAATGACCGGCCAATTAGCTCTTCAATCTTATATCCCAATACCTTTTCGACACTCTTGTTAAAGAAAAGTTGCTTCCCAAACCGGTCAATAATGAATATGACATCGAAGGTGGACTGCGCAATTACCCTGTAATTTTCCTCACTCACCCGAAGCGCCCTTTCCTCCATCTTTTTTTCGGTGATATCAGTAATACTCAGTATGGCATTCTTAACCTTCCCATCTGAATAAACCGGCGAAATACGTGATAAATACCAGCGTATCTCATGATCAATGCCAATCGCCCTTGATTGATAGGTTTGAGGGATAGCCTTTGTGAATACACAATTAAGTGATTCGGTCATTAAATCATGATATTCAGGCAGGGGTCCATTCACAAAAGTTACGGCCAATCATATCCTTCTTTTCATAGCCCTGCATAACCCGATTGGTAAATTGGATGGTTCCTTCTTCATCCAGGTTCAGAATAATGTCAGCTGCATTTTCGGTGATGGCTCTAAGGGTTGCTTCACTTCTGCGGAGGCTGGCCTCTGTCTGCCGGCGCTGTATGGCTGAAGCAGCCAGGAAAACAAAATCTTCAAGGATCTCCATTGGAGGATCAGGCTGATTTTTGCCCAAAGCGAGCAATGAGGTGCCATAAAGCTTACCCTCAACGAGGAATGACACCCTGATAAACCGGTCAGCCATAAGCATTGCCTGTGCTGATGCTCCTACCGGATAGGGAATAGCGCCCAGGGTAACATCGAAAAGAGAGCTGCCTACCCGAATGATAGTATGGGTCAGTTCATGATACATATAATCACGCAAAACGGAATGGATTTTATGTACATGGTTATCGAAAAGGCAAACAAGCATTTCAAGCATCTCTGGCTCCATTTCAATATGCTTCGGAGTAAGCGTACGGTCTTCCGGGTTATATCCTGAAAAAACCACCCCAATTGCCCCGGTAAATTCTTTGATTCGCCTGGAGATGAGTGCCTCAATATTTTCTTCAGGAGATAATCTGGACAAATCAATGGAGAATCGGTTTAACTTTGACAATGCTTCATGCTGTGTTACCAGGACCATTTCAGCCTGCTTTTGTGAACTGATATCCCGAAGAACTGTAACCAGTAAATTGCCGTTGGGAGAGGCCGTAACAAAAGTGCTTAACTCAACAGTGATATCCGTGCCATCTGCACCGGTTATTTTATGTTCGAATATTTTCCTTTGCCAATACGCCCAGTCATTGATAATACTTACAAATCTTCTTTCAAGTGTGTTTAAAAATGCCTGATTTTGATATTCTTTCGGAGTAAGTTGAAAAATAATATCCCACATCTGATGATCAATGGCATCAGCTGATTTGATTCCTGTGAGCAGTTCCATTCCATTATTCCAACTGATAACTTTCCCTTGCCTGTCACCAATAAATATTCCATCCGATGAAAGTTCGATGACGCTTATCTGTTCGTCACCATTCAGAAACATGTTGTTTTCTGAAGTCAAACCGCCGTTGACTCCAATTATACTTTCAATATCCAAAACCCCCTTACCCAATCCGGTATAGGCTGTTCCAAATTTTTCCATAATACATCCGTAGACTTGATCGTATCGGTTAAGCTTATAAAACGGTGCTGTTCTCCTTTTGAAAGAACAGAATCTTTACATTTCCTCCGTAAAAAAAATCGATTATTTTCCCCTTCTCAATCGATCCTAAATAATTACAAAAGATAAACTGCACACAATTTAAGTAAATTATTTTATATATTCATCATTTTTCAATAATATCTGTTAAATAACATTACATTATTGATTCAAGGGTAGTTTACCGAACGGAATTTGCTTCTTTCCCACACCAATCAGATTGATAAACGATCCAAAGGCAGGTCCGGATGTTTCCACAAAAAGGGGATAAAAAGTAAAAACCATATGAGACATTTAACCTTTAAAACTGCTAATGATCCCGTTTGCGAATCTATTCTTCTGGCCTTTTCTTCCAACCTGGTGCTAAATAGTTAAGGAATTATTGCTATCTGCAATTTACTTCTGTCATACCTCTGTCGTACCACTATCGTATATAATTCGTAACAAATTTGATTCGAATTTGTTACGAATTATATACGATAGTGGTACGACAGAGGTATGATAATGGTATGATAGAGGTACGACAATGAATAAAGGTATTCTAAATGGGAATAAGGGGGTATATCATCTATGCACTATACGATGATATCTGTTTTTAACAGCCATTTATTATGGAATAAATTTTCAAACGACACGCAATGCATTGGCAGTTTTTCGGCTAAACACCGGTCGGTAAGGTGAAATAAAATGTACTTCCTTTCCCCACTTCACTCTCCGCCCAAATTGAGCCACCATTTTTCTCAATAAAATCCTTGCATAAAATAAGGCCCAACCCAGTGCTGGGTTCGCCATCAGTACCTTTACGACTGGTTCGCTCGTCAGGGGAGAAAAGTTTGCTGATCATCTCTTTACTCATCCCGATACCGCTATCATTGACTGATATCTCAATAAATTCCTCATCTGTTGACCTGGCTGAAAGAAAGATCTTCCCGCCCTTGGGAGTAAACTTGACAGCATTGCCGGTTAAGTTACGAATTATTGACTGAAACATATTCTCATCAGCTAAAACCTTTATTTCTTCCGGGATCATATAGCTAAGATGAATGTCCTTCTTCTTTACCGATTCCAAAACCGTTTGAAGACTTTGGGTGATTTTGGGACTTAACTGAAACGATTTTGGATCAACTTTGTTTATACCTTGTTCCATGATTGACCATTCCAGTAGGTTTTCAAGTAACTGATACAGATTGGTGGCAGAGCCTCTCATCGAAAAGGCTATTTCCTGAAGCTGGCTAAGTGTCATCGTTGGTAAATCTTCGACCATCATTTCGGTAAAGCCCAGGAATGTATTGAACGGACTTCTCAGGTCATGGGCGATGATGGAAAAGAATTTATCTTTCTGGGCAATGGCTTTTGACAGTTCTTCATTGATATGCTGAATTTTCTGATCGGCATTTATACGTTCAGTGATGTCAATTACTAAACCATGCCATATAACTTCACTGCTTTCCAACACCTCGGGAATCGACCTGAAATGCATCCATTTGACATTTCCTTTTGACAGTATGCGTCCTTTCCAGTCAAAGGATTTATTTAACCGAATGCCTTCCATGTTCATTTCTGCAAATGAAGTTCTGTCATCGGGGTGTATGGATTGCAACACCAGATTGGCATCAGCCAGAAGCCCTTCAATGCTCAGATCAAGCATTTCAGCCATCCGGGAACTGACATAATCTAGTGCAAATGTTTCATCTGGTTTAGTATGCAGAATGTAGACCCCAACAGGGATCTTTGCGGCCAGATGGTCATACTGCTGTTTACTTTTAAGCAGGGCTTCTTCGTATAGTTTTTGCTTAGTAATGTCAATTCCCTGAATGATAGCATGGATAACTTTCCCTTCCGAATTCAGGATAGGGGTTATGGTTATATCCAGAAAGTTCTTGCCGGTCTTTGCCACTTGAACACTCTTAATCGCAGCAGTGTCGTAGGATGCCTCAAACCGGACAGAGACTCCTTTCTCAAAGACATCTCTGACTAAAGGCATGAATCCTCTCTCTTCCAGTAGATTATCTTTAAAGATGTTATATTTACCAACAACATCTTCGTCCTTTAAGCGGAGGAAGTCACGACAGGCCTGATTCATTTGCAAAAGTGTCCCCTGTTCATCAGAAATCCACAGTATATTCGGACTGTTATCGATAATGCTGTTCAGAAAAATCTGTGAGTTGCGTAGGGCAAGCTCGATTTCCTTACGGTCAGTGATGTCGCGACTGAAAACTGCAAAGCGGATTGCTTTCCCTTCGGTATTAAATACAGGAAAGATATGGTTGGCCAGCCAGCGACCGTTCCGCTCATCATCAAATTTAACATTCATCCCATTTTGCAGCACCTGATTAAAGAAAGGATGACGATAGGCATATACCTCAGCTGGCAATAATTCAGATATTTTACAACCGACTAATTCTTCGATAGATTGCCCCATCCGTTGGGCAGCTATTTCATTCAAAGCCAGCATCGATTCATCTTCCGAAACCAGGAAGATGGATTCATCAGTTGCATTAATAAGCGCACGAACATTTGCCTCGCTTTCGATGAGCGCTTGTTGATCATTCTTGCGTTCCGTGATATCCTGAAAGAAAATGTATGCATGTTTTTGTCCTTCCGAGTCACTAAAAGCACCACTCTCAACATCGACCGGGAATATGGTTCCATCTGCATGGACATAGGTGAGTTCACCCTTGAAATGGCCTGTTCGTGTACGTTCTTCGAGTGCGGCGCTTAAATTTGGGTTAGTCATATTGAATACTCCGTTTCGTCCTAACCGGCAAATTTCATCTTCGGTGCGTCCCAGTATACGACATGCTTCGGGGTTGGCCGCATAAATTTCACCATCAGGGTGGGTCATCAATATTCCGGTGAGGCTATTTTCAAATATCATTCGATAGCGGGCTTCGCTTATCCGCAGGGATTCTTCTGCCCGTTTGCGTTCGGTAATATCGCGAACGATCAATTGCACTGAGGCTTTATTTTCAAAGAGTATGGGTACAGATTTTACTTCAATATCAACGACAGAACCATCCAGTCGTATAAATTTTTCTTCAATTAATGGCAATGCTTCATCAGAAGTCGCCACTTTATACATCCGCTCAGCAACTAGTTTCAGGTAATCGGGATGAACAAATTCAATCACTGATCTTCCAATAAGGTCATATTCACTCCTGGCACGCATCAGTCGAAGGCATTCTTTATTGACAAGCACTATTTCGCCTTCAGCATAAATAGCAATAGCATCAGGAGAATTCTCAATTAACTGTCTGTAATTTAACTCACTATCTCTTAAAGCCTGCTCAACCTGTTTGCGTTCAATGATCTCCGTGACGGTTACCAGGCATTGTTCTCCATTTTCCGAAACGATGCCGGTAAGGTGAACATATAGTGGTTTTTCGCCGTTTATTATCAATGTTACTTCGCAGGATTCTTTGGCAAAACTTTGAAAAATACGATGGAGAAAATAATTAAAGAATGTCTTGGTTCCCTCGGATACAAAAATTCCGAAGTGAGTGTTCTTTAAATCAGGGCGTTCTACGTGAAGCATTTGTGCGCCACGAAGGTTTAAATTCACAATATCGCCTTCTTTGGACAGGGTGAAAAAACCTGATGGTGCAAAATCATAGAGTTGAATGGCATCCTGGGCCTCACAAATTGCTGCAAAAAGTTCTGCATTCTGCAACTCCAGTTCTATCTTATAAACTTCTAGCTCATGAGCAAGCTTTAAGTTGTCATCTTCGGAAGGGAATGAATCGGTCTGCATAGATTTTTGTTTCGCTATTTCTTCTGCCCTTTTCCTAAGTTGAGCAGAATTAAGGCCATCGTGGTTATGATCTTTCACCCGAATATGTTTTAGTTAATCGCTCTGTAGCTAGTTCTCAAAATCACTTTTAAGGATCAATTACAGTAGAATAGAAACGCCAACAGTTTTATTTTCCTTAAATGTACGAATTTTAAATCGAATACTTGCAACCTGTACTTCCAGAAATGGAATACAGCTAAAAAAAGCCACGAGAAACAAGTTCAGAGGCCCATTTTATCAAACACAATATTCATTGTGGAAGAAGAAACTTTTTCATGCGAAGTGAAAGATTGTACCCTATAGAAATTTCACAGGTTAAACTAAATCAGGAGTATTCTTTCTGAAAAAGCATATGGATTTTTTCGATCAATAGCGGCTTCTTAACAGGTTTAGTCATATAATAGTCACACCCGGACTGTCTGGCTTTTTCTTCGTCTTCCGAAAAGGAATAGGCAGTTTGTGCGATGATTGGAATGGATGGTCTTATTTTTTTGATTTGCCGTATAGCCTCAAAACCGTCCATACAGGGCATCTTTAAA
>Ga0073936_10002500_pt1 | contig 27384 bp, 18 predicted proteins | sample AliMusrvi5mmetaG_FD_87041 | JGI IMG/M metagenome (GOLD analysis project Ga0073936, IMG submission 87041) | Freshwater lake bacterial and archeal communities from Alinen Mustajarvi, Finland, to study Microbial Dark Matter (Phase II) - Alinen... | ecosystem: Environmental > Aquatic > Freshwater >...
CGTAGTACCCTGCGTGGGTAATACAAACTCTCGCTGGTAACCCCTTCACTGAAAACCACTTGCACTTGTGCGCGGGCGCCTGGCAGTAAACTCCCGCTAGGGAGAGGGCTTCGGGCCCGTTTCTCAGCCGCGCGTCGGAACTAGTCGCCAGAACCCAAGCAGTCTCCCGCAATGCCCGGTAACTGGTGGGCTTCAGTGCTGCGCGCAGATGCTGCAGCGCCTCAGAGTCCTCCCCGTGTGCAGACAGGACCTGAGCCAGGCGCAAGTTCGTTTCCGGATGGCCCGGGTCCAGTTCGAGTGCTCGACGCCAGGACACAATCGCCGATTCCGTGCGGCCGAGTTGATCCTGAGTGTTGCCCAGATGGTAGAACGCCGGCGCGTAGTGGTCGTCGAGACTCGCCGCCCGTTCGAATTCGGCCAAGGCTGCGTCGGTTTTCTGTTGCGCAGCTAGCGCTTCTCCCAGGTGACAGTGCGCCGCAGCGCTGCTTGGGGCTATTTCGACCGACTTCCGGAGCTCCGCCTGTGCCTCCTCGTTGCGGCCGATTTGCAGCAGTAGCAGCCCTAGTGCGGCGTGGGGCTCCGCCAGCCCGGGTGCGGCTTCCACCGCGCTCTTCAACCGCAGTTCGCGAGCGGTCTGAAACTGTACGCCTGCTTCCGCCGGACGCTGCGCGAACAGCAGGGTCATGCCGAAGTTATCGCGCGCCAGGGGATCCTCCGGATTGTCCTCGATCGCGCGCCGCCATTCTAAGGCTGATTCCTTTAGCCGGCCCCGCTTCTGCAGAAACAGCGCCCGATTGAAACGCTTGTAGTAGTCGAGCGCAGGACCACCCAGCGTGCGCACCCCGGTGGGTGCGACGTTAACGAATTCCGGCAGGTTTACTGCGCGATTGGCTGCCGTTGAGCCGTCGATCAGGATCGCCGGGCTATCGTTGCCGTCCACATCAATATGCGTCAAGTACATCTGCGTGTAAGGCGAGCGGCTTTTCGAGGAGAACACCATCCATCGCCCATTTGGCGAGAAGCTGTGCCAGGAGTTCATGAGCGGGGTATTGCAGTTCATGCGGCGGGCTACGCCGCCGGCGGCGGGTACGATGTAAAGCTGGCTGTCCGGGCGCATGAGTTGTCCGTTCCGGCATTGGACGAACACCACCCACTTCCCATCGGGTGAGACCTTGGGGAAGGTGTTGCTCAATCCGTTCGCCGACGCGCCAACCACCGGTTCCGCCACACCACCCCGCCCGAGGTTGAAGGGGATGCGGTAGAGGTCGTAGCGCACCTGTCGCTCATTCGGATCGTTCGCCGCCAATGCAGCCGGCGCTCCCTCGGGGTTAGGCTCCTGCGCCGCTGCGCGTGCAAAGACCAGGTACCGCCCGTCGGGACTCCAGACTGCGGTCATCTGGACAAAGCGGCGATCGTCGGCGCCCGGCAGCGGCTGAAGCCTGCCTGTCGCCCGGCTGTACCAGGCCAGGATGCCGCGCGTCGGGAAGAAGACCTGCAGAAAGCGATAGTCGCGGTAGTTTGTCACGTAGTAGTTGCTGCGCGGAGCGCGAGATTGCGGGCCGTCGAGTTCGGCCGGGTTGATCGTGGTCGCCACGAATTGTCCATCGGGCGAAACCTGAGACACGAACCCCGCGCGAATGTTGCCTTGCAACCGGCCAGCCACGGAACGCCACTGGATTAGTTCCTTACGCTCCACCGAGATCTCGGGCTGCACCGAGGTCAGGAAGTACTGACCCTTGTTGTTTTGGAGTCCGTCGAGGTCCATGCCCATGGTCTTGCCGTCGGCGGAAAACGAGTGGCAATTGGCGCAGACGGGCATGCCGGAGAGCAGCAGCCGGCTGTTCCGTTCGCCGACATCGCGGAGCCGCCAATTCACCAGGGGCAGAGCTTGCGGCGCGAGCGGCTTGATCTGTCCTTTCTCGGTTTCGGTAGGCATCAGAGGCACGTCGCGGTAAAAGATCGGCGCCCCGACGGGGTCCATCGACGTGCGGATGGCGACCTTGCCACGCGAAAGGATTTTGCCAGGCAACGCCTGGGCGTAGCCGGACACGGTCACGCTTGCGGCGCCCGGTACCGAGCGCCGCTTGATCGCTGCCCACAGCGCAGGGTCGGGAGTCCAGGTATGCGATGCGGCTTGGACTGGCGTCAAACGCGGAAGCTCGTTCGACTTCGAAATGCAGTCCGGATCGAGCGGGCCGATGCGCATCCGTTCGCCACGTGATGTGACATGGATCGGTACCGAGCCGTCAACGAAAACGATCTCGATCTTCCACACGTTGGCGGCTCGGACAGGGTCGCGCCAAAGAAACGTAGGTGCGGTGATCTCGGGGGGGAAAATCGATTGGTCGGACGGGTAGTCGATGGAAATGTGGGCGACGGATGGCGTGGTGCTTTGCGCGTTCACACCGAAGAGCGCGAAGGTGGCCACCAGCACGGCGACGCGGGCTTTCCACTCCACCTGAGCAGGCATCTGCTTCCATTTTCGCCGGTAAAGCTGCCCCACTTTATGAAAACCGAACGTTTTCGAGAATTATGCGTCTGTTACGGCTATGCGTGCTACGCTTTTTACCCTGCTCTCACTTGCCCTGTCCGGCTTCGGGTTCGCCCAAGGTCCGCCCAGACTGACCCTGCCGCCCAGCGGCAACAACCAGAAAGCCTCCGTCACCCAGCACATCGGACCTGTCGAGGTCACCATCGGCTACTCCAGTCCAGCCGTCCACAGCCCTGCCGGGGAAGACCGGCGCGGCAAGATCTGGGGCAAACTGGTTGCCTACGGCTTGGTGAACCCCGGCTTCGGCAACAACAAACCGGACCCTTGGCGTGCTGGCGCCAACGAGAACACGGTCTTCACTGTCTCCCACGACGTTGAGATCGAAGGCAAGCTGCTCCCGGCAGGGCGCTATGGCCTTCACATGATTACCGGCCCGGAGGAGTGGACTCTGATCTTTAACAAGAACTCCTCGGCTTGGGGCAGCTTTTTTTACGAGGACAATGAGGATGCCCTGAGGGTTACTGTCAAGCCCAAAAAGCACGACTACCGCGAATGGCTAACCTACGAGTTCACCGTGCGGAAACCTGACGAGGCGACTGCGGAAATGCAGTGGGAGGACCTGGCCGTCGCCTGGAACATCAAGGTCAAAGACGTCAACCAGCTCTACGTCGCCTCGCTGCGGCGTGAACTCACCGGTTCCCCAGGATTCGACTACGAGGCGTTCAACCAAGCTGCGCAGTTTTGCCTGACGACGGGCACCGATTTGGAGCAAGGGCTCAAGTGGGCGGAAACCGCCGTCAGCGCGCCGTTCATCGGCAAGGCTGATTTTGAAACGTTGAGCACGAAGGCTCAGATTCTCTCCAAACTGGGGAGGGAATCAGATGCCAAGGCGGCCATGGATGCCGCACTGCGCGCCCCAGGAACCACGCCACTGGAGATTCATCAGTACGGTCGTCAATTACTGGCCGCGAAAAAGAGCGCTGAGGCCCTGGCTGTCTTCCAAATGAACGCCGAGCGCAACGGCGACGCTTGGCCGGTCCACGTTGGACTGGCGAGAGGTTATGCTGCCACTGGGGAAACCCAAAAGGCACTGGAACATGCCAGAAAAGCTCTGGCCCAGGCACCAGATCCGGTGAACAAGAAGAGCTTGGAGGACATGGTCCAAACGCTCTCCGAGGGTAGAACGCTCAGCCAGTGAGATGCCCGGATGCGATCACCCGAGCGAGGTTGAGCGGCGCTGGCCGCTGACTCCACCTCGTGGACCTCACGCGAAAACCTTCAGGCATCACGGGTCGGCGCTCTGTCTTCCGAGTGACAATCTGGCCGGCGGCTACCGCGCGGGGGACCGCTCTGACTGCAGTACACCGGGGACTCGTGGCCCGGGTGTACTGACTATATTCTCGGCATGGGTCACGGCCCATACCAGCAGACACAGCGCGCCGGCGAATGTGGAGAAGAACAGGACGAGAATTCGTTTGCCCAACTTGTCCCGCCAGGAATCCAGCGAGTCGATTTCAGCGACAAGCCGCCGGATCGCCGCTTCTTCCTGGTCAGCTACAGGTTTTGCACCGGGCACAAATTTCGCCTCCAGACGAATGCGTCTCCCCCTGATGATGCTCCCGATCTCGAATTGGAAGCAAGAATGAAACAGAATACCGATTGCAATGGTGTATATGCGTCTGTTCCGAGGGCCTTCAAACCCGCGGGAGTAGGTCAGTGACCGCACGAAAGCCGGGCGGATTGCTGAAAGCCACCGCTCACTTCCGCTCGGGGCCCGGTGCTGGCAGGTCTGACGGGCGCTCTTAGAAGATGAAGCTCAAGCCGCCACGCAGGGATCGCGGGAACGGCACCAACAGCATCGAGCGTCCGTCGCTCGAGGGCACTGGTAAGTAGCCTTGCGCCAATAAGTTCCGCACTTCGGCCGTCATCTCGAATCGGCCGCCTAAGCCATTGATGACGGGCAGCGGCTGGCGCACCTGGAAGTTGAATCCGAGCCCGGTCTGCATGTCCTGCGTGAGGAAAGCGTGGGTCGGGATCAGCCGGCCGCCTGGCGTCCAGATGTACGCCATGGAAAAACGTGTACCGGCGCCGGGCAGCGCCCCCGCGAACTGCGCCGATGCCCACTTGGTCTGCCCGATCCGCATTCGGTCGCGCAACGAGGTGGCATCGGTGGCTAAAGCTCCGGTGCTATCCGGCCGCAACGCGCCGCCGGAGCCGAACATGCCGGACACACTCCATTGCGCGCCCAGTGGACGTGTTGCGGAAACCAGGTATCCCGAGGACGAGAAATTCCCAAAGTTAAAAATCGAGGAACTCGAAGCAATATCAGGAAGCAGATCTTTGGAATTGAGCGCCGAGGTGTCACCCGAAAGGACAAACGCTTGATTGAACATGCGCTCCCGGTAAACCGATCCGCGCAAAGTAGTGCTCCCAACGTCCAGGTGGTAGCCCGCTTCGTAGCTGGTAGCATGTTGCACGCGCGCCCTGCCGCTGAGTAGAGAGACCCGAGGGAACAGGTTCAAGCCGGCCAGACTCTCGGCTTGCGAGGGGGCTGGCGGAGCAGAGGAGAAATCGACGCCCGGTGCGCCCGAACTAAAGGCTAGATCCAAGCCGCTCTTGCGTGGTAGGTCGTAACTCAGCTTGGCGAACGGGCTGAGGACATTCAGGTGGTCGACGAACGCCACCGCCTCCATCAGCATCCCGTAGTTGAGACGCATGCGGTCGCCGATTTCCTGGCGATCCTGCAGTTTGATCGAATAGCTCCTCAGGGTCGGCAACTCCTGAGCCGCACCCGGTCCTCCCAGCAGTCCTTGGCTGGCGTGTTGGCGGATGCCGAGCTGCCGAACCGTGAATTCAACATCCGGACTGAGCGAAGCGGGGCCCTGACTGGTGTAGCGTGTACGGAAGGCGGTTGCAGGATTGCCCGTTGAAGCGGCGTATCCGACGTTGCCGCTAAACTGCAGCTCGCGCGTTCCGAAGACACTGGTGGCTAAAGCGAAGGCCGTTCCCAAGTCGCTCGAACTACCCGTCTGATCGGAAGCGGATTCGCCGCCGGACACTTGGATCACGCCACGGGTCTTGCGCCATCCGGCCGGTAATGGGTCGCTTTTGACGGTCGCCAAGGAATCCAGCGATGGTGTAACCCGCAGGACCGGCCGCAAACCGGGATTGCTGCGCAGCACCCACTTCCACTCGTCGGTCACCAGTCCGCCCTGCGCGGGCAGCGTGGATACCAACTCGATACTTGAGAAGAAGCTCGCCAGTTGGACGCTCAACATGCTCTCCATGCCCGCCCGGACCGGAACGTTCTGACGGTCAGCCGGAAGGAATGAGGAAGACCATACGCGGATAGTGTAGCTGTCGGGAGCCAGAGAGTCGAAACGGAAACGCCCATCGACAGCTGTCTGGGTGCGCGCTACCAGGCGGTCGTTGTGGGTCTGGAGCAGCACGATCGCGCCGGGCTGGGGCATGCCCACGGAGTTGCGCACACGTCCCTCAATTGCGCCGAGCAGGCGAATCCCGCCGCCCTGCACACTGGTGGGGCATCCTATCAGGAGGCCCATCAAGGCAATGCCGGCAATGCGGAGCATGCATCTCCTGCGAAACCGCTTCAAAGCGAGTTTCAGCCCGGTTGATAACAGCCTCTAAGCCGTTATAGAAAACTCCATCAGCTGGGTCAAGCCCCGAGACCTTAGCGTTGACTCACAGCCGGATTGCGAATCTCCCCGGCCGCTGCGATCGCGGGGGATCCTAATATAGAAAACTCGGCCGACTGCGTCAAGGTCTGATTCTTCACCTTATCGTTGATTTTCAGCCGCAGCACGTATCTACCAGGCTGCAATGATTGCAGGGGGAGCAGTTTCTCAATCGTCATCTGCGATGCCGAGCCTTCCAAATTCACGAGATCTTCCGTGAAATCAATCACTTTCGAGTTGTCGCCCGCCTTAATGATCTCGTAGGTCACATCACCGGAGACTTTATGCGTCGCCTCGTCTGCACCGAGATTGTAGAGCTTCATGTATATGCCCATTTTCTCGTCACTTCTGAAGGCTTCACCTACCCGTGGCCGGACCTTCGAAGAGCCGATTACAAACTGGCCCATCCCGATCTGGCGCGTCGGCACCTTTTCCAACTGGTCGGCAAGCACCAGCGAACTGGTCATCAGCTTGTCGTCTTCGAGACGTGGCACGTTCAGCGCCATCTCGTAGTTGTTCATGTTGCCGCCGGTGATGTCCTTGGCCACGATGTTGATGCGGTACATGCCGGGCGCCAGCGGTATCGACTTCTGATACATTCTCACCCCAGTGCTGGCTTCCTGCAGCAGGGCGGTCGGGACTTCCATGGTCACAACGTCTTCAAAGGTGTTTGCCACGCGGCGCGACATAGTTGTGATGCGGGCGAAGATGTTCACCGCGGCAGTGGAAACATTGTCTTTCTGCTTGAACTGCAGATCCTTGGTGGTGAACTGCACGGTGATGTTGGTCATCACCGAACTAGAGGTCGCGGGGAAGAAATCGGCGCGCGCCAGCATCGGCAGCACGTTGTAAGTGATCTTCGACGTAATCGCCGCTTCCAAGTCCTTAAACTTGATGGGCGGGGCTTTCTGCAATGCTGCGTAGCGTTCCAGTCGCTGGAACTCACCCATGCTTTCCGTCAACGGCTGGGTTCCGGTTCCAAGGTGCGTGCCGTCCGTTCGGGTGAACCGGTCCGTCTTGGAAGACATACCCATCTGTTCCATCATCGTCAGACCCGCATTGGGCACGTAGAGCAGCGCGTCCTTTTCAGACGGATCCATCGACATGTGGTATTCGCCCGACATTGTCGTATCGACGAACTCGATCTCGACGTTCGTGCCGAGTCCGGAGCCTTCCAGGTAGCGATAGCGCCACTTCTCAAACGGGTAGGTCGAGGTCTCGCCGCCGCCCTCTTCCATCGGCCGCGAATAGGATCCGCCCGAAGGGTGGGACTCGATTTCGTCAGGCGGGCCGAAGGTGATGTAAATACGGCCGCGGTCCGTTCGCCAGCCTGGAATACCGGAAGCAAAACGCTCGTTGGCGTAGGCGATGCGGCGGTAGTGCTCTTCTTTGAACTCGTTCTCCATGGTGTCTGGAGTGGGGTCGCGTCGCAGCCAGAACTGTTCGATGAATTGTTCGCGCTCTTCGTCCGTGCTCAGGTTCTTAAAGGTCTTTCGCTCTTCGTCGGTGATGATGTAAGTGACGTCCTCGTCCATCCACTTCTTGTACGGCGTCATCAGCTCTTTGCGCAGTTTGTCGGCCTTGCGCTTAGCTTCTTTCGCCGACATCGGCTTGGCGACGGTGTCGCGCGGCCCGCTGTCTTTTTCTTTCTTGTCGACCTGAGCGACAGCCAGCCCCACCCCTGTTCCCAGAACGAGGGCGCCGGTTGCGGCGATGATGCAAAACTCTTTCCACTGCATACGTTTGAACCCGGTTTCCCCCAGCGCTGGCGACACTACCAGTGTAACCCGAAGTACAAGGCTACCGGACGTTGAGATGCCTCGCGAGCCTCTTCCGTTTCACCGCCCTTTATTTCAGTACCTGTTCGCGCTGGATATTCGTAAAAGTTTCGCCAAGCGGTACGAAGGCTTCACCTGCGTTACCCGACGCGAAGGGGCTGAAATCGGTCGCAACGTCATAAACGTCGACTCCCTCAGCGTGTTTAAGCCGGTTCACGATCCAGTACGTCAGAGGCGTCATTGCCGCTTCGTAAATCACCTTGAACAGGTATCCCGAGTAGATTAACTCCCAGATCACGCGGGCACTCTGTAACCCGGCAAACGCGACAATCATGAAGATTATGGAATCTACGAATTGCCCGGTCATCGTGGAACCAATCGTCCTGGTCCAAAGGAACCGGCCCTTCGTGAAGACTTTCATCTTCGCCAGTACGAAGGAGTTCACGAATTCTCCGCACAGGTAGGCGATCAAGCTGGCGGCGACCATGCGCGGAACCACTCCGAGCACGACCTCATACGAATGCTGTTCGTGGAACTCAGGTGCGGGTGGCAGCGCCACGATCGCCGCGCACACTACCGCCATCAGAATCGACGCGAAGAAGCCCAGCCAGATGGCGCGCCGCGACCCCGAGTAGCCATAAACCTCGGTGAAGATATCGCCGAAAATATAGGTGAACGGAAATAGCAGATTTCCACCGCCGAAGCGGATTGCGACGTCGAGGCTGGCAAACCGCAAACTGCCCAAAGAGATGATCTTGGCACCAACCAGGTTCGAGATCAGCAGGATGACAACAAAGATGACGATGAAGGTCTCGAGGAACCGGTACTGGTGATTGGCCCGTTCAAATCGGCGCAACGCACTCGCAGTGGTGGTCATGATCTACTTACAGATTCACGGCTCGCGGCGCAGGCTGCAAAAGGATCAAGGGTCCAGGGGCTGGTTGACTGTATTCACCAGTACTACCGCCTCTGTCCCAAGGTCGCGTCTGCGGGACGGCTGCTAAACTGCCGAACAAGAAAGCGCCGATTTAGGTTCTCAGACTTTATCCAACACTGCCTTCTGTTTCAACTCGCCTTGGGGAGTAGAAATCGAGACTTCCTGCAACAGGTTCTTGCCGTCTTCCGCCAGGGTCCAGCGCGTAACCACAACTATTTCCGTACCTTGCATGGTGGCCTTCTGCGTGACCACCAGCGTCTTCCCTTCCCACTTTGCGGTTCCCGTGACCTGTTGGCCGTGCAAGTCGTTGGTGAATTCCGCACCGTCGGTGAGGATTTTGACTTCGTTCGTCACTTCGCCGGACTGCGTTTGGGCTGTCGACTTGACGTTCAATTGAGAGTCCTTGTGAGTCAGGACGAATTCGACGCGCTGTGGCTTGGGCATCGGGCCGAAGTCGCTCTTCTCCACATTCAACTTCCACGAGCCGCTGAAGTTCGGTTTGTCGGCCGCTAAGGCTCCGCTGGTGCAAAGCGACAAGCATAACGAGATCGCTAAAAAGACGTGTTTAATCATGACTCAGGCGGTTCCTCTTGGGGGCCTTTCCGGCCGCAGATATTTTGAGCTCAGCGTAACATGGGCCCAGTGCGAGATACCTCGCCAGCGCCAGTCGCCATAGGGGCTAAGCCACGCGAGTAGTCTCCGTGCGGGCCCAAACGGCCGCGCGGAAAAATAGGTATATTGGGGTCTCGTTCTACTCCTCACGCGCCCTTCCTCGGACACCTCCCAGGCGTGAATTGGCAGTGGGCTGGGAACCCGCGGTCAAGGGATCAGCTACCCCGCAATCGCGACGACATGAAAGGTATAAACATGCCACAAGCGAAGCTCGTCTCACTTCTCGCTGTCATTCTCTGCTTGGCATCGGGCGCATTTGCGTCCGCCACTTACACCTACACCGGCCACCCGTTTACGCAACGGGATGGCTTCTTCGGCGATCGCTTCACGGAGATTGACATTTCCCTGATCTTCGACCAGTCGTTGGGACCTTCGGATGGCTATTTCTACATGGGTGGATCGAACTACGGGAGACTGCTGGATTGGCAAGTAAGCGACGGAGTCATAACGTACGGCATGTCTGGCTTTGGGGCCCTGCAAACGGGCATGATCGTAACAAATCCCACCGGGCAAATAGTCCTTTGGCTGTTCGCTGCCGGAGAAACCTATTCCAATGGGATGTTCTTCCAGGACCTTTCGTACTGGGGGAGCGACCAGGCGTTGATTGGCGGTACAGGTACGATTCTGGACTCAATTGGCAGGATTGACGGCTCTCCAGGTACGTGGACCGGTCCGGGGCAGACGCAAACGCCCGAACCCGGCTCGTTTGCCCTGGTGTTGGGTGCACTCGCCGTGGGCACCGCATACCGCCGACGCCGGGCTCGTCGATAGCCATCCGTCCAGACTGTTCGTCGGGGTGACCCTAAAGCGACCTTCCACCGGCCTATACGCGAAACCGGCGCTGTAGCTGGGGAAACCCCTTCGAACCGCGCCGGATGATCCGAAAACTAAGCTCTGCCCAGAGCGCGACTATTAGACCACTTCTGTTTCCGGGTGCCGCACTTTGCTGTGCTTGCGCCCGTAGGTCAGGTAGATCACCAATCCGATTGCCAGCCAGATGATCAACCGCGCCCAGTTCACCCATCCCAGCTTGTACATCATGTAGCCATTGAAAAGAATGCCCAGGATTGGCACCAGCGGAACAAACGGAGTGCGGAACGGGCGGTGCCGCTCGGGATTGGTGTAGCGCAGAACCAAGATCGAACAGCAGACGATCACGAATGCCAGCAGTGTGCCGATGTTCACCATCTTCCCGATGTCGTCGATTGGCGTAATGCTACCCACTACTGCTGCCAGCAGGCCCACCAGAATCGTATTCTTATATGGCGTCCGGAACTTCGGGTGGATGGCTGCGAAGAACTTGCGGGGCAGCAGCCCGTCTTTGGCCATGGCATACAGCACGCGCGTTTGCCCCAGCAGCATGACCAGCATCACACTGGTTAAACCCGCTAGCGCGCCGGCCGTGATGATGTGCGAGGCCCAGGCCAGATTGCGGTCCAGGAAGGCGCGTGCGATCGGCGCCTCGATGTTGACCTCGCGCCAAGGCACCATGCCGGTCAGCACCGCGGCGATGCCGATGTAGAGCACCGTGCACACCGCCAAAGAACTGATGATGGCGATGGGCAGGTCGCGCTGCGGGTTCTTCGCCTCCTGCGCGGTGGTCGAGACGGCGTCGAATCCGATGTACGCGAAAAAGATGTAGGCGGCGGCGGCTCCGATGCCAGAGAAACCGTAGGGGGCGAAGGTGGACCAGCTATTGCCCCAGTTCTTCATGTCCACGAACTGCGAACCCAGAGCGAGGACGAACAAAACTACGCTGACCTTCATAACTACGATGCCGGCATTGAAGCGGGCGCTCTCTTTGATACCGATGACGAGGATTGTAGTGATCAACAGGGCGATCAGGAACGCCGGGAGATTGAATCCGATTTCCACGCCGAAGATTTGTGGGGCCGCCAGCAATTGGTGCGCGCGAGCCAGGATGTCGGCCGACGGGGCGGTCTTGATATGGTCGATTTGAAGTAGGAATTCGCGCGAGCCAATTAACATGCCAGGGTTCGAGGACAGAGTCTGTTGCCGGGCGACCAAGTCCACCGCCGCGCGCAATCCCGTCCAATGGTCGTAAGCCAGCCACAATGGGATTTTCAAATTGAAGATGCGCAGGAACTCGATGAAGTGGTTCGACCAGCCAGAAGAAACCGTACTCGCTCCCATGGCGTATTCGAGCGTCAGATCCCAGCCGATAATCCACGCGATCAACTCGCCCAGAGTCGCATAGGCATAGGTATAGGCGCTGCCGGCCAACGGAATCATCGCCGCGAATTCGGCGTAGCACAATCCAGCAAATGCGCAGCCCAGGCCCGAGAGAACAAACGACAGCATCAGCCCGGGACCGGCGTATTGGGCGCCCAATCCCGACATGACGAAGATGCCCGCGCCGATAATGGCGCCGATGCCGAGTGCGGTGAGGGAGAACGGGCCCAGCGTCCGGCGGAGACTGTTGGCGTTCTGCTCTTTCGCCTCGTTGATCAGGCCGTCTATGGCTTTGGTTGAAAAGAGATGTTGCATGAGCGAGGAATACTTTCGAGTTTACTTTGAGTTGTCGGCGTTCTGGCGGGGAAAGGTGGAATGCGGGGAGTGCCGGTCAGTAGCAAACCGTCCGGCGCTATGGAGGCAAGGGCTGCGGTCGGCACGACCAGCGGACTGTGCTTCCCCAAGAATGAAAGCCTGCGCCCGCTGCCTGGCACGGAGCCACGAACGACAAAGAGCGGTCAAGCCCGCTGGTAGCCACAACTCCCTCGCGATGGCGGCTCTTTTCCGGTCTGGCTTCAGAGCAACGCTGGGATTGGCGTGGACCGCTCGCAATCCTCTGCAGCTGTGTACTGGCGAACTCAAATCGCAGACCTCATTTCGTCGCTTCCTGGGCGTTTCTCAACTTCCGGCTCCAGGCCCAGTACACCGGCACCCCAAGCACCACGAGGAACAGCCCCGGCCAGGTGTAGTTTCGCTTATAGACCAACAGCAGGCCCTCGATCAGCACGCCTGCCGCAACGTACAAAGCAGGCAGAACCGGGTATCCGATCGCTCGATAAGGCCGTTCCATCGTTGGACGCGTGCGACGCAGCACGAACAATCCGATGATGGTCAAAACGTAGAAGAGTAAAACAGCAAAGATAACATAGTCCAGCAAGTCACCGTAGCGTCCGGTCAGCGTTAGTCCGCACGCCCACAGGCATTGCACCCACAGCGATTGAACGGGAGCATGCGTTTTCGGATCGAGCTTTCGAACCGATTTGAAAAACAAACCGTCTCCCGCCATCGCGTAGTACACGCGCGCCCCGGAGAGAATCAGCCCGTTGTTGCAGCCGAACGTAGACACCATCACCGCGATGGCCATCACCTGAGTCGCCACCGGTCCCAGAATTTGCGCGATTACTGTGGTCGCGACACGGTCTTCGGCGGCGTGTTGAATGTCCTTCAGCGGCAAGGCCATCAGATAAACCAGATTGCAGCCGAGGTACAGCGCGCTGACTGCCAGCACCCCAATCGCGAGGGACAACGGCAGATTCCGCCGCGGGTTTTTGACCTCGCCGGCCGTGAACGTGACACTGTGCCAGGAGTCCGAACTGAACAATGCGCCGACCATCGCCACGCCCACCAGTCGCACCGCGGTCCAGCTGAACGTGGCGCCTTGCCAGAAGTCGCCGAAGTTGCTCTGAATCGCCTTGTGGTTCCGTCCTGCGACGATGCCGAGGATGATCAGCGCTCCCAGCGCCCCCGTCTTCGCGATGGTGAAGACGTTCTGGATGATGGACCCGGTTCGCAGCCCCTTGGTGTTGACCCAGGTGAGAAACACGATCAGTGCGATCGCCGCCAGTTGCTGTGTGTTGACGCCGACGGGACCCAGCCTGAACAGCCACGACTGGGCGGAGACCGCCGGCAAGAACACGCCCAGGAACTTAGCGAATGCGACCGCGACCGCGGCGATGGTTCCGGTCTGGATCACAGTGAAGAACGTCCAGCCGTAGAGGAAGCCGCTTAATGGGCCGAAGGCCTCGCGCAGATACACATATTGGCCACCCGCTTGCGGCATTGCGGCCGCCAACTCACCGTAGCTGAGCGCGGCCACCAGAGTCATCAGCGCCGTCACAACCCACGTCATCAGGAATAGTCCGGGCGACTGCACCTGGCGCCCGATGTCGGCGGCGACGATGAACACGCCCGACCCGATCATCGAACCCATCACCAGCGTTGTCGAGTCGAGCAGGCCCAAGCTCTGCACCAGACCGCCGCTCTTGCCCGGAGTCGCCATTGCTACTGGACTAGTTTGATCCATGTCTCCATACGCGCTTTCACCAGACCTGATTCATTGGACTCGGGCAATAATCCCCCAATGACGGCCACGCAATCGGCGCCGGCGTCCAGCACGGCCCGCGCGTTGTCGAGCGTGATGCCGCCGATTGCCACCAGCGGCTTCGGCGTCAGTTCGCGCCAGCACTTGAGGTTCTGGACGCCAACCTCCGCCTCAGCATTCCGTTTGGAATCCGTGCTGAAGATCGGCCCGAGGGCGACATAGTCCACGGGTTCTTCCGCTGCTGCTCGCAACTGCGCTGCCGTATGAGTCGAAAGCCCCAGCATTCGCTCGCCCATCACGCGGCGTGCCAGCGCCGGCGGCATGTCGTCCTGCCCCACATGCAAACCAGCGTCGCAAATGGCCGCGAAATCAGCCCTGTCGTTGACGATCAACCGGGCGCCCGCTAACCTGCATAACGCAGCGACTTCCTCAAGTTGCTCGAACGCCTCCCGGGTATAGGCGGACTTGTGACGGAACTGGATGAGCCGTGCGCCTCCCGCCAGCAGCGCACCAACGAATGCCGCAGGCTGGAAGCCGCGGCGGGCCAGAATCTCGGTGTCTGCGATGGGGTAAACGCGCGACTGCAATGGGACTATGATAGCGCCGAAATCGGGCTGAACCCCTTGGCGGGATGACGACCACCCGGTTGCCCCACCCCCGCCCAAGATCAGAAGCCTGCGCCGTGCCCCCGGTGTTACGCTCAGTAAATCACACGTAATGCTACCTAGACCCCTCCTCTCCTTGCTCCTCACAGCCACGCTTGTATCCGCACAGTCCGCCGCTCCTGCGCTGGCCGGCTTCAATGCCACCACTGCGGCCAAAGAGTTCGACTTGGAAAAGCAGTTCGATGGGACGCTGAGCCGCCAGAATCTCGATCGATGGCTGAAGGACTTCAGCTCCCGTCCCCATCACATCGGCTCGCCGGGTGGCAAAATCGTCGCGGAGAAGATCGCCGCGCTGCTGAAGAGCTGGGGCTACGAGACCGAAATCGAGACGTTTTATCCGCTCTTCTCAACCCCCAAGACCCGCCTTCTGGAAATGACTTCGCCCGAGCGCTTCACCGCGCGTCTCGTGGAACCGCCAGTTGAGGGGGACGCGACATCTACGCAGACCGACGGCCTGCCTGTCTACAACGCCTACTCCACGGACGGTGACGTCACCGGCCAGCTCGTTTACGTCAACTACGGCGTGCCCGCCGACTATGAGCGACTGGAGCGAATGGGCATCGACGTGAAGGGCAAGATCGTCATCGCGCGCTACTTCGGGTCGTGGCGAGGGATAAAACCGAAGGTGGCTGCCGAGCATGGTGCCATCGGCTGCCTGATCTACTCCGACCCCAAGGAAGACGGTTACTACGTTGGCGACACCTATCCCAAAGGCGGATTCCGGTCGCCGTTCAGCGCACAGCGCGGCAGCGTTTTGGACATGCCGGTCTACCCCGGCGATCCGCTCACCCCCGGAGTCGGAGCGACCAAGGAAGCCAAGCGCCTGGAGCGAAAAGAAGCCCAGACCATCACCAGAATCCCCGTTCTCCCGATTTCCTATGGCGATGCCGAGCCGCTGCTGCGGGCTCTCGGTGGGCCCGTCGCGCCAGCGGAGTGGCGCGGAGCGTTACCCATCACCTACCACATCGGACCCGGCACCGCGACCGTGCATCTGAAACTGGAATTCGATTGGAAGCTCACGCCGGCATATGACGTCATCGCCCGCATGAAGGGCGCCGAACGTCCCGGCGAGTGGATCGTCAGGGGCAACCATCACGACGGCTGGGTCTTCGGCGCCACCGACCCGCTCAGCGGCACCGTGGAAATGTTGGAAGAGGCGCGCGGAATCGCGGAGTTGACCAAACAGGGTTGGCGCCCAAAGCGCTCAATCGTCTTCTGCGCCTGGGATGGCGAGGAGCCGGCGTTGCTCGGCTCCACCGAATGGGCCGAACAGCATGCCTCCGAATTGCAGCAGCATGCGGCGGTGTACATCAATACCGACTCCACGGGGCGCGGCTTCGTGGACATCGGCGGCTCGCATTCGCTCGAACTGTTCGCCGGCCAGGCCGCTCGCGACGTGCAGGATCCGACCTATAAAGTCTCCGCATTGGAGCGCGTGCAAGCCGCCGAATATGCCAGGACTGGTACGAAGCCGGGCGAGTTCACCATCGACCCGCTCGGGTCGGGTTCGGACTTTACGCCCTTTCTTCAGCATCTCGGCATCGCGACGCTCAATTTTGGCTTCGGGGGCGAGGAAGACTATGGCGTCTATCACTCCAACTACGACTCCTACGACCACCACGTGAAGTTCGAGGACCCTGACCTCCAGTACGCCCTGACAACGGCCCAACTCGGGGGCCGCATGGTCCTGCGGCTGGCTAACGCCGACGTTCTGCCGCTGCGTTTCGAGAACCTTAGCAAGACCGTGGCGGGCTATGCGAAAGAAGTGACCAAATTGACCGACGAGGAGCGGGAAAAGACCGCGAATTATGCGGCACTGGCAGCCAGTGGCGCGCTCCGGCTGGCGGCCGATTCTCGCAAAACCAGTATCCCGGCGCCGGTCAAGCCGCCCGTCCCGTTCATCAACTTCGCTCCGCTGCAGAACGCCTTGGCTAAGCTGCAGACGAGCGTTGATGCCTGGTCGAAAGCGGATACCAGTAGCCTCGATTCGGCCCGTGCCATGGCCTTGGACGCGATTCTCATCAAGGCTGAACAATCGTTACTCGATGAGCGTGGACTGCCATCACGACCTTGGTTCAAGCACATGCTTTACGCGCCCGGTCTCTACACCGGCTACGGCGTCAAGACCTTGCCGGGGATTCGTGAAGCCATCGAACAGCGCAATTGGCCGGAAGCTGAGATTCAGATTGGCCGTGTCGCGAATGCTCTAGGTGCGCTGGCGGCTGAAGTCGACAAGGCTACTGCGGCGACCCACTGAACTGCGTTTTGAACGCAGTAATTCGTTGATGGTGAACGGGTTGGCGCGGTGACCACCATTGCTGCCCGATGTCGCGGGGACTCCAATACCTGACCTCTGCTCTTCCCGTCAGCGTTCCGATAAGTGCTTAATCGGCAAGAGGTAATATGAAGTAATTAGTATCTTAAAATGTACCGCAAAGTATTGAATATTTCCTAGAATGTCTAATACAATACGACTCAATGCGGTATATGTTTCTGGGGCTCTTACTGGGATGGTCCGGGTTTGCGTTTGGGCAGACAAATCTAGCTGCCTTGGGGGGCAGCGTTTTGGATGCCCAATCCAAACCCATCTCGTCCGCTCGCGTACGGTTGCAGTCAAAGGAAACCGGTGCGGCGCGTGAGACGCTCTCCAGCACCGACGGTCAGTTCGAGCTTTCGAGCGTCCAGCCGGGCGAATACGATCTGGAAATAGCGGCTCCGGGTTTTGCAACGGCCAAGCGCCCCGTCCGGCTAGAAGTCGGGCAACAAGCGCGAATGGACTTCGCCTTGAACGTCGGCACCGCACAGGAGAAACTCGAGATCGTTGGCCAAGCTGACATGCTAAAGACCTCAGACGCCAGTCTGGGTGAGGTCGTCGAGTCGAAATCGATCAAGGAACTGCCGCTGAATGGACGCATGTTGCTGGATCTGGCGCTGACCGTGCCCGGCGCTCACATGAGCCACGGCGCGCAGACCGGCGACATGAACCCGCTTTACTGGCGTCCCGGCCAGCGTTCTGCCATCAGTGTCGGGGGCAGTCGTCCGAACGCCAACTACTTCCTGGTGGACGGCGCGACGAACACCGACCCGACGTTCAATACGCAGAACATCTCGCTCTCACCCGATGCCGTGCAGGAGTTCCAGGTCCAGACCGGGAGCTACGCGGCTGAACTGGGCGGAGCGGGCGGTGGACAGATCAACATAGTCACTCGCGGCGGCACATCCCATATGCACGGGACTGCGTACGAGTACATGCGCAACAACGCTATGGACGCGCGCAATTACAATGAGATGCCGGGTGGCGATTTCCTGGTCCAACACAACTTCGGTGGCTCCCTGGGCGGCCCCCTGGTATGCGGGAAGACTTTCTTCTTCGCCAACTACGAAGGCTTCCGCATGAGCGACAAGATGACGATGATCGATACGGTGCCGACCCCCCAGGAATCCGGCGGTGATTTCAGCATGGCCGGCACGAACATCTTCAACCCGAACGCCGCGCATGCAAACCCGGGCTACAACCCGGCCAAGCCCACCAGTCCGTCCAATCCGCAGATCATTCGGGACCCTTTCGCGAACAATCTGATCCCTGCTGCTTTGCTGAGCCCGGTGGCCACGACCATGCTGAACAACTACGTTCCCATGCCCAACATGATGAACGGAATGGGCAGCGGCATGACGATGATGGGCCAACCGACAGTCGTCGGCGCCGGGATGGACTCTAATAACTATCTGGACGTCCGCAACGGGCACCATCAGAACGACCAGGGCACGCTGAGGGTGGATCGCGTATTCGACCGCGGAGACAGCGTGATGGCCCGCTTTTCGGTGAGCAGCGAGAGCGGCTGGATGCCCCAGTACCTGCCGGGGTTCGGTGCGATCCACGACAACCTTTCGCAGAACGCGAATCTGGCCTGGAACCGTGTCGTCTCGCCTACTCTAGTCAATACCGCGACGCTGGCCTACTCGCGCCTCTCGATGCACCACACGTCGCAGAACAACGCCGCGAACGACATCGTCTCTCAGTTGGGCATCCAGGGAGTTGGCTTTGGAGGGCCGGGCGCGTACGGAGCCCCCTGGTTTAATGTTCAGGGCTACTCGGGCATCGGCGACTATTACGCCGCTACGCCCATGCACTCCTGGGACACGATCCTCGAAGGCCGTGACAGCCTGTCCTGGCAAGTCGGTCACCACAGTCTCAAGCTCGGCGGCAGTTACCGCTGGTACATCTGGCCGATGTGGGGCTTTTTCCAGAACCGCGGCTACTACCAGTTCACCAACGGGTTCACGACGCAGACGGCTACCAACGACAGCACCGGTTCGGCGCTTGCAAGCTTCCTGCTGGGGCTGCCCGCGGTTCGCCAGCGCCAGGTCGGCATCCCCAGCATGGACTTGCGTCAATGGTATGCGGACGCCTTCGTCCAGGACACCTGGCGTATCACGCCTCACACCACGCTGGACTTCGGCTTACGCTACGAGTTTATGAGTCCGCTGGTTGACGTAAAGCGCCAATGGAGCAACCTGCTGGTCCAGAATGGCACTCTGCAGGCGTTCATCGGCGGGCAGAACGGCATGCCGCGCGGCCTGCTATATCCCAACGAATTGCGCTTCGCGCCGCGCTTTGGTCTAGCGCACCAACTGCCGAGATTCGGCTTGGTTTTTCGTGCGGCATACGGGATCTTCTACACGCCCGTGGACATGAATACCTGGTGCAATCAGTTGCACAACGTGCCACTGGTGTTTCCCGAAACGAATCAGAGCGACAACTATATTCCCTCCATCAAGACCTTCAACTTCGCGCAACCGGTGTTGGGTAAAACCGTCGTAAGCTACACCGCCTTCGACCCGCACGCTCCGGCGCAATACGTTCAGCAGTGGAGCGGTTCGCTGCAAAAGAGCCTGGGGCGCGACACCACGGTCGAGATCGGGTACCAGGGCGCTCGCGGTTTGCATCTGCAGCGTGCGCACCTGATCAACAACGCCCAGCCTGGGCCGGGTCTGATCCAGCCCCGCCGGCCGTATCACACCGCGTTTTTCGCTCCCGGCACCGTGTTTCCCACCGGCATCACGGTCCTCAGCAACACCTTCCCGGTCAGCAATGTGAACTACCTGGAGAACACGGCGCGTAGCTGGTACGACGCCGGCTATGTGAACGTGCGCCGCCGCTACTCGCACGGCCTCAGCCTGCTCGCCAACTACACCTATTCAAAGAACTTGAGCGATGCGCCGGATTTCCGCTCGCCCATGTTTGAATCATCTGTCCCACAGAACAACAGCGATCTGAACTCCGAAAAAGGGCCATCCTGCGACGTACGAAATCGCTTCGTGTTGAGCGCCGTATACGAGATCCAGAGTTGGAAGGCCTGGGCCGTGACCCGCGCCGCCACGCGCAACTGGCGGCTCTCGACCATCTTTCAAGCCCAGAGCGGCTTCCCGTTCACCGTGTCCGCTTTCGGCGACACGGCCAATGCGGGCACGGTCCTGGGCGAGAACCCAATCCGCGCGAATTACACCGGAGCGCCGGTGTTTGGCCCCGGCACGCAGACCGCGCAGCACTGGCTCAACCCGGCCGCTTTTGCGGCTCCGGCCGCGTACACATTCGGCAATGCGGGGCGCAATTCGGTCTACGGCCCCGGCATGCAGACGCTCGATTTTGCCCTCGTCCGCGACTTCACGGTCACGGAGCGGGCCCGCTTCCAGTTCCGCGCCGAGTTCTTCAACGGACTCAACCACACGAACCTGGGAACGCCCAACCGCTTCGTGAACACCCCACAGTTTGGCAGCATTACCGAGGCCGCTACCCCGGGCCGCCAGATTCAGTTGAGTGCCAGGATCAGTCTTTAGGTTGACCCCTTTTCAGACCCGGTCGCCCTGTCATGGACGACCGGGTATTCTTCCATCCCGCCCACTGCGATGAACTCTACTTCGCTGGAATTGCCGCTTTTCGCACAGCCTTCACGTCCTGCCCGCCCTGGTGCAGCACTAGGTGCGTCACTTCGCCCTTATCGTTCCTGAAGAATTCCACCTGCGCGTCCACGACCTTCAGAAAGAACTTTGTCTCCGACTCCGCAAAGACGGGCACTTTGGGCTGGCCCGTCGCCTGCGTCATGAGGTGATCTCCCTCCACGGTCATGACAATCTGAAACGTCGGCGAAATCTCGTAGCTGCCGGCATACTCCGCTAGCGTCTTCGGAGCCAAGGTAATCTCCTTGCGCTCGTGGGCCAGCACCACCTTTTCGCCCATCGCCACGGAAGCCAGTTGGTTTGCAATCTCTCCCGGTGCGCCGCCATTCAGGTTGCCCAGCACCACTACGACCAGCTTGCTCCCTGGATAGTAGGACACTTGTGTGTTGAAGCCCTCGATGCCGCCGCCGTGCTCAATTACCTTGTGGGCGCCTTCGCCGTGGACCGAAAGTCCGAAGGCATAGTCGCTCTTGAAGGGCGTCGTCAGCTTGACCAGCGATTCCGGCTTCAGTACCTTGCCGCCGAACAGTCCCTGTTCCCAGCGCAGCAAATCCTCGGTTGTGGAATATAGCGCGCCCGCCGCATGCGGGATGCTCATGTGGACGAACCCGGCGTTTTGAGGACCTGTCGGACCTGGCGAATAGCCTGCCGCGCGACGCCTGATGATCTCGGCATTCGAGTCGTACCCCGAAGCGTTCATCGCTAGCGGCTGGAAGATATTCTCCCTGACGAATTTCGCATAGCTTTCCCCGGTGATCTTCTCGATCAGATAGCCGAGCAGCACGTAGCCCGAATTGCTGTAATTCCACTTTTCGCCCGGTTGGAATTCGAGCGGCTTGTCGCGAAACCGCGCGACGAGTTTCTCCGGCGTAGTCGGCTGCGCCTCGGTCGGAGCGTAGTCGGGGAAGCTGGTGAAACTTGGGATGCCCGAGGTGTGATTCAGCAGGTGGTAAATCGTCACCTTGTCCCAGGCGGCCGGAGCGTCCGCAATGTACTTCTTGACGGGATCGGTTACGCTCAACTTGCCGCGCTCTTCCAGCAACAGGATGGAAGTGGCAGTGAATTGCTTGGTCACCGAGCCCAAACGGAACTTTGTAGTCGGCGTGTTTGGAATATCCCATTCAAGATTCGCCGAGCCGTAGCCCTTGCTCAGGAGGATGACGCCATCGCGCGCCACCAGCGCGGAGCCCATAAACTGCCTGGCGGCGACGTAGCTCTGGACGACCTGCTCCATGCGGGCGACATTGTCCTGGGCCAGACAAGTTCCTGCTACCAAGATCAGTGAAAGCCATCGGTGCATCATGGGAATCCCTTCAAATCGCGCTTCCCGGCTCATCTCATTCGTGAGCCGGCGCTAACAAGGACAAACGTCTCAGCGCATAATAAGTTCTCGCCAAACGCAAACACCGCTTCATTTTGCGGTTTTCTAGCCACCGTCCCGCACCGTCAGCCGGGCCCATCTCCAGGCCAGTTGCGGCTTCTTCGCCGTGCGACTCTCGACGTCCACGCGTAGCAGGTATTCGCCCGCTGCGAGCCCCGCCGGAATGTCGATTTCTCCCCGTGTGAAGAATTGCGCGGCGTTTTTCCTGGCGTCGCTGACGACGGGTGCGCTGGGCGACTCCGCTATCTGTTCGGCGTCCCGAAACAGCCGTGTGCGGAGCGTCAGACCGCGGTCGCCGGTTGACGCCGCACCCGGTGCGCGCAGCACCTGGAAGGCGAATGCCGCCCTTTGTCCAGGGATGAAATAGGACGGCCCGGAAGCAGGTACGACCACGTCGTAGTCTCCCCGTTCGCCTGCGATGACCAGCCCCGACAGCACGATGCTGCGGCCCTTGACTTGGGGCACGTCCACGAAGTCGCTGGCGCTGCCGATCTTGCCGGTGCTCTCGTCGCTGCACGCCACGCGCATCTGGTATGGTCCTGGCTTGGGGACCTCGATCAACGTCGTGTAGATCAGCCCGTACTTCAGCGCCCGTTGGTAGCCCTCTGCATTCAGGTCCACGCGCAGATGTTCGTCGATCCCGCCAACCAACTGCTCTCCGCTCACGGCGAAGGCGCGCGCCAGTAGGTGGATCACGCCTGTCAGGTGCTGCGGCGGCCCGGTGAGCTTCAGTGTCCGGCCGTCGATGTTCACCTCGGTTCGCAGAAACGACTGGTTCTTCTTCGCGTTGAGGAACGCCGCACGCACCTCTACGCCTACACCCTGCGACTGGAACGGCGACTCGAGCGCGCTAAGCAACTCCGGACGATCCCCGCGCTCGGCACGGGTGGCATCCTCGTCGGAGATACCGAAGAAGCCGGAATGCGTGCGCACCTTCAACCCGGATCGCAGCACTTCGATCTTCACGCGGTGGTAGATTCGCCCCCCGTGTTCGTCGGGTCGAAGAACCTCCGCGGCCGGTGTAAAGCCGAGCACATAGTAGCCCTGCTGGTCGTTGACCACTCGTTCCAGACCGGCGTCGATGCGGTTGCTTTCGGTCACCATGAAGCCGCCAGTCTGGCTGGTCAGGAAGATTCCACCCCACTGGTTTTCTATCTGTTCGGCGTATCGTTTCTGCATCTTCTGGCCAATCTTCAACCGGGTGGAATCCCCATAGGCCTCGGCTGCGTTGTCGGCGGTATTCGCTGCGGCGCCCGGCATAGCCACAGAAGTCGGTGGCGCCTTACCTCCCGGAATGGTGGCTGCGTCGGCGCCTTCACTTGCCCCGAGGGGCAGTTGGACTTGATCCTGGGCGGTGGCTACCAGTGAATTGATGCGGCGAGTATCGATGGCGTAGAGCACTACGCCGCTGCGCGTGGATTCGTCCACGAGGCGCCGCATACTGCTCAGGATCGGACCGCCAAACATCCCGCTGCCTGTGGCGGTCGACGAGTCTCCCGGGCTGGTCAGTTCATCCGGTGTGGCCAGGGGCATGTGATCGGAGAGAACGACCACCGACTTGCGCCCGGGCAGGCTGGTCATGCCGTGGACCAGGCGGCGCAGCGAGTCGGTCGCTAGCAGAGTGAACCGCATCACGCGATCGATTTCGTTCTCCTGGCGCATGTATTGTTCGCCAGGGCTCGTAGCGTTCAGCGCGTCTCTGACGGGCGTGTAGGCGTCCATCTCGCCGCCTCCGCGCGGGTTCCAGCGCACCTGGTCTGCTGCGGCCAGCAACATGCGGCGGTCCTGCGTGAAGTCCTGCAATGCGCCCAGGCCCGCACTGGCGCGTACGATCGCGATCAGGTCCCCCGGCTGCAGTTGCCTTTCGATAAACTTGCGCAGACCGCTACGCACGTTGGGCACGCTCTCGGCCGACATGTTGAAGTCGTCCACGAACAGCACGACCGTCCGCCGGACTTCCTCGGGCTTCAACGCCGACGGCGGCATGTAGGGGCGTGACGCTTCGATTTTGCGGTGGAGTTTGTCGGGCGCCAGAGCCTCCGGTAAGGCAGCTTTCAGCCCCGCGCCAGACACATGTCCTCCCGCAGCGACATACTCGCATAACCGAATTTCCTGCGGCTTACCGTCCAGCAGAATGCGAAAATCCTGGAGCTTCAGGTCGCTGGGCCGCTCTCCTTTCGCACCGGTCACGATGGCATCCAGTTGAACGAGATTGGACGAAATCCGGAAGGTCAACTCGTCCCGCGCAGCGGAAGGCGCTTGTGGCAGGGCCGGCATCAACCCGAACAGCGCGACCAAGAGCGCAGCGTTTTTCTCGATTCCTGGCAAGGGGAGCCTCCGAAGCGCAGCGCCGGGCGGTAGTCTCAGCTTCCGTCGGTCTGCCGCCCTTCCTCGGTGAAGTATACGCTTCAAGCCGTTCCGCCGTTCCTAGCCACCCGCTTGGGCCTCTCCATATGGAAACTCGCCAACCGCGCTCTCTGACCGGGGGACTGTGTAGCGAGCGCTTGGCGTCGGCTCGCTTCGGGCCTTGCCATTGCCCGGGAATGAGCGCAACATTTCCCCATGTCCTCCCAGTTCAGGCTAGGCGAGTGCGCAGCGACGGCCTTCGTTCCCACGCGAAACCCCGCTCGTGCGATGGAGTACTACGAGCGAACCCTCGGTCTGAATCTGGTCAGTTCCGAACTCCCGTTCGCGTTGGTGTTCGATCTCCAAGGGACCACGCTGCGTCTCACCCAGGTCGACGAACTGTCGCCGGCTCCATACACGGTCCTGGGCTGGAGCGTGCCCGATATCGCAGCGGCTGCGCTAGTTCTGATGCAGACCGGCGTGGTGTTCCAGCGCTACCCGGGAATGGAGCAGGATGATCTCGGGATTTGGACGTCGCCCAGCGGAGCGAAAGTCGCCTGGTTCAAGGACCCGGATAGGAATACCTTGAGCATTTCACAACAATAACGTCCCTTCTTCGACCTTAGTAGCTGCCAATTCTCGGATCGGCCGTTCGCCCATAGCCAGGCCTCTGCATCCACCGCGCGTGTCCGCCCATGGGCTTGCGGCACCGCCGGTGCAGAGTAGTCAGATCCTCAGCGCATAGTCCTTCCGCCAAATCGAACAGAATAGTGCACTCCACTGCAACGAATTACTTGACTTCCCCGTCCAGCTTGCCGAGAATTGGACCCATGAATTTGTCGCCGATAACCGCGGATTCTGTCGTCATCACAGTTGTTTATACGATTCTGCTGTTGTGGGGTGTCTGGGTTGGCGTACGGCAGGTCTACCAGGGGTTTTACCAGCCCAAGTCGCTACTGAACCCGCTTTTCGGCAACCGTCAGGCGATCAAGATCTTCACATTTCACCTTTTCGTCGTCTCGCTGGACCTATTCGTTTGCGGGCCCGTTTCGCTCCACTACAAAAGCCGGCTATGGTACTGGGGCGGTCGCATAGCACTGCTCTCCTCGTCCTTCCCGCTGGCTTCCTACTTCAACCGCAATCCGCAGTCGTTCGGCAAGTTCATCGGCTATTGGGTTCGCTTTCGCAACTTCTTTGAAATCGGGCTGCACGTGCTGGTAGCCTCGATTGCTCTGAACTGGTTCAACTACTACGGGCTGCTGTACTGGCTGGTGGCCTACCGCTATCTCGACGTAGGCCCACGGCGCCTTTTCCAGACCTTCTACAACACGCCCGCGAAGCTGGCGGCGCGTCCCTGGGCGCCGACCCTCAATTGGGTGGTCATCACCACGATCTATGTGCTGACGGCAATCGCTATCTACCATCGCAAAGTCATCTTTGCCGCGCCGCCGGATGAGGCTTTGCCGGAGCACGTGGCGGAGGCATTCGAGGTTCTGCTTGTAGGCGGCATCAACGTTGCGGTCGGATTGATCAGCTGGGGCATGATGCGCAAATACACTGGGCCTGGCCCGGGCGCGGACTTGATTCCACCGGGTGCGCCGAAATGAGACCCCTCTGGGACCGCCGATCCGCAGATCGGCGCGTGCTCGCCCGGAACGCCCGTTTCCGGATGGGACTGACGAACTTAAGGAGGAAATGCAATGTATAAGAATCTCGACATCACCAAGTCGAATCTCGGAATCGACAAACTGCTCGCGGTGACCACGAATCCGCGACACCGCTACATCCTTTTGAACTACGCCCGTCATCGCTTCCTGGAGTTCTCAGGCCGCTACGACGAGCTGATCAACGACGAAATGTACGTTGAAAACCCGATCTACAACCTGCATGCTCTCGGTTTCAACACCACCATTTCGGGCCGGGATAACGTGCGTAAGCTGTATAGGTTCTGGGCCGAGACCAACCAGACGATCTTCTACGGCGAGAACGAGCAAGTGGCGGTCGCTGACAATTTTGTGTGCTCCACCGTCACGGCCTACCAGCAGGTGTGGGGCGGATCCATCTTGTCCTCAAAGGTGATGGGCATCTTGCCGAAGGGCCTCTCCAAGGACCTGCTGCTCAAGATGCTGGATGTGCAAGGGATCAAGGCCGACGAGAACCACATGTACCTGTACACGAATCTCGAGGAGACCATCTGGCCGTATGACGACCGCTGCCGGCTGATGCGGGAAGACGTGCTGGAGCCCGATCCGGCTGCGGCGAAGATCATCAAGCTTGATCCGGCTGACGTTTTGACCACCGCGCAAGCCGAGAAACTACTTGCACCGCTGATCCAGCCTCTACCGAATTTCGACGAGTACGTACTGGGCAAGACGAAAGCGGCCGGCAACTGAGGACTGAGTGCGGTGGCGCGCCCGGGCTGCGACGGCGCTCCAGGGGACGGTTTGTTCCGGTGTCGCCGCCCCACATTAGGACTACTGATTCACGAACTCCAGCAGGCGCTCCTGCACCGCTTTCGCCCGCTGCTCGTCCCAGCACGCCAGGAAAATGGTGTCATCGCCCGCGACGGTGCCCGCCACTTCGGGCCACTCTTCCGAGTCCAGCGCGACCGCCAGCGAGTTGGCGTTGCCAGCCGAAGTCTTCAGCACCACCAGGTTCTGAGCGAGCCGCACGTCGAGCAGAAACTCGGTGATCACCGTCGCCAGTTCCGCCCCCGCTGAGTCGGCGAGGATCTCGCGGTATCCGTCCGCGGTTTTGGCCAGGCCCAGTTCGCGGATGTCCCGCGATAGCGTCACCTGCGTGGCCTCGATGCCCTCCACGCGCAGTTCGCGAGCAAGCTCATCCTGCGTAGTGATTCTCTTGGTGCGGATCAGTTTCAGGATCTGTCCCTGCCGGTAATTCTTGGTCATGGTTACATCGACTCCAGCCGTTTACGGGCGGCATTAAGTGCTTTGCGAACCGTCTCGGGCGCGGTGCCGCCGGGCGCGGTGCGCGTCTTCATGCCTTCGCTCGGATCCATCAGGCGGGCCATCTCGGGCTTCAACCGGGCGTCGAAGGCCGCCAGCGATTCCGCTGTCCAGTCCCCCGGCTTCTTTCCGCTCTTTACGCTGTCCAGCACCAGTCGTCCCACCAACTGGTGCGCCTGGTGGAATGGCACTCCGCTGCGC
>Ga0073936_10002501_pt1 | contig 27376 bp, 26 predicted proteins | sample AliMusrvi5mmetaG_FD_87041 | JGI IMG/M metagenome (GOLD analysis project Ga0073936, IMG submission 87041) | Freshwater lake bacterial and archeal communities from Alinen Mustajarvi, Finland, to study Microbial Dark Matter (Phase II) - Alinen... | ecosystem: Environmental > Aquatic > Freshwater >...
CGGGCGTCCCGCCTGTTAGGGAAGACAGCGCGTCCCGCCTGTCCGCCCATGAAGCGACAGGCTGGAAGCCCGTCGGCCCAGACAGGCGGGGACGCCTGTCCTCCTGCTAAGTAAACAGTATTGAGCATTCTGCCCGCGGCGTCGAAGGAATCGGCTTGCAATTTCCGATTATAAAAGATGTTGAAATATAGTCGCAATCGGTTTCTTTCCAATAAGTTATTCTATTACACATGGCCGATTCAAACGGGCGCTTGATGGAATCACATCGCCAGCGAGACTCGACATGCCGACGCTCGAGATTCACCGTCGGGCGCTTGACGAACAAACGTATGAAACTCCGACCGCGATATGTGACACGCGCCTTGACACGCCGGTTGAAACCGGCGCTCCGTTAAACCCGGCGCTCCGTTAGCGCTCAGAAACCCGATTTACAACTTGTGACAATGTGTGTAATGCGGAATCAAAAGGGGTATGGGTGGCACAGAGTGCTTCTCCTGACTCAGGCGAGGCGTCCAGTGGCTGCACGGCACACTCGGGTTGCCGAGTCCCCCCTGGAAAATCAACCTGGCTGACGGGATCAAGGCCGGATGGCAGCGCTTCGTTGCGGTCTGGGTTCGCCGTCTGCACCGAATTCGATCGGCAGGATGGCGGGTCGTTCCTTGAACGGCGCATCGCCGTCGTTGCCGAAAAAGGTACTCCACCACTGGTGATTGGCATCCTCGAAGAACATGTTGTGGCCGCCGTGCGGAATCGCCAGGTAGCGGTTGCCATACGGGCCCTCCAGCGTGTTGGAACTGGCGACGAAACAATGGTAACGGCCATCGATGAAATCGGCGCATGACAGATTTTGAGGCACCCAAGGTGCGTGCCATCCATTCGGTGCATATCACCGGCCTGCCCTGCCGCTTGCAATCCGCGATTCGCGCCTGCATCCCGGCGTGATCCCCGTAAAAGTGGAAACTAACAATATCCGAGAGTTCGAGCTGTTTGTCGCTGAGTTCCTTAATTCCGCCCCACACGGCGACCGTCAACGGTTGTTCCGCCCCGGCCTCCCTTGCCCATGCGAAGGCCGCCTCGACGAGCGGCAGGCTCTTGTTGCCCATACCGGACCCCCCGGGCTCGTTATACAGGTCCCACAGCACGATGCGCGCATCGGTCTTGTGGCCGCCAACCAGATCCTTCACGTACTTTCGCGGTCCATCGTTTTCGGATCGAAGCTCTCGGCCTGCCAGATTTCAGTGTCGTTCACGGCGGTGCTCGGCACAAAGTTGAAACCGAACAGCCACGGCTGCTTCGCATGCCACTCCTTGGCGTTAGCCTCGGTCCACCGAGCCGCCCCTGCGGCCGGGCTATCGCTGGCAAGTCCCAGGAAACTCAAGCCCGCGGCACAACTCAAAGTGAACCATTTGGCAATCGATGGGAGCTTGTTCACTCCTCGCAAATACGCTGACCGCCCCCAATTCTTGCGAAAATTCCTCTCAATATCGACTTGCCAGCGGGGCTGGCGGCCCCTACGTCAGCGCTGTTTTCCAGCCAGCCACTGGAGACGCCACCCCAACACCCGCCACGATTATGACCAAACCGAAGAAAGTCGCCATTCTAACCGCCGGGGGCCTTGCGCCCTGTTTGTCCAGCGCCATCGGCGCGCTCATCGAGCGTTATACCGAGATTGATCCCTCCATCGAGATCATTTGCTACCGCGGCGGCTACAAGGGCTTGCTGCTGGGCGACAGCATCACGGTCACCCCCAACGTCCGCGACAACGCCGGCATCCTGCATCGCTACGGCGGCAGCCCGATCGGCAACAGCCGCGTCAAACTCACCAATATCGAAGACTGCATCAAGCGCGGACTGGTCACGAAAGGTCAGGATCCGCAGAAGGTCGCTACCGAGCAATTGGTCAAGGATGGCGTGGACGTGCTGCACACCATCGGCGGCGACGACACCAACACCACCGCCGCCGAACTGGCCAGGTTCCTTGAGGCCAACAAATACAATCTAACCGTCATCGGGCTGCCGAAAACGATCGACAACGATGTCTATCCGATCCGCCAGAGCCTGGGCGCCTGGACCGCCGCCGAACACGGATCTAACAATTTTGCCAATGTGGTGGCCGAGCACAACGCCAATCCGCGCATGCTCATCGTCCACGAGGTGATGGGGCGCAATTGCGGCTGGCTGACCGCCGCCACCGCCCGCCACTATCAGGATTCGCTGGACCGCCAGGACTGGCTGCCCGAGTTGGGCCTGACCAAGGAACGTTTCTCGGTGCACGCGGTCTATGTGCCGGAAATGGCGATCGACTTCGAGGCGGAAGCCGTGCGGCTCAGCAAGGTCATGGACGAGATCGACAACGTCAATATCTTCATTTCCGAGGGTGCCGGCGTGGGCGACTCGGTGCGGGCGATGGAAGCCGCGGGCCAGACCGTGCCGCGCGACGCCTTCGGCCACATCAAACTCGATGCGATTAACCCGGGTGCCTATATCGGCAAGGAATTCGCATCCAAACTCGGAGCGGAAAAAATGCTGATCCAAAAGAGCGGTTATTACAGCCGCGCGGCGGCGGCGAATCTGGTTGACCAGCGCTTGATCAAGAGTTGCGTGGACCTCGCGGTGGAATGCGCGATGCGTCGCGAAGGCGGTGTCATCGGCCACGATGAGGAACGCCGCAACGTCCTGCGGGCCATCGAATTCGACCGGATCAAGGGCGGCAAACCGTTTGATATCGACACGCCGTGGTTCGAGGAGTTGTTAGGGAAACTCGGACAGCCCAAGGGCGCCAAGGTGGTGGCGAACCACTGAGCGAAAGGCTGGTGCGGCCCGTTTGCGGAAGAGTGTCCGGCAGGATGCCGGACACAGGCGGCGGGACGTCGGCGCTCCCCTGCCCTGCCGTCATCTCATGATTTCTCCGCGGTCACTGTTTTGACCTCGCCATTGACCCTGGCTCTAACGCGCTCTGGTGTCGCCGGCAGTGATTGGGTTCAATTCATTTTCCGGGTATTTTGCTTGTGAAAGGCCGGGATACTGTCCATTTGTCGCGCGCTCCCCCGCGCCTGATGCTTTTTTCCACATTCCAGTTTATCCTTGGCTTCCTGCCGCTGGTGCTGGCGGTCTTTTGTCTGATCCCGGCACGCTGGCGCAGTGCCCGCAAAATCTGGCTGGCGCTGGCCTCGCTGTTTTTCTATGGCTATTGGAAAGTGGAATACGTTCCGCTGCTGCTGCTGTCTATCGGCTTCAACTTCACCATCGCCGAATGGCTCACACGCTGGCGCGGTCGACCGGCGGCCTCCCGCGTCCTCTTCGTCGGCGTGGCGGCCAATCTCGTGCTGCTGGGGTATTACAAATACACCAACTTCCTCGTCGGCGCCTTCGGCTTGGTGGTCCGGCACGACTTCACCCGATTCGACATCATCCTGCCACTGGCCATCTCGTTTTTCACCTTCACCCAGATTGGCTATCTTGTCGATGTCTCGCGCGACCCCAAGTTGCACTACAAGTTTCTCGATTACTCGCTGTTCGTCGTGTTCTTCCCTCATCTCATTGCCGGACCGATCGTGCGCCATTGGGAGGTGATCCCGCAATTCGCCGAACGGGAACTGCGGGCCAACCGCACCGATCTCGGCGTGGGACTGACGCTGTTCCTGATTGGCCTCGTTAAGAAGATGCTGCTGGCAGACAGCGCCGCGGTGTATGCCAATCTCATCTATGGATCGGCCGCCCACGGCGCCCATCTCGACTGGTTTGGCGCGTGGTTTGGCACGCTCGCCTATGCCCTCCAGATCTACTTCGATTTTTCCGGCTATTCGGACATGGCCATCGGTCTGGCACGGATGTTCTCTATCAAGTTTCCCTTCAATTTCGACTCACCTTATCGCGCCGTCAACATCGCGGAATTCTGGCGGCGCTGGCACGTGACGCTAACCCGCTTCCTGCGTGAATATGTCTATTTCCCGCTAGGCGGCAACCGCAAAGGTGCCAGCCGGCAGGTCGCGAATGTGATGGTGACCTTCTTCCTTAGCGGCCTGTGGCATGGCGCCGGTTGGACTTTCGTCGTCTGGGGCCTCCTGCACGGCGCCTATCTGGTCATCGCTCATCAGTGGGGACGCCTGCGCAAGCGCCGCGAGTGGTTGTTCCCCCATTGGAGCTACCGGGGCGCCTGCGTGCTGCTGACGTTTATCGCGGTGATGGTTTCGTGGGTGTATTTCCGCTCGCCGAGTTTCACCGTGGCCAACGACGTCCTGGCGAGCATGTTCGGCTCGCACGGGATTACGCTATCCGACGCGGTGACCCGTCCCCAGCGCCAACCCGGAGTGATGCTTGCCGCAATGGGCGTGAAATTCGTCGCCGACCAAACCGGCGTCGAGCATTTCTCGGAGGCCATGCGCATCGTCTTCGGCCTGCTCGCGCTGGCCTGGTTTTTCCCTAACAGCCAGCAGCTCCTGCGCCGCTATGATCCGATTTTCGAGCAGGACATCCGCCCGGCACGCTGGGCGATGACGCTGGATTGGCGCTGGGGCATGGCCTTCGGCCTGTTGTGCTTCTTCGTGGTTCGCAGCCATTACACCGCCGCGCCCAGCCCCTTCCTTTACTTCAACTTCTAACACCATGAGCGTGCCACTTCGATTTTTCGCAGGACTTGCCGCCGGGCTGGCGTTATCCTTCGGCGCGTATTTCGGGCTGCTCTTCTGGCAACTCGGGGCACCCACCCCCATGTCGTTTTGGTCGTATGACTTGAATACCCGCAAGCACGCCCGCGCCGCGGCCATCACCGAACCCAAGCTGCTCATTGTCGGCGGTTCTGGTGCGCTCTTTGGCATCAATGCCCGTCTGCTCGAACGCGAGTTGGGCGTGCCCTCGGTCAATCTCGGAACCCACGCCGTGCTGGCAACCGCCTATATTCTCAACCTCGCTCGCAAGTCGGCACGGCCGGGCGACACGGTGTTGCTGGTTTTTGAATACGAACTGTTTGCCAACGGCGATTCTAACATGAATGACTGGGCCGACCCGCAGTTCATCGACTTCCTGATGGCACGCGACCCGGCGTATTTCCGCGCCATGCCCATGGCGACCCAATTCAACCTCGCCATGCGCCTGTCACTGGAGCGGCTCAAGCGGGGAATCAAGGAAAAGATCCATCCAACTGGAATGACCGTGTCAACGGAATACTCGCCCTACGATGCCAAGAACGTGGACGAGTACGGCGACATGACCGGGCACTCCCGCGGCCGCATTCCCGCCTATGCTCCGCGAGAACTGGAGACCTCCGGATTGCTTGCCGACGGCCTGCCGGAAGCTCCCAGCGGGATGATTGAAATCCGGGATTTCGTCATCTGGGCCACAACCAACAAGGTGCGGGTGCTGGCGAGTTTTCCCAATCTTTGTGCAAAACCGGCCTATGACACTGCCAAGGCTGAGCAGACTGCCGCGAAAATCACGGCCTTCTACACGTCTTGCGGCGTGCCGGTGCTTGGCAGCTATCGTGATGCGCTGTTGCCGCGCGGCGACTTCTTCGACACTTGCTATCACCTGACTGAAGAAGCGGCGAGAGAGAGAACCCGCCGCTTCGTGCCGCTGCTCAAGCCGTATTTTCCACCGCGGCGGTAGTTGATGCGGCCTTGAATACGGACACCATACCCATGTCGCCCAACTCCCGCTGCCGGCCAACTCGCGCAGTTGCGCAATATCCAGCGGCCGCTCACCATCGCTCGTCGCCGCCCGCAACGAATCGCAGATGGTCAATAGTATGGCGATAAGGAAAGACCGGGAAATTCCCATCCTGCCGCCACGTTGCAATTCACGAATCACTCTCATTCCTCGGGGCCGTTGAATGAATGGGTATGGACTCTTGATATCTCCGCCAGATAGCGGTCCCACAAATCCTGTTGGATATTGAGAACGAGCAGCACCCCGGGACGCAAGCCGTAAAACTCGGTGTGATAGCGATCGTGCAACCGCGGTTCGAGTTGCTCCTGAAGCTCGGAACTCACGATGATGACCGGCGCGTCGGGAGCGGTCGGGATTTCGCTCCAATAGCCGATCCGTTGCAATTTGCGCAGATAGTAGGGCATCGGCCAGTACTCGGGCGTGATGAAATGAATCCGCATCGCCGGCCCCTCAGGGTGCAGCGCGGCCACGTCGGTGATGCGGCGGGCCAGGCGGACCACATCGGGCAGCGAATGGGCATAGACATACGGGTTGCGCGGATCTGCGCAAAAGCGTCCGTTGGCCCGCACCGCCTGGGCTGCGAGTTGTCCGGCGCCCGCCAGCAGCAGCAAGCATAACAAAGCACGGCTGCCGCTGCGCGGGAGGCGGTGGAAAATCGCGCTGGCTCCGATTCCGGCCATCAGGATCAAGCCATGCAGGAAGCCTAGCAGGTTCCACGGGGTCTTGTAGGGAATCAACGCGAAGATCACTGTCATGCCCACCGCGTAGACCGCCAGCAATAGCGCCAGATCCGGATTGACGGCCAATGCGGACTGGTTTGACCTTGGTTTGGAATTGGAATGCTCCGGGCCGAATGCCCGGGCCGCCGTGGAGCGGACATTCTGCCCGCGGACGCTAACGATAATGCCGACGGCGGCTAGAGCCAAAATCAGCCCCTCACTCCACCACGGGCCCGGCGCGTTCTTCGTATAACACAACAGTTTCAAATAATAATACCACGGCTGCTGGTGCAGGGCGGCACTTCCGTCGCCGCCGCTGCGGTCGAAATAATGGCGGAAGGCCAACAGCGAGTCGAGCGGACCGCGAGGATGGGCGAAAAACGACGAATACAACAACACGGCAACTGTGGAGCCTGCGCAAATTACTAACAGCACGAGCCAAGCGGGCCGCTGGTTCAGGCACCACAGCGGGCGCCCATCGCGGTGGCGCCGGCGCAGGATGAGGCAGCCATAAGCGACACCCATTGCGCCGCCGAAGATGACGCTGGTTTCCTTGGTGGCATACATCATGCCAAGGGCCAGTCCCAAGAGCAGGACCCAGCGCTTGCGCCCGGTGCGGAAATGCCGCCACAGCGCGCACAACGCGAGCGCCGCGAAGAACACCAGCACCATCTCCTGGATGTAATAGCGACTGAAAAAGACCATCGCCGGCGAAACCGCGAGCAGCACCGCGGAGGTTAGACAGGCCACGATGCCGAGATCCCGGCGCAAGGGCAGCAACAGCAGGATCAGCCCTGTCCCAAACAGCACCGGCACCAACCGGAAGTCGGCATCGGTGGCGTCGGCAAAACTGTGCGCCCCGCTGGACTTCAGGATTGGCACGGTGAAATAATAGAGACTCGGGCCGTGAAACTCAAACGGGTTGTAGACATATTGACCGCTATCATACAACTCGCCGGCCTTGACCGCCTGCACTGCCTCATCCACATGAAACGGTCGCAGTTCCAACTGATGCAAGCGGAAACCCAGCGCCGCCGCGGCAATCAGCAACACCAGCACCACGCTCCGTCCATTCATTCCAACGCCTTGCCGTAAATCTCAACCTCGATGTAATGGTTGGCGTCGTTGGAGGTGTTGCCATTGCTGTAAAGGCGGACGTAACGGCCCTTGGCACCCTTGCCGTCCAGCAACTTGCCCTCGTAGGTTTCGAGGTATTCCTTGTCCTTGCCCGCTCCCAGGCCCGAGGAATTGTCGTCGTCGTTGTTGAACAGGGTGACCACACCCATGATGAAATCCGGATCCTCTGCCACCTGCACGACGACGTCGCGATAGACCCGCGCATCCTGATGATAATGCCAGACAACGAGCGCGGCAAGCTGCGACGGCTTGCCCAAGTCGATCTGCACATACTGCTTGCCCTGCGCGAGTTCCACGATGCTGCCATCGCCCCCCTCCTTGTCCTTGTCGGTCACCATGTCGAGGCTGCCGATGATCGGGGCAGCATCGCTGCTGGTGACCTTCCTGCCGGCCGAAAGCAGGACCGTGCCGGCGGGCACCTGATAGAGCGGGCGCTTGCCGACGAGCGGCTTCTCGAGATTGGTGGACTTGATGTTCTTGGGAGTGCCGACGAACAGCGGCTTGGGCAGTTGGAGTTTCAGCGCCTGCGTGCCTGGCGCGGCGCTCGTGCTCAGCGCGGCGGCCGGCTTGGCGTCCTCGGCGGCGGGCAGCGCCAGCGCCAAGCCCAGCAGCACGCTGGCGATGCGGAGCAAGGTCTTGTTGTTGGAGGCGGATTCGGGGTGTCTCATGGGGATTGTCATTTTCAATGAATCGTCGCATGGTCTTCGGAATCGGCAAGTCCCAATCCCACTCCAGCTCGCTGGTTACGTGCCTACGTCCCCGATTCTTTCGTCGCGCTTCGGAGCATCCTCCTTGCGAAACAAGCCGCCTCCCCCAGGCATTCATCCATCCCCGAGTCAGGCGGTCCGGGATCTCAGGACGCTCAGGTATTGGTCGATGGCGGCAGTGGCTTGGCGTGCGTCGCGCACGACCTGCACCAGAGGCACGGGGCCGCGGGCGATCGAGCCACCGGCGAAAACGCCGGGGAAGTTGGTCATCAGATTCGCATCCAATTGCAGATAGCCCCGCTCGTCGGTGCGCAGGCGGGCGAAATCATCGCTGTCTGGCGGCCGTGGCGCGGTGAAACCGAATGCCACAAACACCACTTCGGCCGGCACATCAAATGGCACGGCAGCCGCCACCGGCGTGAACGCAGATCGGCCGGTTGTGTCGGGGTCGGTGGATTCCGTCGAGACGCAGCGGACGTGGGTGACCTCACCCGCCGCGTTGCCGACGATGGCCACCGGTTGGGTGAGGAATGCAAACCGCGCCCCTTCCTCCTGCGCCTTGGTGAATTCCTCGACATCGGCAGGCATGTTAGCCTCGTCGCGCCGATAGAGGCAAAGGGTGTCGGCGGCCCCGTCGCGGATGGCAGTGCGCAAGACATCGATTGCGGTGTCGCCGCCGCCCAGGACAACGACCCGTTTGCCGCGCACGCTCACGGGCGGGTCGGCCGCGGCTGCGGCGCCTTGCGTGCCGCAGTGGTTGTCCGCAGATCCGCAGGTTGGAACGCCAGTCCGTGAGATGAATGAAAAAGCCTGGTAAACCCCTTGCAGTTGTGCGCCGGGCACATCCAGAGGCACGGGATCGGCGGTGCCAAACCCGAGAAAGACCGCGTCGAACTCGCGCCGCAAGTCACTCAACTTCACGTCTTGCCCAAAGGTGACGCCCATGCGAAAGGCGATGCCATGTTGTCGGAGCAAGCCGATACGGCGCTCAACGAGATCCTTGTCCATCCGGAATCCGGGCAGGCCGTTCATCATGCGCCCGCCGGGCTTCTGGCGGGAATCAAAGACGGTGACCTTATAACCTTTGCACGAGAGGGCGTCGGCCGTGACCAAACCGCCGATGCCGGAGCCGATCACGGCGACGGTTTGGCCTTTGGCGGGTGCCATCGCGGACTCTGTCAGTCCGTGTTTCCAGCCGTAATCTAACAAGAACCTTGTGAGGGCGCGGATCGGCACGGAATAGGTCTTATCGGCCAGAATGCAGGCCCGTTCGCAAACCCGGCCACCGACGCAGACGTGTGACGCGATCTCAGGAATCTGATGGGTGTCAAAAAGAAGTTGCGCGGCTTCCTTGAACTGGCCGTCTGCGATCAGCAACAGCAATTCCGGGATGGGACAATCCAGCGGGCAGGCTTCGACACAGGTCGGGTTCGGACATTGGATGCAGCGTTTGGCCTGCTCACAGGCGGTGGCTTCATCGTAAGGATCGGAGGTTTCACGGAAATCGGCAACCCGCTCGGCCGCCGGGCGCATCGGGGGCTCGACCCGGTCGGTTTCTATCCAAGCGTATTTCGCCAAGCCACTGCTTGAGGGGGTTGAATTCATGCGCTAGGATTCCTTTCGTTGGTGCAACTCGAGTACTTTGGTCACCTGCGGGTTGCCGTGACCGGAGGAAAGCTCCAGGGATTTTTTGGGACAGACTTCGACGCAGCAGCCACAGGTGATGCAGCTCAGGCGTTCAATGGAGAGGGTCTTTTCAGCCCGGTTCACCAGCAGGGCTCCGGTGGGACATTTCTTGGCGCAAACATTGCAATAGACGCAGGCATCGTCGGTGAAGACCAACCAGCCGCGCGAACCTGTCAGCTCCTGCCGCGGCTCAAACGGATAGTTCGTGGTGGCCGGCTTGTCGAACAGCCATTTCAGCGCCAGTTTGGACATTGTGAAGTAACTCATGGCATCACCTTTCGGTACAACTGATGCAGGGATCAATCGTTAGCACGATGACCGGCACATCGGCCAGGTCGCATCCCGGCAATATCTTCAACATGGCCGGAAGGTTGGCAAACGTCGGTGTGCGCACCCGGAATCGCTGCAAATTCTTGGTGTCGTTGGCTTTGATGTGATAGACCACTTCGCCGCGCGGCTGTTCGGTGCGGGTGATGGTTTCCCCATTCGGGTTGCCGGTGACTTTCACGGCGATTTCGCCGGCGGGGATTTTTCCCAGCGCCGTGCGAATGATCCGGACGGATTGGAAGAGTTCCTCGCAGCGCACGGCGCAGCGCGCATAGCAATCGCCTTCCGGACGCGTGACCGGCTCAATGGCTATGTCCATGAACGCGGCATAACCCAACCGGCGCATGTCCTGCGACACCCCGCTGGCCCGCAGCATCGGGCCGACGCAACCGAGGTCATACGCCTCCGTTTTGGAGAGCACGCCCACGCCGCAGAGCCGCGCCTTCACCGAGTGGTCTTCCAGAAAGACCTTGGTGATGCCGCGCATGTCCTTCTCGATTTCATCCATCTCCTTGAGAATGCCCTTGATGGCGTCGGCCTCGATGTCGCGCCGCACGCCGCCGATCTTGCAGGAGCCGAAGATGACGCGACCACCGGTGGTGGCTTCAATGATGTTGAGGATTTTCTCGCGCACACGCCAGGAGTGCATGAAGAGGCTTTCAAAGCCCATGGCATCGGCCATCAATCCCAGCCAGAGCAAATGGCTGTGGATGCGCGAAAGTTCGCCCCAGACGGTGCGGAGGTAGAGCGCGCGCGGCGGCACCTTCACGTCCATGATGGTTTCAATCCCCTGGCAATAGGTCTGCCCGTGGATGAAGCTGCAGATGCCGCAGATGCGTTCCGCCACATAGACGAATTCCACATAGTCCTTCCGCTCCACCAGCTTCTCCAAGCCGCGATGGACGAAACCGATGGATGGCCGGGCTTCTATCACTCTTTCGTCTTCCACGACGAGATCAAGGTGAACCGGCTCCGGCAGTACCGGATGTTGGGGGCCAAAAGGAATGACGGTGCGTGACATAAAGAACTATGGGGTGGCCACAGCGGCGGGTGCCGGGTCGGCACACGGCGCCTTGGTGCTGCCGAACGGGAATTTCACCGCGGTGCTGTAAAAATTGCCTTTGAAGTCCACGGTCAACCCGTCCACCCGCACGTCGAACAGATCGTGAATCTCGTTTTCGTAAAGGATGGCGCAGCCGTATATCTCACTGATGCTCGGCAGTTGGGCATCCACCCCGGGAAGACACAGGCGCAAATTGGTCAGGCGCTCGTTCAGATCGAAGCTGTAGGTAAGTTCCACCTCGGCGGGCAGGCGCGTGGCGCTGATCTGCACCAGGCGTTGGCCCTGTTCGCGCAGCGCCCGGACCTTGTCGCGCAACTGGTCAACGGTGATCGGTTCAATGTTGGATTCCTGGGTCATTGGCATTCCTATTGGAGATTGGCATCCGAATTCTCATGAAGCGGACCGGGTCTGGTTAGGGATTGTCGCGGCCATGTCCGTGTGTTTCCTTTCCAGCACACCCAGGGCTTGGACGACGCCGTCAATGATGGCTTCCGGGCGGGCGGCGCAGCCCGGCACATAGACATCGACCGGGATGATGCTGTCCACGCCGCCGGAGATGTTGTAGCACTCACGGAAGATGCCGCCGGTAGCCGCGCAAACGCCCACCGCCACCACCACCTTCGGCTCCGGCATTTGATTGTAGAGGTTGAGAATGACGTTGCGGCTCTGCTCGTTGACCGCGCCGGTGACCAGAAAAATGTCGGCATGCTTCGGGTTGCCGGTGTTGACCACGCCGAGACGCTCAACGTCGAAAACCGGCGTCAGGCAAGCCAGCACTTCGATGTCGCAGCCGTTGCAACTCGAGGCGTCGTAATGGAGGATCCAGGGGGATTTGCTTAAGCCAGACATAGCGGCGGGGTTGCTAATGCATCAATGAGAGAATCAGGATGTTGCCAAAGCCCAGCACGGCTGTAACGAGCCACGCACTGCGAATCGCGGTCTGCCATTTGAGCCGGGCGAACACGTTGTCCACCAGAATGACAAACACAAACACCAGCAGCGAGACCAACACTCCCAGCAGCGGCGAGGAGGCAAAGAACAAGTAGACCCAGCCCAGCAGGAACACGGTTTCATACCAGTGCGCGATCTCGATCATCGCCAGTGTGCGACCGGAGAACTCGGTCGTGATGCCGCGCACCAGTTCCTGATGCGCGTGGTGCGAACTGGATAGATCAAACGGCGATTTGCGGAACTTGATTTCAAGCGTGTAGAGGAAACCGACGAAAACACCCGGCAGCACCAGCACCAGCAGCGTGGGATGGCCGGCGATGGCATCCACGGAAAAGCTCCTGGTGGCAATATACATGCCGATGGCGGTCAGCAGGATCATCGGTTCGTAAGCCATGATTTGGATCAACTCCCGCTCCGCACCGATGAAGCTGTAGGGCGAACTCGCCTTGTAGGCGCCGAGCACGAAGAACACCGCCGCCAGGGTCAGCGCGAAAATAACCAGCAGCAAGTCCGACCCCGCGAAAAACAGCGCGCCGGTGAAAATCACCAGCAACAGGAAAAACAGGATGTATAAATTCTGGTAGCGGCGGACGACCATGCTCTCCTTCTGCCAGAGTTTTTGCACGTCATAGAGAGGCTGGAGAATAGGCGGCCCGCGGCGGCCCTGCATGCGTGCGGTGATCCGCCGGTCCCAGCCCGAAAGCAAACAGCCGACGACTGGCGCCGCGACAAGATAAAGAATCACTCGCATCCAAGTACTCATAAGTTCGCCACCATTAACATGACCACCAGCAACACCGCGCAGCCAAGCACTCCCCAGCGGGAAAGCACGGATTCACTGAGCAGGCCGCGCAGATAATAATTGTGCATCGTCACCTCCTCCACCGCATTGGCCGAGCCGAGGAAGCGGACGCCGCCCTTGACATTTGCACCGCCCAGATAGGCATCCACCATCTTGACCCCGCGTCCATGGCGGATGAAGCTTAACGGAAACAACATGACCATCGCCATCATGATCGTCATGATGATGACGTTGCCCGGGCTCAGGGAGGCTGTTTGGCCGTAGACATCCACCACATACGGCTCGACGAGGCGGGACGAAATGAGCGGGAACAGCAGACAGGTAAGAAAAGTCGCCGTCGCAAGACCATAAAGCGCCACGGCTTCGCTCGGCACGAATTCCTGCTTCGCCGGTTCGTCATTACCCACAACTTCCACCAATTTACCCATCCACTTCACCCAGAAAAACAATGTTGCGGAACTGCCGAACACGATGAAGACCGACAGCAACGGGGCGGCGTCCACGACGGCCTTGAGAACCGCCCACTTGCTGATCAACATGCCGAAGGGCGCCAGGAACATTCCCGCCATGCCGATGAGCATCATTACCGCCACGTGCGGCATGCGCCGGATAAGCCCGGACATGTCCTCAATGTTCAGGCTGTGCAGTTGGTGGTCCACCGTGCCGACGCAAAGGAACAACAGACACTTGGCCACGGCGTGGAAAATGATCAGTAGCACGCCGGCCCAGAGGGCTTCATATGTGCCGATGCCGCCGCAGAGCACAATCAAGCCGAGGTTGGCAATCGTGGACCATGCCAGCACCCGCTTGGCCTCGCCGGTGGTGATGGCCGCCAGCGAACCGATGACGAACGTGGCACCCCCGACCATCGCCACCATCATCCCCACCTTCGTTCCGGTGATCACCGGCGCCATGCGCAGGACCAGATAAACGCCCGCCTTCACCATCGTGCTGGAATGCAGCAGCGCGGAAACCGGGGTCGGGGCCACCATCGCCCCGAGCAGCCAGCTCGAGAACGGAAGCTGGGCCGATTTCGTGATGCCTGCAAAACACAACAGCGCCGCCGGCAGGAGCACGAGCGCTTGCTTGGAGCCAATCAGCGCCTGCAATTCGATGCTGTGGATTTTTTGGAAGCACCACACGATGGCCACTGCAAAAGCCAGCCCGCCGGCCAGGTTCATCACCAGTGCCCGCCGCGCATTGCGAGCGGCCTCTTCGGTTTGCGTGTAGCCGATCAACAGAAATGAGCACAACGTGGTGATTTCCCAGAATAGGAACAGCCACATCAGATTATTGGCGAAAACCAGCCCGAACATCGCACCCATGAAAACAAACAGCAATGCAAAGAACAACGGCCGCCGATCCGGCACCTTGCGGTGGGCGACTTCATGATACTCCCGCATGTACCCCAGGGCGTAGATGCAGATGCCGCCGCCCACCAAGCCATTGATCAAGGCCATGATCACGGCGAGTTTGTCCACGAAAAGATTCTGCGACGCCACCAGCTGCGAACCGGCGCTGAATTCAAACCACGTCATCAATCCCGTTTGGGCCAGCGCGAGCAACACGATCAACGGATGTTTCGCACGCCAGCCGACATACATGATGTACAGACTCATCGCGATTTCAACCGCCAAAATCCCCCAGTTGAGCCAATGGTGGTCCAAGGAGACTCCGGCGAGGTCCAGCGGCGTTGGCAGGCCTGCCAGCGCCACCGCGCAAGCGCAGACGGCCAGCGTCACACCGATCACCAGAATTTTCCTGATGCCGTCGGACTTCACGCACCACAACCCCAGGCCGGCGGCCAGGGGAACCAGAATCATGAAAAGTGCCAGAGCCATTGTGGGACAGATCTAAAGCAGTTGGCGATCGGCGCATGGTTGATCGGTCCGGAACCGGCAAGCAAGTGCAAAGTGAAAGAAAATTTCTAATTGTTAGCCTTCCCCCTCGTTTTGGACGGATTCCTCCGGGAAGGCCGCCGCGCCGGACATCGGTCGCACGCGCGCACCGGCGCCAGGCCAATGTCTTATCATATAACAAGATATGTTATTATTCATTTCCGTAACTATGCCTCCGGGCAAGGCATGCCATCCCGCGGACTTTGAGGTCGCCGCGTCCGGCTGCGGTTCCGTATACCTAACCGAACCGAAGTGGGCCGGCACGACAGTCGCCCCGCAAATGGATTGCGGCGGAGGGAATCCGGGGAGGAGGGGTCCGGCGCTCCCCAATCTTCGCTTGCCTCAGCCTGGCGGCACTGCCATTCTCGGGCTTGTGAGCCCCATCACCATTGCCGCCCTCAAGGAACAAGCAGGCGAAACGCCCATCGCGGCCGCCGTTGCCGCCCAACTCCAATCCCGCGCCACCCGCATCACCAAGACCGGCAAACCTTACCTGGAACTCGTCTTCGCCGATGCCACCGGCAGTTTTTCCCTCAAAATCTGGTCGGACTCGCCGAAATTCAACGCCGCCGCCGAACTGGCCGATGGCACCATCGTCCGCCTCGAAGCCGAGTGGACCCAAAATCCATACGGCATCAACACTAACCAGCTTGCCTGGCATCGGCTCGATGACGAGGCGATCACCACCTTTCTGGCCGGCGATCTGGCCACCCGCGCGAAACAGGAACGCGACTTCGCCGACATCCTCGCCCTCGGCCAATCGATCACCGATCCCCGCCTGCTCGCGCTATGCCAGCGGTTTCTAACTCAAATGGGCGAGCGCTTCCGGCGCTCGGCCGCCGCCAGGCGGAACCACCACGCCCGCCGCGGCGGCCTGGTCGAGCACGTCGCCCAGATGATGCGCTGCGCCGCCGCCCTGTGCCCGGTGTATCCGGAACTCAACCGCGACCTGCTGCTCGCCGGCGTGCTTTTCCACGACTGCGGCAAACTTTGGGAAAACGCCTACCCGGAGGACGGGTTCGGCCAGATTCAGAGCCTCCACGGGGAAATGTTAGGCCATATCCCGCTGGGCATCGAACTCGTCAACAAGCTTTGGCGGGAGATGCTGGAAACGCCCGAAGCCGCCGCCTGGGCCGACCTCAAGCCGTCAACCGAGGAAACCCGCCTGCATCTTCTCCACCTCGTCGCCAGCCACCACGGCCAGTTTGAGTTCGGCTCGCCGACGCTGCCGCGCACCCCGGAGGCCTTCGCCCTCCATCACATCGACAACCTCGATGCCAAACTCGAAATGCTGCGCGACGCCTACGCCCAAGGCCACGAAATCGCCCCCGGCATTTTCGACCGCGTCTTTCCCCTCCCCGCCAATCTCGTCCGGCCGCTGCCCAAGACGCAAGACCCTAAGACGCAAGACACAAGACAAGAAGGAGCGAATTCCACTACCCGATCCGTCCCCCCCGTTGCCTCCAATGGCTGAAATGGGCAAATCGAAAACCCGCGCACCCTTGAATCGAGATTTCATGTTGCTCAACTTTTCTTTTCTGCCTCTTCTCTTGCGTCTTGCGTCTCTACACCTGATCACCAATAACCCATAGCAGATAACCGCCCCCTCCATGCACCCGTTTCTCGCCCCCGATTTCCACGTTCGCTGGTCCACGCTCCGCCCGGAGCACATCGAGGCGGACATCCGCCATGCCCTCGATCTATCAAAACAGAACATCGAGGCCATCTGCGCGCAGGACCTGCCCGGCGCAACCTATGACAGCACCTTCCTGGCCCTTGAACAAGCCACCGAAGTCCTCGGGCGCGGCTGGGGTCGCCTGCAACACCTCGATGCCGTCAATGACAACCCCGCCCAGCGCGAGGCCCTCAACAGGATGCTGCCGGAGGTCTCGGACTTTCACTCGTCCATCCCGCTCAACGCCCGGCTTTGGCATGTCCTCAAGACCATGGCGGCAAGCCCGGCCATCGCCACGCTCCCAGCCGTGAAACAACGGTTTGTTGCGGAAACCCTTGCCGATTTCCGCCAGGCCGGAGCCGACCTCCCGCCGGAGCAAAAACAACGCATCGCCGCCATCGATGCCGAACTTTCAACACTCACCCAGAAGTACTCCGAAAACGTTCTCGACGCCACCAACGCCTGGGAACTCATCATCGACGACGAAGCCAAGCTCGCCGGCCTGCCGGACTCCGCCAAAGCCGCCGCCGCAGCCAACGCCAAATCAAGGAGCGCGAACGTCCCGCCCGCATCTGCAATGGTCGGCGACAGTCACAAACTGCCGCCACAGAACCCGGCATGGCGCTTCACGCTGCACGCGCCGTCGATGTTTCCAGTCATGCAACACCTGCATGACGACTCCATCCGCCGCGAAATCTGGGAAGCATCAACCCGGGTCGGTAGCTGCGGCGAATACGACAACACCCCGCTCGTCTGGCAAATCCTGCACCTGCGCCAGGAAAAGGCCGTCCTCCTCGGTCACGACCACTTCGCCGATCTCACGCTGCAGCGGCGCATGGCCAAGAACGGCCGCACCGCCCTCGGTTTCATTGAAGACCTCCACGCCCGCATCCACCCGACCTTCCTCGCCGAGTATCGTCAACTCGCCCACTACAAGGCCGCCAAGACCCGCCAACCCGAGACCCCGCTCGAACCCTGGGAGGTCGGCTACTGGGCCGAACGCCAGCGCCAGGAAAACTATGGCTTCGACGAAGAAGCCCTGCGCCCGTATTTCCCCGTCGATGGCGTGATGACCGGCATGTTTGAAATCGCATCCCGCCTCTTCGGCATCACCATCCGCAAGCTGGACACCACTTGTCTTGCGCCCGGTGCCGCCACTCCGGCTCAACCTAACACTCCTGACGGTGCCGTCGAGGTCTGGCATCCGGAGTGCTCGTTTTATGAAATCCACGACTCGAAGAGCGGCGCGCACCTCGGGTCGTTTTATGCCGATTGGCACCCGCGCGAAAGCAAGCGCGGCGGCGCCTGGATGAACAGCCTGCATACCGGAGCCCTCGGCGAACCCCACCTCGGCCTCATCGTCGGCAACCTGAGCCCGCCGGTGGATGGCAAGCCGGCACTGCTCACCCATGCGGAGGTCGAAACCATCTTCCACGAATTCGGCCACCTCCTCCACGGCATGCTCAGCGAGGTTCCGGTCAAATCCCTGGCTGGCACCAACGTCCCCTGGGACTTTGTCGAACTGCCGTCCCAAATCATGGAGAACTTCTGTTGGGACCGTCAGTCGCTGGACCTTTTCGCCCGCCACCACGAAACCGACGCGCCGATCCCGGATGATCTGTTAGCCAAGATGCTTGCCGCGAGGAACTATCTGAGTGCCTCGGTCTTCATGCGCCAGCTCGCCAATGCCAAGCTCGACCTCGAACTCCACACCCGCCTCGCCGACTACCTCGGCCGCGACCTCGCCGCCGTGGACCGCGAAATCCTCGCCGACTACCGCGCTCCACTGAACACCGAAACGCCATCGATGGTCCGGCGTTTCAACCACCTGTTCAGCGATCCCACCGGTTACGCCGCCGGCTATTACTCCTACAAATGGGCCGAGGTGCTGGATGCCGATGCCTTCACCCGCTTCCAGCGCGAGGGCATTCTCAATGCCGATACCGGCCGCGCCTTCCGCACCCACATCCTCAGCCAGGGCAATTCCACTCCGCCCGATGAACTTTTCCGTCGCTTCATGGGTCGCGACCCCGCGCTCGACCCGCTACTCATCCGCGCCGGGCTGGCTTGAATCAAGGAACGTGGGCGTCTCGCAGGTTTGATGGGATCCCGCGGGCGGCGACGGATGCTCGTTGTATCGCCCGCTGGGCAGCAACAGCAGGCATAGATAGACGATGATGGTGGCCGGGATGGCACCCAGCGCCAGCCCAAGTGGCGAAATGCCGAATTTGAAAAACCGAGCCAGCAGGCTTTGGCCGGCAGGGTTGGGCGCATTGGCAATCACGGTCAAGCCACCGCCGGCCACCGCGCCCGCCACCACCGCATACTTGGCCGAGGCGGAAATGCCCTCGACCTGCGCCGCCAGATAGGTGATCGCCGCGTTGTCGTTGAAGGCGGTGAGCACGGCCGCCCCTAACATCAACGCGTGATCGCGGAGCCTCATCATCACCGGTTCTATCCACCAGGCCTGGCAGCCGCCGTGGATCACCAATCCGGCCAAAAAAAACCCGACCAACAGCGGGCTGCGCAAGGCGACGGCATTCTGGTGATGACGGGTACTGGTCACAAACGCCAGAAAGACCAGGAAGCCACCGATAAACAGCACCGGATCGTGGGTGGCATAAACCGTCCATCCGAGAAAGCCGAGATGCGCGCAAGTGACCCAACCCGGCACCGGGGTCTCCCGCTCATCCCATGACGCTGGCGTGCCCGCACCCTCCGCCGAATCCTTGGCCAATCCCCCCAGGCGGCTGAATTCCCTGCGGAATACCAGATAATAGCACAGGCTCGACAGGCCAATCCCTAGCAACGCTTTCCAACCGAAATGAAGGGCCATGAACGTCGTGTCCCAACCCCATTTCGCCGCCACCATCAACACCGGCGGCGCGGCGAAACTGGTGAGCGTGCCGCCCACTGAGATATTCACAAACAACAGTCCGAGCGTGGCATAAGCCAGTCCTCGCGGCGGTTGGTGCGAGAAAAACCGCTTCGCTAACAGCAACGCCCCGATTGTCATGGCCGCCGGTTCGGTGATGAACGAGCCAAGCAGCGGCGCGCCCAGCAGCACGCTCAGCCACCACGCGGCGGGACTGCCCTTGCCCAGCGCGGCCCCTAGCGCCAGCACCCGCTCGGCAAACCGCAACACCGGACGACTGGCCGCAATCGCCATGATCACCACCACGAACAACGGTTCAGTGAACCGACAGTCCGCGCCGAGGTAGAGCTTGAAATCATGCCAACTGTAATAGTACGTGGCGACCGCCGCCAGCGCGATGACCCACAGTCCGAACACCGCCTCCACCTCGCCTAAAAAATGAAACAGGTTGCCGGCAAACGACACTTCCGCCACGCCATCCGGCCATTCTTCCTCTAACGTGGATCGGTTTCGCAATCCTTCCTGATGGCGATGTTCCACCCTGTGCGCCAGGCGGGCGAACCACCCACACGCAAAGGTATGCATGATCGCGAGCAGGAAAATGACCGTGGCAGCCAGATTGAACGGCTCCGCGGCAACCCGCGCCTTGAGTTCATCTAACAAGTTGCCGGCCGGTTTGGCATAGGTTTGCAGCGGCTTGGGAAATGCCGCGTAACGCGCCACCCCGCCGCCGGCATCCGGGTAGGCCGGCTCGGGTTTGACTCCGCCCATGGCGCTGCCGGAAGACGGGAGCAGCAGGAATGCGGCGACGACGATGGAAAAATAGCGCGGCATGAGACAGGCGAGGCTGAATGGTTAATCCGCATCGAACTCCCTGACAAGACCTTGTTTGTCCGGGCCGCGGGGCATGGGCGTCAACGTAACGGATGGAGCGTCGGCCTCAGCCAGCGAGTCTTCACGCAGCGCGGGACTTATCCCGCCTCGAGCCACTCAAGCCTCCGTGGCCTCCGCAACGCTCGGCTCAACGGCGGCCTCGGCAGTGGCTTCCACGGGCGCGGTCTCAACGGCGGTTTCCGCAACTGTCTCAGCAACGGACTCGCCAGCCACATCAGACTCGACCTCCGCCGCCTTGGCGACCTTGGCGACCTTGGCGACCTTGGCTGCTTTCTTGGCGGGTGCCTTCTTCGCCACCTTCTTGGCGGCGGTCTTCTTGGCAGCGGCAGGCTTGGCAGCGGCGGATTTGGTTGAAACCGTCTTGTGTTTCACCGCCCCGCCAAGCTTCGCCTGCTCGTGCTTGCGCTTCAAATAATCCGCACGACGACGGCGTTTGATGATTTTATTCGATTGTTGGCCCATGGTTGGTGGCCACTTGGGTAGGGCCAAATGGTGTTGGGATCAAGCGCAAATCGCAAAAGAGTTTGCCGCAGTCGCTTTCGGATTCGACAAAAGCCCCCTTTCGTCCCAGATTTCCGCCCCATGGCAGGACTCATCATCGCTCCCCGCGCCCGCATTTTTCACGGCCACGAGTGGGTTTACTCCACCGAGATCAAGAAATCCTTCGGCGATCCGCAACCCGGCGACGTGATCACCCTCAAGGATTTTCGCGACCGCCCGCTGGGCTCCGCCATCTACAACCCGCAGTCCCAAATCGTCGCCCGCCGCTTCTCCCGCCGCCGCCAGGACCTCGACCTGGATTTTTTCACCCGCCGCATCCGCCAGGCCATCGAGCACCGCCGCCGCCGCGGCCTCGACGAAACCCTCTGCCGCCTCGTCTGGAGCGAATCCGACGGCCTGCCCGGCCTCGTCGTTGATCGCTACGGCCGCCATCTCTCCGTTCAAACGCTCACCCTGGCCATGGATTTGCGCCGCGAACTCATTCGCGATGCCCTGATCGCGCTGCTCGCCCCCAGTTCCATTGTCCTGCGCAATGATTCGCCGTTCCGCAAGGCCGAGGGCATGGAACCCGGCATCGAAATGCTCTACCGCGACAGCCCCGGCCCATTCGTCGTGCGTGCCAATGACGTCGATTTTGAAATCGACCTCTACGACGGCCAGAAAACCGGCCTCTACCTCGATCAACTCCAATCCCACGCCGAGGTCGCCCGCCTTGCCAAGGATCGCCGCGTGCTCGATTGCTTCACCAATCAGGGTGGCTTCGCCCTCACCTGTGCCAAAGCCGGGGCCGCCAAGGTCACCGCGGTGGATGTTTCCGCCACCGCCTGCGATGCCGCCCGCCACAACGCCAGGCTCAACGGCCTGGACATCGAGGTCCTCGAACACAATGTCTTTGATTTCCTCAAACACGCCGCGCCGGACTACGACCTCATCATCCTCGACCCCCCCAGCTTCACCCGCAATAAAAAGACCCTCATGGATGCCATGCGCGGCTATAAGGAAATCCACCTGCGCGCGCTCAAATTGTTAGACAAGGGCGGCATCCTTTCCACCTTCTGTTGCTCGCACCACGCCTCGCGCGAATTGTTCCTCGAAAACCTCGTCGACGCCTCCGTCGATGCCAAGAAATCCCTCCGCCTCGTTTCCGAACATGCCCAGCGCGCCGACCACCCGATCCTCATCTCCATCCCGGAAACAAGCTATCTCAAAGGCTTCACCGTCGAAGTCATCGCCGCGCGTTAGAAGAAACGCATGTTGACTGCAACGCAGGGGGATAGGCATCCTGCCTGTCGTTCCATTTGCGGACACGTACTTCATGCTGTACTTCATTATCTCAGTCACTATCTCTTCCGGAGACACCTTCCGGCGACCACCACTCGAAACGCAGACCTTCCGACTCAAATTTGAAAAAATCCCGGTCTCGTGACACCCAGGTGCAGGCATGTTCAACGGCGACGGCCGCATGTTGGGCATCCGCGACCGCCTTCCCCGCTGCTACGGTCGCGCGGCACAAACTGGCCATTAACTCCCAGTGACGTCTGCCCGGAGAAATCCAGTGCGCGTTGGGTCGATGCATTAGGCTCTCAATCACGGCCAAGGCCTGTGCCAGCGGAGTTGGGCCATTGGGGAAATTAGGATGAGTCACAATGCGAACGAAGCCGGCGGCCACCAACTGTGACATGCCAAACGGCGATTCCTGCCGAACCACTGCTTCCACTTTTTGGCGAAAATATTCGTGATCCGCCTGATCCTCCCGGTGCGCATAAATCAGCACATTGACATCAAATAGAATCATGGTTGGTAGGGCTCGAAGTCCTCGGCCACCAGAAGGTCGCCAAATTCTGCTGGCGAGGTCTGCGCAACCTGGCCGGATGCCGGACGGAACGTGGGCATTTGAAACGGTATCGGACTTCTCGCATTCGGCGACGAGCGGAACGCGGCCATCAGCACTTCATTCACGATCGCACTGACATTGGATCTCCGCTCCGCAGCCCGTTTCTTGGCTTCGATCAGCAATTCGTCTTTCAAAACAAGCGTGGTCCGCATACGTGTGCAGCATAAATGCACGCAAGCGGAATTCAAGAGGAAATTTCAACCGCAGTCATCTCGAGCGGGCAGGCACACCGATCAGCCCCAACGACCTCATCATCGCCGCCACCGTGCGCGCCGCCGGTGCCACTCTCATCACCGCCAATCTCCGCGAGTTCTCCCGCATCCCGGACCTGCGCTGTGAGGATTGGACCGTCGGATAGATGCAAGGATAAGCTGAGACCTCCGAGATGATCGGGATCAGATTCGAATTTAGTTGAATTTAATCGCTTGACTAAATTTAGCAGGCCGAATAAATTTAGCCGTCAGCCGAACAACCTATTAAGATGAATCAAAAACTTTTCACCAACCCATTCCGCCCGGGTGCCGGGCACGCTCCGCCCTATTTGGCTGGACGCGAGGAGGAAAAAAAGGAATTCGCTCGGCTCTTGGGCCAAAGTCCCGTGCTCGACAACCTCGTCCTTACCGGTCTGCGGGGTGTTGGGAAAACCGTGCTGTTGGAAACCTTCAAACCCATCGCCATCCAAAATGGCTGGTTGTGGGCTGGCACGGATCTCTCGGAAGGGGCTACCCTCAGCGAGGATAATATCGCGATCCGGATTTTGGCGGATCTCGCCCCGTTGGTTTCAGGAATCAAAATCGCTGATCGGGAAATGCCGGCCATTGGTTTCCGGGCTGAGCCCCAGAAGCAGGCGGTTCATTTGGACTACCCCACCCTCAGGGGGATCTTTGACCAAACCCCTGGCCTTGTTTCCGACAAGCTCAAGGCGGTACTTGAACTCGTCTGGAAGGTTCTTTCAGGAACGAAATGCCGGGGCATCGTGCTGGCTTACGATGAAGCGCAAAACCTCAGCGATCAGGCCGCCTCCGGGCAATACCCGCTGTCCCTGCTACTGGATGTTTTCCAATCGATTCAGAAGCGGGGTCTGCCGTTCCTGTTGGTATTCACCGGCCTGCCAACCCTGTTTCCGAAACTGGTGGATGCTCGAACCTTCGCCGAGCGAATGTTTCATGTGGTGGTGTTGGGACGTTTGAATGAGAAGGACAGCCGGGACGCTATCCTCAAGCCCATTTCCGACCAAGACTGTCTCGTCCGCTTTACAGACAAGGGAGTGGCGGAAATCATCCGGCACTCCGGCGGCTATCCGTATTTCATCCAGTTCCTTTGTCGCGAATTTTACGACACCTACCTCCAGCACCGGGCAAGTGGACAAGAAAAGCCTCAGGTGCGCGTCGCGCAGATGGTTCAGAAGTTGGACTCAGACTTCTTCGCGGGGCGCTGGAGCAGGGTAACAGACAGGCAACGGGTGTTGCTTGCCGTGATCGCACAGCTTCCCAATTGCGATGAGGAATTCACGCCCACCGAAATCGTGGCGATGTCGGATGAAAAACTCACCAAGGGATTCAGTGCGAGTCATGTCAGTCAAATGCTGTTGAAGCTGTCCGACAGTGGCTTGGTATACAAGAATCGTCATGGGAAGTATTCCTTTGCCGTTCCCCTTCTGGGTCAATTCATCCGTCGTCAACAAAACGGAATCAACGGCGATACCCCATTGTGACCACGTTCACACAGTGGTAACTCACCGGCTTCTCCGTCGAATCCAACCATGGCGCTATGAATCGAGCACGCATTCCGGGAATTTTCCCAAACACGGCCACGTGGAAAGAACTTTCTTCCACAAAATGAGTTTCCATCCGTACTTAGCCAAATCTTGAAAAACAAGCGCTGAGTTCGACTACATCAGCCTGGAGACTGCGCTCAGCGATGCCGGAGTCATCTCCCAACTTCTGAATAAGTCGCCGTCCATCGTTGATTTCCAATGGGTTGCGTTTTGGCATTTTTACCGGGATTCGCCGCCGGAGTCGAATGCGAGTTACTGCCAACTCTATCCAGCACGGCCGGTCGGTGCTCCCAATGAACTGGATCACTCTGGTCTCGTCCGGCCGCAGTCACGTCGTGCACTGCGGGGACTACGGGAACATCGAGTTCGTCCATACCGCCCAGCGGCCGGAGGCATTGCACGGCGAGTTGGTTTACGATGCCGCGAGGCGCCTGTGGCGGGCTTCGGTGCGGCAGGCCCTGCGGGACATGAAGGCCACCCGGCGCAGCATGGAACTTGTGAATTGAAACGGGACTTCATCGGGGAAATGCGGCGGTTTCTGCCAGCTGCCACCGTGCGCAACACGCTCGAAACCCCAGCCTACTGGACATATCTTCATCATGTCCTAACAGAGCAAGCCGCTCTGGCGACCAATGCTTCGAAATGAAGGGCAGGGGCGCCGGACGCTGACAAGGCGAATGCGCAGCATGGCTACCAACACCCTCTTCCATCATTTTGCCCACTCTTCAATCGAATCGAAAGACTTGAACCCCCACCCTCCCCACGCTAGTCTCCCATCCGCCGCCACTCCCTCACCGCCTCACCTCGGCGCCCCTCCTCTCCACGTCTTTCCACCGATTACTGACCACTGATTACTGACCACTGACTTGTCCCGGCATAGCGCAGCGACGCCGGGTTTCTACTTCGCTATCCCCCAAATGGACTACTCCTCCCTGATCGCCAGACGCCGCGACCGCTTCGCCGAACTGGAAGAAGCGGTGGGCAATCCGGCGCTGTTCGCCGATCCGAAGCGTGCGACGGAACTCTTGCGCGAACACCGCAAACTCAAGCAAACCCTCGATCTCTGGGACAAGCTCCAAAGCACCAAACGCCATCTGGCTGATAACCAGAATCTCGCGAAATCCGATGATCCGGATTTCGCCGCCATGGCTGCCGAGGAAATCCCCGCCCTTGAATCCGGCGTCGCCAGCCTTGCCGACGACCTCCAATACGCCCTGCTGCCCGCCGATCCTAACGAAGACCGCGACGCCCTCATCGAAATCCGCGCCGGTGCCGGCGGCGACGAAGCCTCGCTCTTCGCCGCCGAATTGATGCGTGCCTATCAGCGTTACGCCGATATCCGCGGCTGGAAATGCGAGCACCTCGAAAGCAGCCCGTCGGAAGTCGGCGGCTTCAAGGAAGTGATCCTCAAGGTCACCGGCGATGAGGTCTTCCGCCACCTCAAATATGAATCCGGCGTGCACCGCGTGCAACGCGTGCCGACCACCGAGACCCAAGGCCGCGTGCACACTTCCACCATCACCGTGGCCGTGTTGCCGGAAGCCGAGGAGGTCGATGTCGATATCAAACAGGAAGACCTTCGCATCGAAGTCTGCCGCTCCGGCGGTGCCGGCGGCCAACACGTCAACCGCACCGAAAGCGCCGTGCAGATTTTCCATCTGCCCACCGGCATTTATGTCCGTTGCGAGGAGGGCCGCTCGCAAATCAAGAACCGCGAGATCGCGATGCAAATCCTCCGCACCAAGCTCTACGAACAGAAACTCCGGACCCAGCAGGAAGCGTACTCCTCACACCGCCGCTCCCTGATCGGCTCCGGCGACCGCTCGGAAAAAATCCGCACCTATAACTTCCCGCAGTCCCGCGTCACCGACCACCGCATCGGCCTTACCTCCCACAACCTAGCCGGCGTCATGGCCGGGGATTTCACCGAGTTCACCGCCGGCCTGCAAAAGGCCGAAATGGCCGAACGCCTGGCAGAAGCGGGCATCTAGGAGTGGCCCGCACGGTCCTCTGTGCGGGTTTCAGCAAAAGAACCGCGGGGCCGCAGCCATCCGTGGTTTCCACTTGCCTTTATGGCCGGGCAAGATGCCCGGACCACTTGGTTATAGCCGGGCAAGATGCCCGGACCACCTTGTGATGGCCCGGGCAACATGCCCGATACTGTTTACTTAGCAGGAGGACAGGCGTCCCCGCCTGTCTGGGCCGACGGGCTTCCAGCCTGTCGCTTCATGGGCGGACAGGCGGGACGCGCTGTCTTCCCTAACAGGCGGACGCCCGTTTTCCCGGCATCCGCTGGATTCGGGGACAAATTTAGAATAATTCTTGCTATTGGTTGTTGCGCTCGTAGTTTTCCGCTGCCATGCGCCTGAAAACCTCATCCGAACTCTCGAATCACGAGCCCGCGAATCACGAGCGCGCCGGCGAGCTGTCCGGGTTGCGCATGACTCGGCAGCGGCAGGCGGTGTACCGGATTTTGCTGGCGGAGCGGGACCACCCGACGGCCAACAAAGTGTTCATGCGGGTGAAGGACGGGCTGCCGAACATTTCCCTGGCCACGGTGTACAATTGCTTGGAAGCGCTGGTTGAACATGGGCTGGTCCGCCAGGTGAATTTCGAGCGCGAATCGTCCCGCTACTGCCCCAACCTCGCCGAACACGGGCATTTTCACGACCAAACCACCGGGGTGATTCATGATGTGAATTTCAAACCCGGCATTCAGCTCGCCGACGTGCTCGATCTGCCGCCCGGCGCGATCATTGAGGACGTGGAAATCAACCTTCGCGGCCAATTGAGCTTGGCCTGACCC
>Ga0073936_10002504_pt1 | contig 27350 bp, 16 predicted proteins | sample AliMusrvi5mmetaG_FD_87041 | JGI IMG/M metagenome (GOLD analysis project Ga0073936, IMG submission 87041) | Freshwater lake bacterial and archeal communities from Alinen Mustajarvi, Finland, to study Microbial Dark Matter (Phase II) - Alinen... | ecosystem: Environmental > Aquatic > Freshwater >...
GCGTAAGGCCTGCGTTTGTCCCGCAATTTGGGGGCGAACCACGTGTTCGGCGTCAGACGACTCGCCATACCCGCAAATCTCCCCGCGGATTCGCACGCCGCGGCGTCGCGCGGACGATTCCTCCTCCAGAATCAGCATCGCCGCCCCTTCACCCATGACGAAGCCCTTGCGCCCCATATCGAAGGGACGGGCGGCGCGAAGGGGATCGGGCTCGCTCGACAGAATCCCTAGATTGTTCCAAGCCGAATAATAAGCCGGCACAAAAACGGATTCCGCGCCGCCACACAAAACCCGGTCGGCATACCCATCCCGGATCATTCGATAGGCCACCCCCATTGCCGCCGCGGAAGAGGTGCAGGCGGCGGAAATGTTGTAATGAATCCCGGTCAGTTTGAATTCGATCGACAGCCGGGTGGCGATAATGTTCACCATGCACTGGGGCACCAGAGTCGGACGGATTCCGCGCACTCCCTTTTGAATAAAAGAACTGATCGCTTCATTCAGACTACTCGCCGGCCCATTGGCCGATCCGATGATCACCGGTACCGGCTGAGGTTCCAAGGCCCGATCCGGATCGATCAACCGGGCCTCGCGCAACGCCCGATCGGCGGCGACCAGAGCCATGTCCACGACCTTCGCCTGCCCCTTCTCTCTGCGGGCCCCGAGGGCCGCTTCCAAGGCCGCCCCATCGACTTCCGCTCCGTTCGCAGCTTTATAGGGACCGGGGTCGAAGGCCGTGATCCGACGAATCCCCGTTCGGCCGGCCATCAGATTCGTCCAGACCGTCTCTTCATCCAGGCCGATGGCCGATACGATACCGAAACCGCTGATCACAACACGACGCGGCATTGCCTTACCCTTTCATCCATAATCCGCCATCCACATGCAACACTTCACCGGTCACGTAGGCGGCCCGATCCGACAACAAAAACGCAACGGGCCCGGCGATTTCTTCCGGCCGGGCCAAACGCCCCAGCGGAATTTCCAGACCGGCGCGCATCTCGGGAGTCAGGACGGCTGTCAAATCGGTCTCCACGAATCCCGGCGAAACCGCATTCACCCGGATATTAAAGCGGGCGGCCTCGAAGGCCAGACTCTGCGTCAGGCTGACCATTCCGGCCTTGGCGGCGGCATAATCGGCCCCCATCCATTTACCCGGCCCATGGGCCGCCAACGAGGCGATGTTGACGATCGCCCCGGCCCCTTGCGGTCGCATCAGGCAGTAGGCTTCCCGTGAAGCCCAAGCGGCGGATTCGAGGTTCAACGCAAAAGTGGCCCGCCAGGAACCCGGGGTCAATCCGCGAAACGCCACCGCTTTCCCGCCGCCGGCGTTGTTCACCAGTCCATCCAGGCGCCCCGCCTGTGCGGCAAATGTCCGCACCAATTCAGCGGCCGATTCCGGTTTGCTGAAATCCGCGGCCAGTGGTCGACATTGCCCCTGGTAAGGATCCAGGGCCGCGCAGGCCCGTTGGACCGCCGAATCCGTCCGGCCATGAATCCCGACCACCGCCCCGCGTTCCAGCAAATATCGCGCGACAGCCCAGCCAATGCCGCGGGTGGAGCCGGTGACGAGAAATGCCCGATCTTGAAACATCGCATCCATCAAATGTTCAAAATCCGTTTGCCTTCATCTAGGAAAATGCCCTGAAGATTCATGCGCAGGGCGGCGGGATTCGTAGCATAGGCCATGCCCTCTTCTTCAGAGACCATGCCGCTCTTGATCAATCCGTAAATGGATTGGTTGAAAGTTTGCATTCCGTCTTCCGAACCTGTCTCGATGGCCACCGATAGCAGATCCAGCTTATCCTTTTCGATCAGCTTGCGGACGGTCGGGGTGTTGAACAGGATCTCGACGGCCGGGGCGACGCCCCCCTGCGTATTGCGCATCAAGCGCTGGCAAACCACGGAATGCAGGTTACTCGCCAGGGCCAAGCGCGCCTGTTCCCATTCCGAGTTGGGGAAAAATTGGAGGATGCGCTGGACCGCGGTCGATGCCGTGCCGGCATGCATGGTCGTAAAAACCAGGTGCCCGGTTTCGGCGGCGGCCACCGCGGTTTTGAAGCTCAACTCATCGCGCATTTCGCCGATGACGATGATGTCGGGATCCTGCCGCAGAATGGTCTTCAGTGCGCTATGGAAAGTCAGGGTATCGAGCCCGATTTCGCGCTGGGTAATCACCGATAGCTCATCCCGGAACATGTATTCGATGGGATCCTCGATCGTAATGATGCGCCGATGCGCCGAGCAGTTGATGTGTTGAATCAGCGAAGCCAGGGTGGTCGACTTCCCGCTTCCCGTCACCCCGGAAATGAACACCAGACCGCGTTGCACTCCGCAGATTTTCAGCAAGTTTCGCGGCAAATGCAGTTCGTCCAGCGAGGGTACTTTTTGTTTCACATGCCGGAACACCAGGGAGGGAATCATCTGGGCCTGGAACAGATTCACGCGAAACCGGCCCAGGTCATCCCGGTGCAGGGAAAAGTCGGCCTCGTGATACTCCTGGTAGGATTTCACCAGATGCGCCGGCAGGATCTCCCGCACAATCTCCTGCAAATCCGTGTCCGTCAAGGGCGGGAAGTGACTTTGCTCCAATTCGCCGCTGATCCGGAAAAAAGGAATCTGCCCCGGTTTCAAATGCAGATCCGAGGCGCCGAGCGCCACGGCCTCGGTCAGGTATTCGAAAATCTTCGACATATGGGTTCTCCTTCTCCGACCCTCGCCCGACTTAACCCCGAACCGCCATCAACGCCTGGGTATGGGCCTCGGTGTAATGCCGGCCGAGGTTGGTCCAATCGAAATGAGCCGACGAATTCTCCACGTTGTTGCGCAAGGCAATCCGGTCGCGGCGTTCGAGCTGAATAAAATTGAAGAGCCAATTGGTCATCTCGTGGGTGGCGGCATCAAAGGAGGCGTGACGCCGGCCCACCACAAACAATCCGCGCTGCTGATGATCCGGCAGGTTTCGCAACAAATAGGTCCCGAAGCCGGACAGGTCACTGGTGACCGCCGGGATGCCCCGCGCCATGCATTCCAACGGCGTATAACCCCAGGGCTCGTAATAACTGGGAAAGACACCCAAATGACAGCCGCGCACAAACTGATCGTAATCCATGCCGAACAACGGATCCGTCGGCGCGATGAAGTCCGGGTGGTAGACCACCTTGACCGGATCGTCGGCATAATTCAATAAATTATGGGACCGCAACTGGCACAGCACCTCGTCCTTGTCGGAATCGAAGAGATCATGGGTCACCACCGAGGGCAATCGCGAGGATTTCCAGGCCAGCATGATGCGCCGCAGGCGTAGGCGCCAATAGTCATCCACCATTCCGTCCAACGAGGGGAACTGCCCCCCCGCGGCGGCGACAAACAGCCGCTCGCCGACCTGTTCCTTGATCGACTCGCTGGTGTTGCGAATTTCTTCCATCATCGCCCGGCTGCGCAGGACATCCGAGAGGATGGACCGGTAGGGCCGCTTGGTGATCAAAAAGAAAACAATATTACGCTTCAACCCGGGTTGCTGTTTCATCCGCCAATTCAAGCGTGCCAGGGCCTCGATGGTCAGATCGAACCCCTTGTTGCGGTATTCATAGCGACCGGAGGTGAAGAAATACAGCGTCCGGTCCAGATCGAACGTGTAACTGGGGAAAAAATGCGCCATGACGAACTGATTGATCTTTTCCTTATAAACCCGGTGCAGATTCTGAAATTCGTGCAGGGCGACAAAGCGCTCGATGTTCAGTCCGTTGGGCAGCAGTAAATCGGGCTTTCGCCCCAGCAGATGTTCGCACTCGAAGGCGGTGATATCGCTCAGGGTGGTGAACATGTGCGCTCCATGCGCCGCCGCCCGCTCAATCCGCACCTCGGGTTCTATATTGAACCGGGCGGCATCGTTCTGCCAGTTGACGAAAGGCAAATGGTCGTAAAACCAGGGATCGTTCATGGCCAGATGCCGGCCCAACAGGGTGGCATGGGTGGTAAACACCAGCGCGATGCGGGTGGGCTTGCGGCGCAGTTCGGCGATCGCCACCCCCGCCATCCATTCGTGGAAATGCGCAACCAACGGACACGTCCCGCTCTTGTCAGCCAACGCCCTTAAAAAAAGCTCGGCCATAAGACCGAAAGCCAACACCTGGTCCAACAGCGGGTAATCCTTGCCCAGCATTCCGATCTGGTGATGCTCCCACAGCAGGTATTTGATTTCCGGAAGCCGGTTGAAAACCGATGCCGGATTCAACAAGACCACCCGTGGTCGCCCGGTAATCAGCCAGTGTCCGTAATGAACTTCAATCCCTTGCGCGCGCAAAGCCGCCACCGCCGCTCCAAACGGTCCCTCCTCCGGCTCGCGCTCTTCGAATTCAGCCGGGGACAGATGCGGATCATAGGGGCCCACCAGGCAATACCGGTCACCCCAGCCATTTAACATCGCGGGAACTTTGGACCGGATAACGGTATAGATGCCGCCAAGTTGCTGGCAGACTTCCCAAGCGACTTCGCAGAGCAAGGGTTCGCCTTGACCTTGAACGACGGTGACAATGGATGGCTTCGACGTTTTCATGGAACTCCCCTCGAAACAGTGCCCACCTTAAACCGCGCCTGTCTTTTTGTCGAGCGCAAAGGACTCATTCGGGATTGACGCTCGCACGCCCCCCCGCTATCTTCACCCTCCGTGATGGTCGCCTCACGTCCTTTACCAACCCTCCGGCGGCCGGGAGCAAACCGTATGAGCATGACCCTTGTGGTTCTCGCCGCCGGTATCGGCAGTCGCTATGGTGGCCTGAAACAAATCGACCCCGTCGGACCCTCCGGCGAAATCGTCATCGATTACTCCATCTTCGACGCCCGTCGTGCCGGATTCGACCGGGTGGTCTGCGTCATCCGCCGCGATATCGAACGCGATTTCCGCGCCTGTATCTCCGCCCGCTTCGAAAAGCAGATCGCGGTCGATTACGTCTTCCAGGATTTGGCCGACCTGCCGCCGGATTTCACCCTTCCTCCGGATCGGCGCAAACCCTGGGGCACCGGGCATGCCATCCTCGCCTGCCGCCATCTGGTCCGGGGTCCTTTTGCGGTGATTAATGCCGATGACTTCTACGGCCGGCAATCCTATGCCGCCCTGGCGCAAGGCCTGCGAGACCTGCCTCCCGGGGGACCTCCGCATCCCTTCTGTATGGTCGGATTCGTCCTGCGCAATACGCTCTCCGAACATGGCTCCGTCGCCCGCGGAGTTTGCACCCTCGACGCCCATCACCGCCTCCAACGCGTCGTCGAACAAACCCACATCGAGAAACTGGGCAATCAGGCGCGATTCCTCGACGAGCAGAAGCAGTTTCACCCTTTATCGGGCGATGAACTGGTCTCGCTCAACATGTGGGGTTTCACCCCCGCGCTCTTCCCCGTCCTGGAAGAAAAGTTCGCGCAATTTCTCCGCGCCCGCGGGGGAGATCCCAAGGCGGAATATTTTATCCCCACCGTGGTCGATGAAATGATCCGGGCCAACCAGGCCGTCGTGCAGGTCGCGGAAACCCCGGAAACTTGGTTCGGCGTCACCTATCAAGACGACAAACCGATTCTCATGCAAGGCATCCGCTCTCGCATCGAACAGGGCATCTATCCGAAAAATCTCTGGGGCTAAGCGATTACCTCGTTATCCGGAATGCCATCGGAGTCGTCTTCGCCTCCGACCCTAAAGGGGTCGCACTCCGGATCGGATGAATCGCCGCCTTCGGGCAAGATCTGCATTGTTCTTTCCCCGCGCAGAACGGCGCTCAAGCTGGCCCTTCGTCGCCTTGGCGAAGTAGGGTGCGCCTACTCAACGCCACACTGTTCGGATCCGGGTTTGTAGTAGCGCCGCAAGAGACGCGTGGTGTTCTCCTTTTTGGGATTGCGGGACTTATGTCCCGCTTTGAGGGTGCGGCGCAGAGAACTGCGCCCTGATGAAAGCGGCAGTGAACTACCGCAGTCCAAAAGCCATCTGCCCACACCGGCTTAACGTATCCACTCAAAAACCGCCTACAGAACAATTATGGCAGACCTTAACAATAAAATGTTTTTGTTATCTGACCCTGTCTCCCCCAGCCCCTTCCACGCGATGGCCCAGAGGCGGCAATAGGACGCCGTCGGACAAAGTATAGGGCGTGTCGCCGAAGTTGACGGTCACGACTACCCCGTTGGCGAATCGCGTCCGTTGCACGGCATGATCGGATGTCAACCACTCGTGCGACAGCATCTCGGAATAGCCGGTCGCCCGCGCCACCGGCGCGATCATCTGATAGCTACGCACAAACCGCTCCCGGTTTGCCTCCCAGCTTTGGCGGTTGAACATGAACATCGGCGGGGTGCCATACAGCGTGTTCCACAGATCGCGTCGGTCCCACAGGGCCGGGAGTTTATTGTTGTAATCCCCCCAATACCACTGGGCCACGACGCAATCGTGATAAACCAATTCCCAAAGCGGAAGGCGATACCGATGCCCGGTTTGGAATTTGGCAACGCTCTCGGGCACCTCATTCCAGACGCGCATCATATCGCGACCCGCGTCGGGGACACGGTAGGGTCCGAGGCTTAACATGCCCTCGAAATAATGCACATAGGGGACCGCCGCATCATGCCCGGTTTCACTGCCGCAAACCAGGCCGCACTTTTCACTGACCGTGCGTAACAACTCCATCTTGAAGTACTTGCTTTCGGTACGGGTCATCGGATGTTTCGGGTGATAGCACTCCCGCCAGGGGCTGGCGGTGGTCGTGTCGATGAATCGGCAACGGTACGGATGGGTTGCCAGATCAGCGGGAATCCGTTTTTGGGCATAGGCCACCGCCTGCCGGTCGCACAACGTGCCACATGGAAGCATCTTCCCGTCCTTTGTCTCCACCTCCCACCCTCGAATCCATTCGCCGTTCTTGCCGATCATCAGGTCATCCCGGGCCCAGGCCTCGCTGGTCCAGTCGGGATGAAGCCAGCGCAGTTTGGGAAAGTTAGCGGGGTTCATGGCGTCCTGATAAATGTCATACCGGCTGGTGAGAACACCCAGCTCGTTCAGCGCCTTGAGTTCACTTGGGGGACGCTGGTTGCTCCAAAGGATGCGCTGGATTCCCAACGCCTGCATCTCGCGGCAAAACGTGGGGGCATCCGAGTCCCAGCACCAGACGTTTACGGCGCCGACCAGGAGGTCGACGGCCGGCACGGCTTTGCGTTTTTCGGACAGCGTCTTGAAGAGTCCGGTCTTTTTTGCGTATTCACGATACCGTTTGGCCATGGCCCCATACCCGCCCCGATCGAAAAGAATATAACGGATGATGCGGTCCGGGCCAAATTGTCCCTTCTGCGGTTGCCACTCTGGAACCAGACCTAGCAGCCCATCCTGTCGCGGGAGGCGCACGGCCGCGTCGTCCGGCGTTTCAACCAGTGCCATCCAACCCACATCGCCGTCCGTAGCCCCGTACCACGGCATGCAAAGACCATGCCCGCTATAGAGCGAATACTGCATCTGGGGGAGGGATTCATCGTCGACTGGATAACTGATCCCTTCATTGACGGGAAGGATAAGAAGCTGGCCTTTGACGGAGGTAAAGGAAGCGGGCCAATAAAGCGACTCGTCCATCTCGCCCTGGGCTTTGAGCGTAACGATATATTCTGCCCGGTTGTCATCCAATTGGAGGGTGGCCTCGATTTCGCGCATCGCCGACGGATCCAAGAGTCGCAGTTCAAGCCGGCCTTTGTGGGGTGTCGTGTTTAGGACGATGAGGGGGGATAGCGAGGATTGTTGTGACCACGTGCGATTTAAGCGCCGATCTTTGATCTCGAATTGGCCGTCGGTGGTATGGAATGTAACCTCCAGCGCCTTGTTCTGAATTGAGACGGCCGCCGGCAGATTCGTATTGCGGAGCGAGTCCAGATTCCCCTGTCGCGTCAACACCACATCGTCCACCCAAACGGTGGCGGGTCGGGATCCGATGAGGCGGGGCTGGATCGTGGCGACTTCGGGCGGGATGATGAAACGGGCTCGAACCCGGCATCCGTTCGTTGTTTCGAACACGGTTCGGCCCGCGTGGCTCCAATCTAGTACCCGCTCATTTGAATCCCGCGTGATAACGCCCAGGGTCGCCTCCCCCGTCCCTTGCACGCGAACCCAGGCCGATAGTTCAAAGATATCCCCCGGTTTGACGTTGATTTTCGGAGCCTGGGCCAGACTCCAATCCTGATCTCCGGTGTATTCAATACGAACGGCCTGCGTCCCCCCATGCCCTTGGCTGGAATCAAGCACGGCCTTCCCGGTCCTGGCCGCCCGGGTCCATAGGGGCAGCCACCCATCAAACCCTTTTTCAAAATCGCCATTGATCAGGAGATTCTGATTCGTCGCGGGCGCGCAGTCAGCCACTTGAACCTGGTAGGGTCCGAAGCAAAAGCCCATACAACACAAAAAGACGATTACAGATTGGATGGGAATATTAAACAAGGCACGTTCTCCTTTTTTGACAAGTGAGGCTAACTAGATGTAGCAGTTTAGGAAGAAAGGCGGTTGGGTCCAACATCAAAAAGAAGCGTTCATAGCCCTTCGGCGGGTTCGACAGGCTGGTTCGACCTCGCTCACCACAAATCAGGGCAGGCACGCGGCTACACTAAGATATGTAACATCGCGTTAATGCGCAGGTCATTAGGATATGTTAATAGTTTGGTTTCCCACCGCAAGCCTCTGTTGATTCGGGCGCATCTGCGTTTAGGTGCACTTCGCAACCGGCTCCCAAGTAGGTCAGGCATTCTTGCCTGACACGTTCCCGCTCCCCTCGGAGTCGGGCAGGAATGCCCGACTTACTCGGATTCACGCGATCACTGCACCTAATGCAGATGCACCCTGTTGATTCGGTTTGAATCTATAATCCCGGTAAATCACATCACACAGAGTGGCTCAATTCGTCCCCGCCGAAGGGCATGATCTGGATTTTGGGTCATGACGATTACCTGTCCCAGTGTCCCTAAGAGCGGAGTACCTGCGTACTCCCTTTCGTTGTCCCACTTTTTCAGGTCAGCCACAGCCAAACCAAAGCGGTCGGAACAACTTGCATCGTCGCATTATCCCATCCATGAGGTGAAATCGCCTCTGACAGAGCAGAAGCGCCTGCAATGATAATGAGTTTCGGGATATCGGGATGCGCGATCGTAATTTGCGGGGAGACGGTCGCCGCCAGAGCGATGGCGACCGCCGACATGATGAAGACGGCGGTCGAACCCTCAAGGCTCCTTGTCGCTGGAACCGAGGAAAGTGACCGAACACGGTAGTGATGCTTCCCGAACAGTGTTCCTGCCGGTTCTCCGATTGCGTCCCCGAGTCCAGTTACGAGATAGCCAGTCACTGCAATCGATCCGAATAGCATATTGCTGACGAGCCCACCAATCAGAGTCGTGAAATAAGGCACAAGAACAAAAAAAGTTCGGTGCGGTTCGTCCTTCTCCCGAGCCATAGCCTCATATAGCAAATTGCCCGGTCCCCGCCAGACGGCAAAGAATACGGTCACCGTGACCATGCCTCCGAAAAGGCACACGGCTGGCGTTCCGAATCGCCATTGGAGCACCGCTACGGTGATGAAAATCAAAAAATGAAACACCTTGCGGGTGTATCCGGTTCGGGTTCCATTTCGCTTCAGTTTTCCGGCAAACCATAAAGCCACAAACGACCATGCAAGCCCTAGGGGTCCTCCGATAGCAATTATCTTCCAAGACGGAAAATTGTTGAAAAAGAACCCCAGCACATTTTCTATGAACCAATCCATATATCAATTTACCTCCCCTCAACAACGGGCAACCAACAACTTCTCCTCCCTCCCCAATTCTTCCTCTCCCCATTTTCCTCTCCAACGCGGGTAGGCTAGGACTCGGGCCAGCCGGGCGAGGTTGCGCATGCCTACCCATTCGCCTAACCGGCAGGTCACCTTCCCATATTTGCGATACAGCAAATTGAATTCCAGATACGCCGTCACCTGACGGGGCGACACGGGCCATCGCCGCAGAATATGGGCCCAGGAATAAAACTGGTCATACATCCAGCGGTGTCCTGCTTCCAAATCGGCGGGCGACATACCTCGCGGTTGAAATACACAATAGGCCGTGTTGTACCGAGTCAAATCCCGTTCCAGGATCCGCCCCTCGGCCTGCAGGCGTTGGTATAACCGGGTGCCGGGATACGGCGTCAGAATGTGTGCCGTCATGGTGGCGATATGATTTCCCACCAACCAGTCCAACGTATCCTGAAACACAGTCGGCCCATCGCCATCAAAACCAAACACCAGGCTGGCATTGACCAACATCCCGCTCGCATGGATCCGGGCGATGGTCCGGTTGTAATCCGCCACCCGGTTCTGCCTCTTGTGGCATTCGCGCAAGTTCTCGCTGCGAATACTTTCGAATCCGATGAATAAGCTCTTGCATCCACTTTCGGCCATGGCCTCAATGAGATCCTCATGCCGTCCGATATCCGCCGAAACCGCCGCATGCCACACCAGACCGAGCGGCCGGAGCGCCTCCACAAGCGAACGGGCTCGCACGGGATCCCCGATGAAGTTATCGTCAATGAACATCACATGCGATTCCCCCATCCCTTTTATTTCCCGAAGGATCTGGGCCAGAGGTTTCATTCGAAATCCGGGCGTCACGTTTTCCGCGCTGTTGTAGCAAAACTCGCACCGCCACGGACAACCTCGACTCATGGTCAATGTGTTGGTAAACAGGTAGTTCTTACCGCGTAATAATTCCCATCGCGGTGCCGGACTGGATGCCAAATCAGCCCCTCGGCCACTCCCCCGATACAATCGTTGCAGCCGTCCGGCACTGAGATCCTGCAAAAGACCGGGCCAGCTCTCTTCCGCCTCTCCCACCACTACGGCATCGACCTCGTTCAGGCAATCTTCGGGACAGGCGGTGACATGAATCCCGCCCATAACAACCTTGACTCCCCGGCGACGGTACGCCCGGGCAATGGCCACAGCTCGATCCAAAGTGTCCACCTTAACGCTGAGTCCGACCACCTGCGGGTTATCGTCGATCACCAGTGGTTCCACATTCTCATCCACCATCCGCACGTCGTGCCCGGCTGGCGTCAAGGCCCCAACCACCAATAAGCCCAAGGGCGGCGCCATGTGTGTCTTCCAAGCGGAATCCATCGGCCGCATCGTACTTCGCGGTGAAATCAGTTTGATTCTCATTTCAAACCCATCTCCGTATCCTGGGCGCCACCAGCATCAAAGCCAGCACCGCGGCAGCCAACACGACCCGCCCCGTTAAGACCAGCCCAAACCCCGTTGCCAACAATATTCCCCATATGACAAAACCCAACCCAACCACCGGGGTCATCCCACGCCAGGCTCGAAGGACGATCCATACGGCCAGACCCAGCAATATCAATCCGCCCACCAGATAAAAGGCTAGCCCATAATAAACACAGCGCGGCATGTGTCCCCCCTGTACCACCGGCACGCCAGCCGCGGGCGTCTGAACCATCAGGTAGAGCAGGCAGGCCTCACCCAGATAGGGAGCATGCCCCGAACTGGAGAGAATTCGCGGCCCCAGCAGTTGACCGTTCGGAAGCGGCCAGGTCGCGGCCAAAACCTGGCTCGATAAAGTCCAGGCCTGGTCCATCCGACCATTCACCCGCGCAGCCGCCATCCCAAACGCATTGGCCGCCGCACTGAACCCGGCCAGGATTGGTCCGGAATCCACATCATACCCCCATTCATACTCCGGGTTCTTAAGTTCCCGGTTGAATTCTCGGAAACCGGCAGCCCAGCCTAAGTCCTGCCAGAAGAGCGTCTCGTATCGCGCATACCAGTCAGCCGCCTGGTCGGGCCACAACTCCGGCGCCAGCAGGAGCACCCATGAATTGCCGGTACCCCGTGACGGCTGGTACTGTTCCCCGCTATCCGGATCCGAAACGAATGGCACCAATCCGCAGCCATCCAGCATCTGGCCTTCGAAAGCGCGGCGGGCCCGCGCCAAAAACCGACTGTGGTCTGTCCCCAACACCCGGTCCGCGCGTTGGATGCAAACCAGTGCGGCAAATACGTCGATCGGATAACATTCGTCGGGATAATCGTTGAGAATCCCCAGCCGCGAGGCATCCAGTTCCGCAGCGAGGGTTTCCACCTGATCTCGCAACTGATCCAGATGGCGACCATCTCGCAACAGATTCTGGCGGGCCGTTATGCCGGCGATGAGCAATGAGCGAAAAAATACATTCTCCCGATGCAGGTAGTTGGTGCCCCAGTGCGTCTGAACCCAGGTGTGATGAACCGGATCCAATACCAGATCCGCGGCCGCCTCGATGGCCTCGCGCGCATACACCCGAGGCGCCACAGTTGAATGCAACGGATCCTTCTCCCATTCTTGTTGTAATTTCTCGGTGGCCCAGAGAAAATAGACAGAACCGAATATCGGCCATTCGGTGCTCGGTACATCGCGCAACGCCAGGTGTGCGGCACGCCCTGAGGCCACCCGCTCTCGCGCCCATTGCGCGTAGCGCGGCGCCAGGTTTTGGTGAAGTTTCCAAGCCAACCGCGGCACCGCCCCCGTCCGCCAGGCCGGATCGCGCAGGTTGTTGACCAGCAGCCCCGCCGGCGCCAAAAAAATAAATACCGCAACCAGGGTCAAAAGGGCCGCATTGACCGTGCCGGTCACCCGCCCCAATCGCGCACTGGATTCCGGCAATGGCCCTGCAATCCCATTCTCCGGCTGATGTTCAGGAAAGAATTCCCCGGCGATCACCGCGCACTCGAGACCGAAGGGCAGATAGCCGGCATACCCGAGAATCGGCATTTCAAACAGATGATAGGCATTCACAAAAGGAATCGCATAGATCCACTTGGCCAGGCTTGCGAAATTCCACATCTCCCAGAAGAACCCGCAGATCAGTGCCGCCAGGGTCAGCAGGATCACACTCCGCCAATCGCCCCCGGCCAGGCTGGCGAAGATCGTCGGTTTCCCCCGCAAAACACGCAGACAGGTCAGGATTCCCAAGGGCGCCAGCCAAAGCACAGGAAAAAGAAGATCGGGCCACACCCCAATTCCCGCCAGGGCGAACCCAAACAGAAGCAAGGTGACTGTCGCCGCCCCCTTCGGATGTTTGATTCGCAAGGGCCGAAAATGTTTTAACCCGGCCGATAGACGCGGAAAGGTTTGGAGCAGTTCAAACGTTCCCAGCACAGCGGGTAACACGGTGGCAAAGGGCAATGTGGCATAAAGGACATACTGGAAAGCGGTCAGGTGTTCCACACCCACGTAATACCAGTTTTGCACAAAACGATTCAGATATTCAAAGTACCACCAGAACCCCGCGCTCAGGATCGCCAGACCCAACAGATGGCGCGGTCGGTCCACCAACATACAGCAGCCACTCCGCCACCTCGTGACTGCATTGACCACTACGATATATCCAACCCACAAGGGAGAAAAGGTAAAGGCCTGGAAACCGGCAAACCAGGAAAACCGGGTCCAGGCCAGAACCCAGGCCCCCAGTGTGAATGCCAACCCGCTCCAACCCCACCACGGAAATGAACGTTTCGTGCCTCGTTCGGTTGGGACCTTTCCGGAGTGCCGTCCCCGTATCATGGCAATAACGAAGGGTATGATGCTCAGCACTATTAACGCCGCCAGGCATAAAAAGAGCAGCACGGAAAATGGTGCATGCGGCACGTGCCTGGTTAAAGGCGGAAACTCCAGGTAGGGGGCAATCTCATCCGGCCCCAACCGTCCGAATCCCCATAACCCGATAATCGGCAAACCCACCAAAATGATCAATGCCCATTTTTTCATGGATCGCCCTCCCGGTTCAAAAACAGTCCCTTCTCCGTTTTTTCGATCGAGTCTTATCTCGTGACCGCACGCAGGGCGCCGGTCAGGTGGCCTGCTTTTTTCACTGCAGGGATGGACTTTTGGGCCGCCTTCAGCACTTCCTGCAAGGCTGCCAAATATTCCTGAAACCGGTCGAGCCCTGTCCGTGTGATAAACACCGTCGTCCTCGGCTTCTCGTCCACAAACGTTTTGTCGGTCCGCACCACTCCGGCTTCGCGCAAGACGGCCAGGTGCCGGTTGAGGTTTCCATCGGTCAGGTTACAGTCATCCCGGAGTTCATTGAAAGTCAGTCCCTCTTCCGCCGCGCACAGCGCGGACGTGATGGCCAGCCGATTCGGTTCGTGAAAAACCTTCTCCAGCAGTTCGTAAGGGGTCTCTATTTGTTTATTCACAGATCACGTATTCCTTCCCCGCAGTTCGGTTCTTTTCTTAGAATCATTCTTGCCGCGATCTCGACCGGTTTAATGGCCAGATGGACGACGTCCGCCACAAAAGGAGAGGTGACGCGGGCCGCAACCATCGGGCCCACGACATTATAGATGCGCCGAAATCGGGCATGGCCTCGCGGCGTTCGCCGGGCCCAAAGATCCTCCAATTGCCAGAGGGTGATCAACTGCTGATTGGCTACCTGATTTTGTCCCCCATGCATCACCCGCTGTCGGGTTCCCACAACAACGGAATGTCCTTGCGAAGCTGCCGTCGCGATGAAACAACTCGGAGCCTGATCGGGCAACGACTCATAGCACTTACGGGATAAGATAAGGGTCGTAATCCAAAGGGGAATGGTCCAAAGGAAGGGGGTGGCCAGTAATTCAAAAGTCAGGGTCGAAGCCTTGAATAACTGTCGGGCTCGAATCAGATACCACACGGAGACATACAGCGGCACGAGAAACCAAACATATTGGAAATGCCAGTGGGGTTTGCCCGAATTATAGATCACCAAACCGATCCCCAGGCAAACGAGGCTGACCAGCGCACCCATCCCCATTCCCAAAACAATCCAGGACCGCAACCGGTGGGGGGTCCGATAGACTTCAATCGCATACCAGGCCGCACTCGCCCAGAGAACCAAGGGCAGCAGCGCCAACTTCCCCATATGGAAACAATCCAGCCAACCCAGGCGACAAGCGCCTTTCCAATCCGGTACCAGACACGCACTCATGATGAAAATGAATAGCGGCAAAACAATGCCGACGAAGGATAAGAGGAACGCGATAAAAAACCGTTTCCATGATCGTTCGTGCAGGGCCGGGGGCACCGCCAAGCCGAGGGGAACCATGATAACCCCTGCCCAAAAAATTGTTCCGATTAAGAACCCACTCATGGTGTCTCCTCCTGAACCATCCGATGTTGATGGAGTAACAGACCGCCGCTGACTTCACCGATGAAAAACACGAGCCCCATGGTCCAGGGGTGTAAAAACTGGCCGAGGGGGGTGAGCAAGCATACGGTGCCGCAAAAAATGTAATAGAGCCCGATGCCGTAGTTGGCCCGCGGCAGGGAAAGCCGGTACGGCACGTGGACCAGGCCGTACAAACACATCCAGGTTCCGAACAGCAGATCGAAGTGGCCCCTCACCACAAGGGTCAGGCTCAGAATACCCGCCACCGCAAGAGGCGGGATGGCATCCACTGCGGGCATGAGACGGAGAAAATCGCGCCGGGCTTCGGGATCGAATAAAAACCAGTAGCCCAGCGCTCCGTAGTTAATGCCCACGGCTGCGGCCAATATGACACCCCACCCCGCCAGTTGCGCCCAATCGGTTTGCGGCAGATAGGATGAGGATAACACGGCGGCTCCCGCCAAGGACACCAGTCCACCCGCCGCCCGGGCGACCCCCGAATAGCCGCGAAAGGCACGCCGTTCCAGAATCACCTGCTGGACCCGTCGCACCTGGGCCAGCGCGTCATGAATATGATTGGCAATCATCGAAACCTCCTGCTTTCTTCAAACGGTACAACATCACAGAGCACTTTGCAACACAAAGTTTAAGAGTGAAAACAAGGGTAGGTGTAACCCCGCTCTATGAGTGGCATGGGGTTGTCGGCAAAGCCCGCGTCAGTATATGATAAACACGGGGCCGAAAACGGATGCCGACTCATAAGCCCCCATGTCCACATGGGAGGATGGGCTTATCCGCGGTGTATGCGCCGCGCTTGTTTTTCGAATCGCAGGCAAACGTCCCGGATGGAAAAATTCTTTTGACCGATCAGATAGGACTGAATCGTGTCCCCGAATGGTTTGTACCACCGGGCGGGGATTCCTTTCTTTCCGACAACGGCTCCGACAATACTACCGGCCGTTGCAGCCGTGCAATCGTTGTCCATTCCCATGGCAACTGTTTCGCCGATGACCCGGGTAAAATCGGTCCCGCCGATGGTGATCCCCCACACGGTCAGACAGGCGTTGTTGATCGTGTGGATGGGAGACATCCCCTTAAACTTCTCTTCAACGGCCGCCCGTGCCTGCTGGTGGTTCCTGATTTCGGGTGCGATCCGCAAAGCCCATCGAAGGGCCTTATGCAGGGCGGACTCGCGGGGAATCTCGGTGAGTCCGATGCGCAAAGCCTCGACCGGATCGTCGACCGCAAACGCCGCCGCGATCGCCGCCGCAAAAAACATCTCGCCATAAATCCCCTGTCGACGGTGGCTGAGAAAAGCGTCCCGATAGGCCATCGTCGCCGCGCGTTCGGGCCAGCCGGGCGCCATGTAGCCCCAGGGATCGGCCCGAATATCCGCGCCAATCCACTCACAATACGGATTATCCCGGTTGGCTGCGTGAGAAGCTGGGATGCCTTTCTTGAGGTTCTTGAGGGCGATATCCTCGGCAGTACAGGCGTAGGGAAGATGCTTCATCCACGATTGGCCAACATTCCGAATCGAAAAGTCAGGCCCATGTTCCTCCGCAATCAAAAGTCCCAGCAAGGTATAGATCGTATCGTCATCGACCGGTACACCGGACATTCCGTTACGGGTGTAGTCCTCCCGGGGACTCATTTCGTAGCGCTTCGTCTTGGGGTCGGGGACATATTTCCAGTAGTCGGTGGGGGGAAAACAATCTCCGTTTTCTTCCGCCAGGGCCCGCATCTTCGAGATCGGCCAGAACTCGACCGGAGCGCCCAGCGTGCATCCGGCCATTCTGCCCAATATCGCGCCCGCCAGGCGCTCGCCATAGAGATCTTTTTGGAAGGTCGGCCAAAGCCGGCGCGGACCGGGCTGCCGAAGGGCACGAATCGAGTCCAAATCGTTGGGCTCGTGTTTCGCAAGGGTCGGATCGATGGGGAGTTTTTTTAGCTTTTCAAGCACGGCGCGAAGCGCCTTCTCCGATTCCTTCAACGGCAAGGCGGTTCCTTTTGCACCGTACTCTGCTTTCAATTGCGCCTGAAGCTTGATGGCCTCGATCAGTTTTTCGTATTCCGGCATTGAGGGGTATCGGGTCATTGTTACTCCATGCTCATCGGCCAACAGAAGGTCGGCGTTAATATTATTCCTCGAAAAATTTAATGGCTCAACGCATAGGTGATGAGATTCAAGGTCACCCGCAGGGCATCGTCGGCCACCAACCCCTTGCTGTAAGCGTTCGGTTCGCGATTGGCCCCGCTCAATACGTCATACGGGGTCACCAACACCGCCAGGCGCTGCTGGATAAAAAGCCCGTCGAATTGCGGGGTCGTCAGGGTCGGATCATCCCGCAGAGCCCGCGGGGTATAGGCCACCTGATCGATCGCATTCCACCCCCCGCTGAACAAGGCATGGGAAGGGGGAATGGGAATGAATTCGGTTTCGGGCAAAACCCGGAGAAGCTCCCGCCGAAACGCGGTCGTGAACGCTTTGAATCCCGCGGCGGGCAGTCCCACCAGCATCCCGCCCTTGTTCAGATAAGCCCGTAAATTTTCGATTTCCGCCGACGTCAATGTAAAGTCGTAATGACCGGTCATGAAAACCAGGGGGAAATTGGCCAGTTCGGGATCGTCCAGATTCACCGCATGCGGTGCATAATCGACATCGATCCCGGTGTTTTCCTTGAGCGCTTGCTGGATCGAATTCTGAACCGCCGGGTTCACATCCCAACTCCCCGCGTAACGCGCCAGCGCGAACCGGAAAACATCACCCGGCCGGGAACTGCCTTCGTACACCGGAAACTCCTGCGCCAAATACCGTCCATATTCGGTGCTCGCCAGCACATAGGCCACCAGGTTGACCCCCAAGCGCACCGCCGATTCCCCGACCACATGCTGTCCTCCAGGATGGTACGCTTCGCCGCTCCAGGCGGAACCGAATCCGGAAGGCGCCAGGATCGCCGCGGATCGCGTACCGATATCCATGGCATATAATTCCGGCGGCTGCAAAAACTGCACGCCGTTTATCATCACATTCACCTGGCTGATTCGGTAGCGGCTGTTGAAGATCGGGTGGTCCGGCGGCAGCTTCATCATGTTCTTCTGCGGAAACACCCGCTTCATCTCCCGCACCACCGCCAGTGAAAATTCGTCCCGTCCCCGCGCCGCATTAAACAGAATCGTACCCCCATCCAACAAAAAGCGGCGCAGGTTGCCCACTTCGGCCTCCTTCAATTGGAAGTCGTAATCGCCCGTCATATACAACAACGGGATGTCCACCGGATCGAATCCCGGACTGGCCAGCGGCTTGGTCGCATACAGGTAGTTGTTACCGTCCTGCAGTCGTTCATTGACCGCCTTCATCAATTGAAAGCCATCATTCTGGTAACTCATCCACTGCTGAAATTTCTGGACCGTTCCATCCGGATACACATACCGCAACACCTCGCCATACTCGACCTTGTACATCACCGTTAACGAAGTTGGCGGCGGCGGCTGGCGTTCCTGAGTCTTGCTCATCGTGGGCCCGCAATCCGGAAGCAGACTGGTATCTTCCCCCGCGGCCTGCGTGCGGGGCGGCGACTTGACCGGTGGGGGCGGCTTGCTTTCCGCGGGAGGAAAAGTCACCGTTCTCTGGGCAAATGCCGTCCCCGCTCCGGCCCCCATCAGAATCACGGCCAGCCCGATCGCAAACACTGCCTTCCCGAAAGCGGCGGACGACATGGAGGTCGTCCCTCCATTATCAGGGGAAGATCGTTTTTCATCCCGACTCCCGACCCCAGAATCTATAATTCTTTTTCTAATCATCTCTCTCATGGCAGGCTCACCACCACCGTTTCCTGCGCGGCCTGGGGCTTGGGCCGGATCCATTCCGGCTTCGGCTCCACCACCTGGGTCGTGATCACCCGGGTTCCACCGGCCGTATCCGGTACCGTCACGTCCAGATCGTAAAACGGGGCATCTTTCACCACGCCGGCCGCCGTCAGGCTCCAGCCGCGAACCATCAAAGACCGCAAACTTCGCGGCAGGGGCGTCCAGCCCGCCGTCAAAACCGGGACCGGACTATTACGCACATTCATATCGGCGGCCCCCGCCGGCGGTCCGCCCGATGCCTTCGCGGTTCGCATCGCCACCCGCGCCCCGGCGGGAACGGTTCCCCGAACCAGGACCACCACATAATTCATCGTCTCCACCCAGAAGGGGCCCAAGGCCGTCCCCACCCGCTGAACTTGTCCGGGCGTTAACGCGACATTCAGAATCGTCGCGGATGAGGATTCCAACCGGATTAACGGCCCGTTGGTGCCGGTCGCCGTCAACCCGCAATCGGTCACCTGCAGGCTGGCCTGCCGTCCGAGCAAGGGAACCCCGCCCTCAATTGTGGAGCTCTCGATCACCGCCGGGGTTTTATCGAATGTGGCCCCGGTCCCCGTGACCCGGATCCGATTCGATTTCAACATCGCGTTCTGGCCTTGCCAGTCAAAGCCCTGGACCGCTCCCTCAATCTCATTGTTCATCGCACTGGTGTCCGTGTCGCGAACCAGCCAGACTGCCCGTTCGTAAGCGCCTGAAAACGTATTGTATTGCACCTGGGCCAGACTACACCCGTCGAGCTTGAGCGCCGTCAGGCTGGCCGGTGCACCTGCGCCTGCGACCCAGTTGTTTTTCTGGATCACCGGCGTGTCGCACTGGATCAATTCCACCCGCGCGGCACCCACAAACCGGTTGCCCGTCAATTGCAACCGCTCATCTGAGCGCACCCCGGTGTTGTCCAGCTTTTCGGCCCGGAGTACCGTGTTCGAAAATTCACCCCGCTGGCAATCGAGCTGCACACCGACACCGGCTGTCACGGTCATCAGCTGAGTCTTCGGTCGCCCCGATTCCGGTTTCCCACCGGTCAATTGCAGACTCCCACCGGTCATCCGCACATTCGGCCGCCCGCCCACCGGATTTTCATGCCCCGCCAAAAACAGGGAGGATTTATCCCGGAAGATCATCTGGTTATCCTCGGGATCGACGTTCACCAATCGGATTTCGAGGACACTTTGCGGTTGATGCCGGCCGTCCATCCGGATCAAGCCGTAAGATTCCACTCCCCCGTCAATACTGAGCACATGCGTCGCCCCATCATCCCGGAAGGTCAGCGACGCCTGGGGATCAAGTAATAGTCGGCGACACGAAGCCTCCGTCTGTCCATCTCCGTCGAATTCGATCGTGTCACCGGACGTCAGGATCACCGTGTCGACACTGAAGGGGATAATTTTTTCGCGCCAACTCAGCGGGTCGGTCCAAGCCCCCCCGCCCCGCCCGTTGGAATGCAGTTCGGACGGATAGGCCAGCCCCACATTTCTAAAATCCACCATCGCGGCCTCCTCCCCGACCACCAGGGCCGCGCGGCGAATTTGTCCGGGACGGGGTGGCCCGGTGCAGATCAGCACGTTGTTGCGCCGTTCAGGCAATCCGATCGCTCCGATGGCCAGCAGTTGGCTGTTGGACATCATGCGGATCATGCGATCTTCCTCCCGATCGCCGACCAGCTGCAGTTCCATCATTCCCTTCGGGGTTTGGGATGCATTCAGGCGGATCGAACCATACGACCGGATGGACCCGGCCACGCGCAAGACATAGTGACCCCCGTCCGCCTTGAATTCGAGAACCGAATTGGTCTCCAGGAACATCCCCGCGCAAGTGACCCGCCCGGTCGTCGTCAGTCCGTCATACTCCATTCGATCGCCGCTGACGATCCGCACCGTATCCCGCTCACCGGGAATCCGTCCCCCTTGCCAGGCGGAACCCGCCGTCCAGGATCCGCCACCCCGGCCATTACTGCGCCATTCCGCCGCCTCCAACAAACCGGTCGCCAACAGGCTGGCCGCCAGCAGGAGCCAGATATTAATCCGTGTCCAACGAGGATTCATTGCGGATCCGTCCCTTCGATAAATTGGCGCAACCGTTCCGCCTCCGCATCGCTAACCGCCCGGACCCGCACATCGTCGAACCGGTACATCCCATCGGTCAGATTGCCTAGATCCAAACACATCGTGGCGGAATCCGAATTCGGCACCGCAAACCAGCGGGCATATTTCCGCCAATCGCCATACGTTTGATCGAGCGTTTCACGGATTCGAAGCAAGTCGTCGTGATCTCCCTTGACTTCGATCGTCACCGCCGGATCGGTGAACGGAGGGGCCAAGGTCCGCTCTGCGGCATACCAGAATTCGATCCAGATCCGCCCCCCCGCGGTCAGCTTCGGCAGATCGAGGGTAAATCGAAGCCCTTGCGTCCGGGCCTTATCGATGCTCAGTAGCAACACTCCAGGATTTTCCCGTCCGAGAAGGGGCATCACATCGCCCGCCCTGTTTTCACCCACCTTGGGAAAGGTGCTGTCGAAATCAAACTCCATTCGATTGGACGCCACTCGATTGGTCGGTCCCGCCCCGCGCGTCGTCCATCGGGCCGCCATCGCAGGGAAACCAACCTGCGCATAATACTCCGGAAAACCCGCTTCCAGACTTTTCAACCATTCCAATGCCAGATCCCATTCTTCAGCCCGCGCATGGGCATCGGCTATTCCCGCCAGGGTCGCCGCCCGGTAAGAGGACCAAGCCGGCAATTTCAGAACAGCTTCGTAATTCCGGATGGCGTCCTCATAGGCCCCAATCTTGCGATCGGTCTCGGCTCGTAAAAACCGATAGAGGCCCTCCAGTTTTTGCTCCGGAAAGGCGCTTTCAATCCGCTTCAACAATCGGCGGCTTTGACGCACATCGCCACTTTTCAGCGCCTGCTCCGCCACCCGCAACAACGCGCCCCGGGTGACATCCTGATCGGCGCCGGTCGGATCCAGATCGGCTACGGCGTCACTTCCAAGTTCGGCCGCCGCGCGGTAAGAGGCTGAGGCCTGAGCCCAGTCACCGGCATCCCAGTAAAGATCACCGCGCGCCGTCGCGGCCGCCCGTACCAGCGGATGCCGGATCCGGCGGCCTTCGTCCAAAAGGGTGTCATATAGCCGGCCGGCCGCTTCGAAATCGCGCAGATAAACCTGATCAATCCGCGCCCCCGCCATCATCAACCGCATCCGGGGAATGCGCAACCGATTCACTTCATTGGTGGCGGCACGATACCCATTCAATGCGTCCGACGCCCGACCCCGCGCCGCCAGGATCTCCATCCGCGCGATTTGAACCTCCATCCGGTATTGTGGATCCAAACCCTTCAGGGTCAGGAGCCGGTCGCAAAGCCGTTCTTGCACGTCCCAGCGATTGGTCTGTCCACACATCGTTAGAAAATCGAACATCGAATCGAGTTGGGCACGGGACAGCCGGTCGAGATTCCACCCGCGGAAAACATCCACCGCAGCGGCCAAGGAAAAGGGACTGGTCGGCATCGGCGCGGCCCAGATATTGATCCGCCGCCGAAACGGCGGCAGGGTCGGATGCGAGGCCAGGCTCACTTCCCGGTCGCCCGTTTGGAAATAGACATGCGCCGGGGATTCTCCGGATCCGGTCAATCCGTCACCGAAATCCCAACCCAGCCGCGCTCCGGCGGGATAAGTTCCCACTGCCTGGAACCGTACCAATGAAAGGAAGACGCCATCCGAAACCAGGGTATCATCGATTCCCCACTCCAGAGCCGCCAGCGGTTTGCCATCGCGCGCCTCCAACCCGGCGGGGGTGCCGATCAAGGAACGGGTAAATGCCGACGGCGGAACCAACGACCATCCGGACGCCCCCGGTTTCAGCCAGAGCAAGGCGCAACGACCCTCGGCCCCCGGCGTATTGCCCACCACGTGATGCACTTCGATCGGATGCAGCCCCGCCTCCAATTCGATCTCCTCGCCCACGCCGTACATCGGGATTCGTCCGGCCAACGGCGCATGACTTCCTTTTCGCGAATAGACCTTGTAATGGTCGATGAACAGAAAGGCGGCATCGTCCCCGTTGACCAGGAACCGGTAGACTCCGGGCTCTGTGATCTTTAAATGACCGCGATACGAAGCGGCAAAATTACGCGGAACCGAACGGCGCGCGGGATTGAAGTTTTGCAGAATCGCCGGGGTGACGCCGTTGCCGATGACCGATTCGCTCCGGTTCAACCCCTCATACACGGTCGCCCAATCGGTCAATTCATCTCCGGCCCAATCGCGAAATTCCACCGTCAACCCTTCGTTTAAAATCCGTGGATCGGCATCGGCCACCAACCGGATGTGCCGGGCCACTGCCGCCTGAGCCGCGGCGGCGGCCTGCTCGGCCGTCGCATGTCGGGTTTGAAAGTCCTGGGTCAAACCCGGCAACAGGGGTACGGCGTCCGCCAGGGTTGCGGCCGCGGTGTCGCGCAAGGCCAGGGCCCGATCCCGCGCAGTACGGGCTTCCACCACCGAAGCTTGAGCTTTCTGAAGATTCGATACTCTCTGGTTTCGCTCCTGTCGGGCCGTCTCCATCAGGGTTTCCAGGCGGGTCGCCTCCATCCGGTCCGGTAATGCCACAGCCTCGGCCTCGCGCCATTGCGCTGTCCGCTGGGCCAGATCTTTTTCCGCCGCTTGAATTTGGACCTCCATCGTCCGGCGAGTCTCGACCGCCTTTTGAACCGCCTGACGGGCCACGGCTATTTTATCCGGAGCGGTTTTCTTCACTGCGGACTCGGCTGCAGCCACCGCATTCGATGCGACCAGATAAGCCGTTCGCGCGGTTCCCCAGGCATTGCTGGCGAGCCGAACCTCCTCCTCCAATTTCCGGACCCGCGCCTGGCGTTCCTGAGCGACCGTCCGGGCCGCGTTCGCTGCCGCAGTGGCCGTCGTCAGCGCTTGCTCCGCGAGCGGAACTTGCGGAACGGCTTGATCGGCCTGGGTCTGACGTTCCAACAATAAGGGATTCCACTCGGCGATTTCCCGCGCCGCGGCATTGCTCGTCGCCGTCGTCTGCTCGATTTGATCTCGCACCGCTCGCAGGGTTTCGGCGGCTTGCGCCGAAAGCTTCTGCACTTCCATCTTGTCGCTCAAGGCCTTGCGGGCGACCGCATCCGCCGCCTGGATTTGCCCCAACAACCTGGCGTCGATCGCCGGCGGAGGATTCGAATGAACCCCATAAACCCAATACCACTCGTCCTGCTCCCGCCGTTTGAATTGGACCAGGGTGAAACCCCGCGGATCGTGGCTCAACACCGCCGATGAAATCAAGTGTCCATCCCGACCCTGCACCGCCACATCGCGGGCATCCGGCAATAGCCAGCCGCCGGTCAGCAGGCGGACAATCACCGTACTTGGCCCCGACGTGGAAGCCGCTTCGGGCACAAAAACCGGATACCGGATTTGGTAGCCCGCCAGCCAATCCGGAGCCGCCGGTCGGTTGGTATCCAATCCCGCCACTCTCCCTCCCCAGGCATCCACCCACCCGCCACAGACCAGCAGAATCCCCAGTGTCAAACCCCACCACCGGGTCCGCCGTCCTGTCGTCAGCCCTTGTTCCCTTTTATGGGACCGGTTATTCGGGTTCATGGGTAATCCGTAATTTTCATTGCCGTTCGCCGGTGCCCACCGGGGAGGCCAGTTGGACCCGAACGCCGGGATCCTCCACCGTCAGCAACCAGCCCCAATTGGTTGCCGCGCCGGCCTTCCACAGTTCGACGTCTTCCGTCACATTTAAAACCTTCTGGCCGGGCGTCACCAACCGGGCCACCACCGTCGGCCGGCCGGCCCGATCTGAAAACCGTCCGCCGGCCCCGGGCCGAGTCCAGGCGATTTTCTGAGGAACGGTGATCCGGTAATCATAACAGGCCCCCACCCCCCATGCCGTCGTCACCCGCCAGACATATAACCGGGGATCAGTCCCCTCAATTACCTCGATCGGCAGAATGATCTCGGCCTGCGTGATTCGCTCTCCCGCCGGAATTTGATCCAACGGAAAACGGAAAAGAAAGCTGCGGTTGGGGACCAGATCCAATAACGCCGTCGTATAGATGCCCGACCGTAACCAGGACATGGCCCAACCCATTCGCGGCGCATCCACCGCAATCCCCGCCGCCAGATCGATTTCCTGCCCCTCCAACACCACGGTGCGGGCGGAACTCAAATTCACCGTCAGGCCGAGAAGCAGGATTACACAGGCCGACACATTTCGTACAAACTGTTTCCAAGGTAGGGACGGCTCGCTGAGCCGTCCGCGGCGCTTTCGGCGAAAGCGCCCTACCAGTGAAGTCACTGTAATTTTAATCGTCTCCCTCATGGCGAGGTCTCCTGCAAGACGTAGAGGCGGTCGGTCCGGGCGGAATATTTCAAATCCCGTACCCCGCCACCGGACACCGGAAGGCTCTCCACGGTTCCGTCAAAACGTCCCGCCGCATCGATCGACAATAGATGCACCATTGCCGAACTCGGCGCCGCCACGTACATCGGCACCCGCGAAATCACCGTCGGCGGAGCGCAAAAAGCCGCCCCGGTCACCGCCAGGGTTTGCGGGCGGCCCGACAAAAAACCGTCGCTCTGGGCCACGCTGCAAGCCATGTTGCGCTCGACTTCCAGACTATACGCGGCGGGAACCTCCGCGGCCCCGCCCACCCAAACTTGATTTACCAATTCCCGGATGGGAAAGACTCCGAGCGGTGCCAGCCGGTTCCCGGCATCCCAGGTCGCCGGGCCAAATTGGGTTCCGAAAATCACCGCATTTGAAAAAGCCATAAATCCAAATCCGTTCGGCGGGCTGCGCAGGATTTCGATATTGACGGTCACGGGAACCCATTCGCCGTCGCTCAGGCGCGGCCAGCCGTTGGTCAGCAAAGGCAGAGACCCCAAGCCGAAACCCACCCCCGCTCCAATTGTTAAATTGGATAAATACAATCGGCGGGCACCCGCCTCGATCGCCATCCGACCGGGTTTTAAACCGCTGAAGAACATCGCCCCCCGGGCGAAGGTGTCGGACCGATCCAACCCTTTTTCGGTCAATTGGTAAATTCCCACACTTCCCAGGTTTGTGGAGGCCGCCCGGGTCGCCGGATCTTTAAGACTCTCCGCCGGCCAATCCCATCGGACATACAGCAGGGGTTCGCGGGGATGAAACATCAGATCGACCACGGTTTGCGGTTTCACCCCGGCGGATACCGGTGGCGCCGACAGGGTCACCCAGGAGCTCGTCGCGGGTTGTCCGTTCCCCTCCAGCCGGTAAATCCGCACGGCATCGTCTGTCATCCCTTGCCTCCCCACCGCCAGCCAAGGCTGCACGGGATGGACGGCCATCATCACGGCCCCTGGTTCCCGAACCATCACCAGGCGATTGGACGACCATTCCGCCCGCGCACTTCCCAGCGATAAGACCAGGACCATCACGCCGAAAACCAATGAACGCTTTAGCCAAAGGCTCATCGGATCAACTCCTCATAGTAGCGTTTGACGGCCTCTTCATAACCCGGCAGAGAGGGCGCGGACATTTCATCCAAAATAGCCCCCCGCACGCGCTGGTCGCGCGGCAAACTGGGTGCGAAGTCGGCCGCCGCCCGGTTGAACACCATCAACGTCCCGATCAACCGATCCAGCGTTTGTTTTTGAAGGCGGAAAACATCGGCGGAGGGATTTTCCTTGAGCCGGTCCAGGTTCGCATTCAATTGGTTGGCCAAGGCATCCAGATCTTCCGTGGGCAGATAGAGGTTGTCAAGTTTCTTGCGGATTACCTTGATCCGTTGGATGATCTGCTCCTGGCGGCTCGCCCAGTCGCGCAGCTTGTCCGCGACTTCCGGAGCCAACGGTTTCCCTTGATGCTCGACCACCTTGTTGACCGCATTCGGCGGTTTCATCCGGTCGGCCATCTCGTCCTTCCATTCGCCGGCATCCTTGACGCTGAAACTCGAATCGTCCGAGGCGACCTCCTTGCCGCCCACCCCGGTGGAGGTGTCCTTCTGGGGATCGTTGGATTTTGTTTCCGAGAGCTTCCCGGACTGATCCGGGACTTCCTGCTCGCCTTCCTGCGCCTCATCGCGGCCGCGCCGGTTGACCGATTGATCCCCGACTACCATCCCATGGGCCCGGGCGCCCTGCCGGCCGGTCCGGGAGGCTCCGCCAATATTTTGCGAGGGCGGCTTCATGTTGCCGGTCGCGGCGGCGGCGGCGGTCGAATTTAAATCGCCGGCCTGTTTGCCGATCTCGCCCGGTTCGGCGATGTTGAACGCCGCATTCATGTTGTAGGTTTCATAA
>Ga0073936_10002505_pt1 | contig 27347 bp, 15 predicted proteins | sample AliMusrvi5mmetaG_FD_87041 | JGI IMG/M metagenome (GOLD analysis project Ga0073936, IMG submission 87041) | Freshwater lake bacterial and archeal communities from Alinen Mustajarvi, Finland, to study Microbial Dark Matter (Phase II) - Alinen... | ecosystem: Environmental > Aquatic > Freshwater >...
GGGAAGGCCAGAGACCTTAACGATGCCGGTGGAGACACTCATGACGCTGCCTACCTCATGCGGTGCCAGATGCGGCACAAACATTTCCCGCGCCTGTCGTATTCCGTCAAAAGTGCCGTCAATCACGCTCTGGAGGCTCTCGGGTTCCATACTCAGGGGCCCTTTATTCCGGGTTGCACCTCTTCAGGCTTGGGCGCGGCTGTAACTTCTGCCGCGCCCTTCTCCGCCAAAAGTTCACCGACGTCTCTTTCAAGCGACGCCAAGTATTCAGCGATGCTCCACGCCATCTTTTGACCATTGGCCGTGAGTTCGATTCCGCTGACCAGGTCAGGTGCGATCTCGAACCGGACGCGAATGTCGGCCGAGCACGTCTCATTGATCGCATGTTGTATCGCGGCGCGCTGATCCGCAGACAGGTCAAACGCGCTACGCACTTGTGCAGGCACCGGCGCTGTTTTCAATGCCGCCACGAGGGTCTCTTTCGCCTGGCCATCCATCTCGCGCAAACGGCGGGTGAACACCTCGCTCAGGCGCTCTTCCAGACTCGCCGAGGAGAGATCCGACAGCGCCTTTCGCACGATGGCGAACACCTCCTGCTGGGTTCGCCGGCGGATGGCTTGACTCAAATTACGCGCGTCACTTCTCAGCGCCTCCGCCCACTTGTCACGCGTGGCATCGGCCACCCTGCGCGCTTCGCCGATAAGCCGCTGCCGCTCTTCTCCTGCCTCAGACGTCGCTTGGCTTAGGAGTGCGCTGCGCTGCTGGTCGAACGCCTCGTTCTTGTGCTGAAACTCGTCGCGCTCCGCCTGGGCCTCAGCCTTTTTCGCGTCGGCGTCAGCGAGTTCCGCCGCGATCCGCTTTTCCCTCGCATCGATGGCAAGGAGAATGGGCTTGTAGAGATAGCGCTTCATCAACCACACCAGAATGAGGAAGTTGAGCGCCTGCGCAAAGATGGTGAACCAATCGATGAGCATAGGTTACTTTCCTGCGGTTTGAGCGATGACATGGTTCCAGAACGGGTTGGCGAAAATGAGGATCATCGAGACCACGAAGCAGTAGATTGCGGTGGACTCGATCATCGCCAAACCGACAAACAGAGTGCGGGTGATGGTTGCGGAGGCGTCAGGCTGCTGGGCCAGCGACGTCAGTGCCGTCGCGACGGCCCGTCCCTCGCCAAGCGCCGGCCCCATGCAACCGAAGCCGGTCGTGATGCCGGCTGTTACGACTGAGGCAACTGCGATTATGGTCATGCTGTCCATAGTAGGTCCTTTGGTTGTTTGTCCGTTTTCAAGTCGCAGGCGCGGGGTCAGGCTCGCGGGTGTTCACGGCAGCCGCGATGTAGACCGCCGCCAGAATGCTGAAAATATAGGCCTGCACCATGCCCGTGAGCAGACCGAGAGCCTCCATCACAATCGGGAAGAAGACAGGCGTGATGGTCAGCAGTATCGCGAGAATCATCGCCCCGCTCATCATATTGCCGAACAGGCGGACAGCCAGAGCCAGTGTGCGCGAGAGTTCGCTGATGATGTTGAACGGAAGCATAATGACGGTCGGCTCCATGTAAGACTTGAGGTAACTGCCCACGCCCTGGTCCTCGATGCCGAACAGCGGCACGGCTACAAACACGCACAGCGCGAGGGCCGCCGTGGTCGAGAGCGAGCCTGTCGGAGGCTCAAAGCCGGGGATGACCGTGCAGAGGGCGGACAACGCGATGAACAGGAAAAGCGAGCCGAGAAACCCGATGTACGTCTCCGGATGGCGGAGACCGACATCTTCAATCTGTTTCGCGATGGAGGTGACAACAATTTCCAAAAAGTTTTGCCAGCGAGAACGTTTCAGGCCGACGGAAAGATTGCGCGTGATCAGTTTTGAACCGACAGCGAGGACGAACATCAAAACCCACGTGAACACGATGGTGGCGTTGAGCTTGACAAAACCGTACTGCCAGAAAATCATTGCATCGGGACTAAGGCGCATGGCTGGCCTCCTGTACCGGGTTGGTCTGTCTCGCTTCCGGCAGCCGCGTCAGCCAGGTCACAGCGAAGCGTGCCGCGACAAAGCCAAGGAGGCACAGCAGCAGCCGTTGCCACTGCTGCGCCGAAACAAAATAGAACCCGAAGAGAACGACACCTGTCCGCAACAGCGAGCTACACAGAAACCAAAGCGACGGCTGCTTAGACGTGACACCCTTCCGCACCGTCCACCACAGCCCCCCGAAGAAAAATGCGCCGAGCAACCCGCCTGCCACGCAGGCCAGCACGCCTGTCAGCGCTTCATTCATCGTGATCCTCCCGTTCATCTCGCATGGCTTTGTCCTCTTTGGCGACCCAATGCCACGCATTGAAGCAACCGAGCGTAAGCCCGGCCACCAACAGCGCCAGCGTCCAAGACTGTTTGCCTGGGTAATGCTTGTCCAGCCAGAGGCCGAGCGCTGCACCCAGCAGTGTTGGGACGACCACCGACCAGCCGATGAGCCCCATCATGCCCAGGCCGAACCAGACGCCCTGCGTGGATTTGCGCGCCTTGAGCTTGCGGCTCGCCTTCGCGCCGACTTGCCCGGCAAGAGTGGGCTCGTTCTTCGGCAGTCTCTGTGCTTGGTCATTCATGTTGAAACGCCGCCATGCGGCGCAGAAATCCGCTTTCCAGTTTTGTCATAACCTTGCGAACGCTTTGCTCACTCTCGTCCAAGGTCAGAAACTCCTTCTCAACTGCAACACGCAACGCCCCGAGATCCGTTCCGCCTATCGCACGCCGCACGGAAACAAGCACGTCCGATCCGGCCTTGACTAGCACGCCCTCGTCCACGGCCAAACAAACCTCGCCGTCCGCTTCGGTTTCGTAAACCAGAATCCCCGGCACAAGCGCTGCGACGCAGTCAAGCCTGCGCGGCAAGAGTCCAATCGACCCCCCGCGCGTCTCCGCAACGATGCGCGAAACGCCTGCCCTTTCTGCGAAAATCTGGAAGGGCAAGAGAACTTTAAGGCGCATGAGTATCGGCGTCATGTGCGACCTCCGGTTGAGATTTAGCCGGTGATCCGGTTTTGGCGTTGGACTTCGCTTCATCTACAGATCCGATCATGTAGAGTGCGCGCTCCGGGTAGTCCATGAACTCATCACGCAAGATGCGCTCGCAGCCATCCAGTGAGTCCTTGAGGCTGACAAGTTTCCCTTTGAGTCCTGTGAACTGTTCGGTTGTGAAAAAGGGCTGGGTAAGAAACCGCTCTAACCGGCGGGCGCGGGCGACCACATTGCGATCCTCGGGCGAAAGCTGTTCAAGGCCGAGCATGGCAATGATGTCCTTTAGATCCGCATATTGCGCGAGCGTCCGACGGATGTCCTGCGCCAAGCGGTAATGACGTTCGCCGACGATGCCTGGCGTGGCCATATTGGAACTGGACTGCAGCGGGTCAATGGCGGGATAAAGGCCTTCGCTGGCGCGTTTGCGAGAGAGCACGATCGATGCGGAGAGGTGCGAGAAGGTATGCACCGCAGCCGGATCGGTGAAATCGTCGGCTGGCACGTACACCGCCTGGAGCGAGGTGATCGCGCCTGTGTCGGTGTTGGCGATGCGCTCCTCTAGCCCAGACAGCTCAGTGCCCATCGTAGGTTGATAGCCCAGCCGCGACGGCATTTGGCCCATCAACCCCGAGACTTCAGATCCGGCTTGAATGAACCGGAAGATATTGTCGATGAGCAGCAACACATCGCGGTGCTCGTCGTCACGGAAATACTCGGCCATCGTCAGCGCGGCATGGCCGATGCGGAAACGGGCGCCCGGCGGCTCGTTCATCTGACCGAAGAGCATCACCATGTCCGGAAGCACACCGGCTTCCTTCATGTCGCGATAAAGCTCTTCACCTTCACGGCAGCGCTCGCCGATGCCGCAGAAAATGCTCACGCCATTCTGATGCCCGATCATGTTATGGATCATTTCGGTGAGCAGCACGGTCTTGCCCACGCCCGCCCCGCCGAACAGCCCCGCCTTGCCGCCGCGCTCCAGCGGCACGAGCACATCGATGACTTTGATGCCGGTTTCAAAGATTTCAGACTTGCTAGATCGCCGAGCCAGCGGAGGCGGAGTCCGATGCACAGAACGCCATTGCACATCGGCCACAGCCGCTTCGCGGTCGATGGCGTTGCCGAACACATCGAACATCCGCGAAAGAACCCCTCTGCCCACCGGCGCCTTCAAAGGTCCGCCCGTGTCCTCCACCTTCATGCCACGTGCGAGACCCTGCGTGGGCGTCAGAGCAATCCCACGCACATGACGCGCATCACGCTGCGCCATCACTTCGATGACGATCTGTCCTTGATCCCCCGCATGCACCACCGAGTAAATCGGAGGCAACAGCCCGTCGAAGCGCACATCCACGACGCTGCCACGCACCGAAACGATGACGCCCGAATTCGGGTTCGCCAGCGTCTTTTCTTCTGCCAGCATCGACTGTTGGCACTTTTTGACAGGTGTTCTCATGTGTGTCAGTCGCGGCCAAAGCCGCTATGTTCCGTCCACCTACTTCTGCGTTTCCTATGAACCGCAACGAAACGGATATGACTCAACGCGACTGCATAACGTTTCGCATTTATCGTTATCTTAACTATCCTAAAGATGGTAAAAATAGTCAACCACGTTTTTATCTTAACGCCGAAGCGGAAAATGAAAAATACGGTTTTGAAAACCGGGCCGCCTGAATGGATACGGGGCTGAAGCATAGCCTCTCCCTGCGCGCAATGAAAGCGCGCAGGGAGGGATTGGGCTAGCAGAGTTGAACGGCGAGAGAACGTGCGGGCTGAAGCGCTAGTGCCCGTTCCCAGTCAGCGGAATGAGCCGGATGTAATCGAGCCCCACCAATCGGCCTTTGGATTTCTCGTCCTTGCCAACGATCTCAATTTCGAATTTGCTCTCGCCGGCGGGCAAATCCAATGTGCCGAACTTAATCTCACCCGCCAAAGAAACAGTCGGGGCGTACGCGTCAAAGGGCTCACCCAGTTTATTTCCATCCCAGTACAATTGAACCTTGGCGTAATCCGGAGCTTGGGTGAACTGGGCTATCATGTCGAAGCGTCCGGCTTTCTTTACAGGCACCGCCAAAACCAACCTGTCTCCGTCTTTTCCGCCTTGCCAGAAACACTGTTTCGCATAGCTCCACAGACCGCTGAATCCGCCCATCTCCTGCGCGTTCGCCTTGCTGCCTTCCGGCTTCTGGAGCACTTTCAGAGACTCGCCTTCCAGCGCGCCTTCAACGCAATGCGGTTTGGCTTCATAACCGATGCGTTCGGTGATCGGCACGGGCTGATACGGATCGCTGCCCCCCGGAGCCTGATACCAATAGACGACGCAAGCATACTGCGTCGGGCGCGTATTGGAATAATACTTTTCGATAGCGCCCTCAAAGCCGGATTGGAACGGCACATTGTCCGCGATGTGCCACCGGTTCACCGAAAGATGTCCGACGTTCTGCCCGTTGTTGCACGTTTGATTGTGCAGAGCTTGAAAGAAACGTCTTCCGCTGCTCCACGCGTAACCGAAATAATCTTCTGATCCAGTGCCGATTGTCGAGGGGAACTTCTCGCCGTCCACAAAAAACTTTTCATCCCCTTCGCCCCACCAGCCACCGCATGGGTTCCATACGTTCAGCATAACACCGCAAAAGCGTCCGCGCCCCGCTGTCTTGAGCAAAGTCCAGTCGATCGCCCGTTCCGGCTCCTTGGGGAGGAGTGCATCGCGATGCCACTTGGCATGAAAACGGCCCAGCGATTCCACCGGGAGTGTGAGCGGCGCGTGAGTGACCGCCATTTCTAGCTTCAGAGGTGCGGTCCCGTCGTTCTTCAGTTCAACCAAGGCTTTCGAAGCAAAGGGCATATACCAGTAAGAATAGAAACCGGACTGCGCCATTCCTAGCGGCAGCGAACTGTACTGATTCACTCCCGGAGCCGTGCCGAAGAAATCGCCCAGGGGCGCCCACACGCTCGGCGACGCCTCGCCATCCCATCGGATGCTCAACGTTGTCGCTCGCAGCACAGTTCCCAGATCGTTCGTATTCGCAGGATCCGGCTTCACATTCAGCGAGGTAATGGCGCGTCCTCCGTTCAGCTTTGCGACCGTCGCGGTCTGCCCGGCTTTCAGCGTCATGGAAACGCGGATCACTTTTTCACCTGCTCGCGTCCCTGCCGGATCGCTTCCCAGCTTCTGGCCCAGTTTCGCGTCAGCCTCCTGCAGCGCAGCCAAATCCGGTGATGTCAGCGTGCGGTTAAATGTGGGCACGACGGTGCCCTTCGGGAAGGTGGAGTACGTGAACTGGTAGTAATTGCCCCAGTCCTTCTCGGCTACGATCTTACATGATTTCTGATACGGCATAGGCACGAAGTTGTCGAAACCGTTGGCCTCCGTCTTGTACACCAGCGCGGGATAGGTGAATGGCTCAGATTTCCGGCTGAAGTAGTCGTCGAAAGCGAGATCAACGGCTGGCTCGTTCGCGCCATCGAGAAAAATTTTCACATGTCCTTTGCCCGCCGTGGCGGACCAAGTGCGCCAGATGCAGCCCGGACCTTGCATCTCGGCGATCACCGACTGCTCTCCCTCCTTGCGTATAATTCCCGAACCATCGCCGTTGGCATCCCATTTCACATACTTGCCAGACACGGCATCATACGTGCTGGCGCGGTCATAACTCGACCACAGCGCACACGTCTCGCCCGGCTCCGGTAACACGGCCAGATGTTCTAGGTTGGCCAGCCTGTTGACGAGATCAACATAGGTGAGCGTTTGCCCTGCACGCGCTGCAACATTCAATCCAAGCCCCACGGCGACAATGAACATGGCCTTTTTCATATGAATCCTTTCATCGGTTTCAAAAACCGGAGTCAACTTCATTTCCCTTGCAGAACTTATTAAGGAAAATCTTTTTTGTCGTAGAAATCGATCGACGCGTCATGCAAAATCGTTGTGTCGCTGATCACGATGATTTCGTTGTCTTGCCCAAATCGCACCCAGGGTGTGACATTGACATCGTAGTTGCCGTTGCACAGCAGCGGGTACCCATTAAAAATCATGCTGTGCTGGTGGCCGTTGCTGGTCACGGTGTGGACCACGACATTATAGCCAGCCTGGCTCGCATCAATCCTGGCGGCCGTGCGCAGCGCACCGATGATCGGCGTTGTCAACGGCAATGAGCTGACCGCCGAGTACTTCAGGCAGTCCGGAGCGAAGGCCCAGTTGTCCTTCAAGGGCTGCCTGGAAACAAAATCGGGGCGGTAAGAAAGGGTAATGGGCTCCTTCGTTCCGGCCGGAGTGCTCTGGCCCCAGATTTCAATGGCGAGGAGATGCGGGCTACCCGGTGTGAGCAAGTTTCCCAGATTATCATTCACGGTGCGGCTGTCGAAAAGCTGGCCGTCGAGATAGTGCCGGGAACCGCCGCCGCGCAGATCCGTTCCTGCGTCCAAAAAAACTTTTCCGTGATTCCATTCCGTGGGAACCGTGAACCGTTTGCGGAAGACCGCGCGGCGCACATTGGAATAATCGGGAATATCGAAAATACCGATCTGCCTGCGTGGCCAAGCGGAATCGTCGAGCGTAGGATCGGCCAGTGAAGAATCTTCAGGCGGCACACCAATGACAGCCCCCCCCATTGGCTTAAAGGCCCAGTCTTCGGTCAGGTTCACCGTGAGCTTCGCCTTGTAGGCGGGAATGGCCGCGCCGGCGTGGGCAGTCCCTCTCCACCAGCCCCGCTGCAGGGAGAGCCACTCGGCGGCCGCATCTGCGAGCTGGCCGCGCGGCGTGAGAAACGCACGCGTCTGCCACGATTCGAGCGTCAGGCTAGACAGCTTAGACTGATCGCCCGTGCTGTCGATCAGAACGGAGTCGCCCGTGTTCACGTCACGGCACCCGCTGGGCCTTATCCCCTTTTTGAAGGTCAGGGTTGTTGTGACCGGCTGATCTTTCGTATTCCACAGCACCCAGACATCGTAGAGCCCGTTGTTGCTGATGAAATGCCGCATGACGATGTCGCGGTTCCCTGTCGATCCGGCCACATGCCGCACCTGAAGCCAGTCGAGCACCTGAGGAACGAGGACGCTCGAGTTAGATCCGAGCGTGATGACTCTGCCTTTGCCAAGCTTGCGCATTCCAACGGCAATGGAGCCGTCCTCCCATTGAAGCAGGTCTTCGCAGGCGGGATCCTTTTTTTTCAGGGAAAGGCCCGCGCTGGTTTGCACGTATTGCCAGCCGTGCGCTCCGGGAGTGAAAACGGTTTGGCCGTTCACCGGATGCAAGCGGCGACTTGGCCTGCCATCGCCGTTCGAGGCCAGCCGGTCGATACCCGTGACGGTATAACCGGTGAGCTCAGAAATCGGCCAGGAATCCGGCAGAACCGAGGTGTGACGCCCAGTCTGCTGGTAGGTAATGAAAGTCCCCCCGTTCCTGACCCACTTTTCGATTTGTTCCACGGTCTCGGGCTCCATGATCGTGGTGTTGCCGTCGAGCACAACGCGGTATGGATCAGCGTTGCCGCGCGCGAAATCGTCTTCCGTGATGCCCGCGCGGGGATAATCGGGCAACAGCTGATTGATGAGCGCCCACCAGCGGTTCTGGCTGAAAACCACGTTCGGATCACGGGCAACATCCCACGGAAAACCGAGAAGCCGCAGATTGCGGTCGCTGTTGAGGATCGCCAGTTCCGCGCGGGGCAGGTGATACTTGCCGATGAGATGCCAGAGGTTGAGTGTTTTGAGGAAATACGCTTTCACCTCGGGCTTCCATTCGATATCGCCGATGTGCTGAAAGTAGTCGATTCCCTGCGTTCCTTCCGTGCTCCAGCGGCCCATGAACCGCTTGAAATCATCCAGGTCGACCGCGCCGCTGCCTGGCTCGCAGTCGGTTGGCAGGCCTGAGCTTTGCATCATCGTCGGCCCGTAGTCGCCCCAAGAACCGGCCATGCCGCCGGTGTCGTGAATGATGCCACCGTAGTCCTCCGCGACGGCTTTGATCGGACTCAAATACAGATTAGGCGACATGAGGGTGATGGGGCGGTCAGGATCGACCTGGCGGATCATCTGCACACCGCGCCGGACCGCCTGTCCGCGCGACCAGCAAGTCCAATCGGAAAAGTCGGCCCACTCGGCGTTGAGACGAGGGCCCAACGCCGGATAAACGGCTGGAGGTTCTCCCGAAAGATAACAGCGGTATGTGATCATCGCCTGGGGAAGGCACACCGTGAGCACGTTGTCGCCATCGGCAAGCGCGGGTGTAACTTCAAGGGCACACGCGTGTTCCCCCATGCGAAGGGTCGTCGTTTCGGGAAGCGCGGCCCCGTTCATAAAAACAAGGACGGTGCCCTTTGGATCGTCTTTCCCTTTGCGGGTGTCGTTGAAATCCCACAGGTAGAGCCAGGCTCGGGGATGGTCGGCGCGCCACGCGGCATCGATTTTGAAGTGCCGGCGAAAGACGGCGGGCTTGCGCGGCAGCTCCCTGGCAATGGCGTGGCCGGGCGCCTGAATATCGCACCATGAGGAGTCGTCGAGGCCGTTTCTAGCGGAATCCGCGCCATAAGAAGCGTCGAAACTGATTTTCCAGGTTCCGGTCAAATCCAGCGCCCGAGCGTTCCACCCGAGGAAAGTGGCCAGTTCGGGGAAAGGGACATCGTCCCATGTTTTGAAGGTGCCAGATTGGCTCCAGCGCTTAGCCACCGCGCGGGGCGTACCATATTTCGCTTTGAGAAAGTTGTGGAAGTTAGCCTTTGCGCTTGGCCCATGATCGTCGACCAGATCGCACACGCCGTGGACCATCTCTTCATTCGGCTCAAGCCAGTTCGCGATGTTGTCGTATTTCCGCGATAAGCAACGCACTAAAGACTGGATCTCCCCCAGCGCCAAATCCTGCACCTTGTCGGAGCTCCAAGCGGTCGTCTTGCCACCCCAGTTCATCGCGCCATACCAACCGCCCAGATAGCCATCGGCATTCGGCACCATATCGTCAGGATAACGGTTAATAAGGGAAAGGTTATGTGCCTCAATGCCGGTGTTGATTCCCAGCGGCAATCCAAGCTTTTTCGCCGCATCAAAGACCCACTGCCGGGAATTGAGATCCATAACACCCTCCGCTCTCGGACTCCTTGATGGGGTGTTCCATACGACCAGCCCGACGTCGCCCGACTGCTGGGCAAACGTGAAGTCTTGCGTGGGATCGTACGAAGGCACGTCGCGATGATCGGCATCCTGCGGTTTTACGAACGGGCCATAATAGAAGCGGAAGCTGTGTTTGTCCCAGCGGTCGAGATACATCGGCACAGGAACCTCGGCCTCCGAAGCGTCGGCTTTCATCCGCTCCGGAAGTTGGCGTGCGACTAGCGCTTGAAGTTGGGTAGCGTCGGCGGCGCTGTAAATCGACACGTGGTCGCCGCTGCGCAGGGCAACGATAACGCCCTGCCCCTGCACCTGACGCACGGCCAAGGAGCCATGCGGAGTGGCCAGAGCCATTTTTGTCACGCCGGGAAGCATGCTGAGATCGGAAAGGTACTTCGAGAGAACCAATTGAGCCTTGGGCGTGCTTTCGCAGGAAATGCGGAGAAGGGAAGATTGCGGACTGTCCGCGAAAATTGCGCGCTCACCGGAAAGGGTTCCGTAGGCCCGGAGTTTAACTGCCGGGAAACGGTCAGTCGCAACGGTCAAGGGGCTTGAAGCACCCTTTGAACCTAAGAGCATAAGCGCGCTGAAAATAACAAAGTGAAAAATACACATGCCATGAATCACAATATCCATATTTTGTTTCGCTATCAAGCGGAATGGGCCCCGGTTTGAAACCAGGCCGATGTCTCGGCTGCACCGTGTTGCGGAGCAGGCTGCTGCATGCTATGATTTCAGCCGATGCAACGACAACCGCCGGAAGATGATCGGCAATCGAACTGGAGCTATTGGATGGGACTCTTTCATCCGTTCCGTGATCACCGCAGAGAAGAACTTGGCAAACAGCCATTTCCCGCCGAGTGGGCGCATATCATCGAAAAAAATGTGCCCTATTACCGGTGCCTCCACTCGGATGAACGGCTGCACCTAGAGAACCTGATCAAGGTTTTCATCAGTGAGAAGCATTTCGAGGGGTGCGGAGGCTTGCCCATCACCGATGAGATCAGGGTCACCATCGCTGCCCAAGCCTGCCTGCTTCTTCTCAACATCCAGCACGACTATTACGAAAGGCTCGTCAGCATTCTTGTGTATCCGGAAAGCTTCGGCTTCGAACAAGAAGAGCGAAGCCAGACTGGCACCGTGTCGATAACAAACCGAACGGTGGCGGGACTTTCGTCAAGCACCGGTGCTGTCGTGTTGTCCTGGCCTGACACCGTACGCGGAGCGCAGAGGCCTGGCGATGGGATGAATGTCGTCTTGCACGAATTCGCGCACCAGCTTGATCAGTTGGACGATGCCATGAACGGCGCACCCATCCTGAGCCGCGCCTCCATGTACCGGGACTGGGCACAGGTTCTCGGCGCGGAATATAAGCGTCTGCAAGACGAAGTTACGACTAGCACGCCCTCGCTAATTTCAGCCTACGCAGCCACACAGCCGGCAGAATTTTTCGCAGTGGTGACCGAACTTTTCTTTGAGAGGCCGATCGAACTTCAACTGGAACACCCCGCACTGTACGAAGAACTCAGGCAGTACTATCGCCAAGACACGGCCGCCCGTTTACGGGAATGCCATACGCAGCCATGAGTCAGGAGCGGCGCGCATAAGGAAGATGCCAGGGGTTGCGATAAGCTACTCCAACCAATTTGTCGGCCTCACGGTTGCCGACGACCTTCTCATTCACGCCATCCCAGACGATCTTTTGCCCGGTACGAAAGGCAATATTGCCGAGATGCGCCAGCGTGGATACACGGTGGCCGACCTCCAAATTGAGCACCGGTGGCTGGCGCGATTTGACGCAGTCGATGAAATTCCGCACATGGGGAGCACGCGGATCGCTGCCGTCGGAGTGCTTGCGTTGCGAAGGCGTTTTGGCGCGTTTGGGTTCCGTGACGAGATCCCAACCCGTGTCGTTGAGGATGAGGTTGCCCTCGGTGCCGTGCCACTCTACGCCCCACGGCCTGCTGTTGAGGCCGTTGTTCAAACCGGCGCGGTGCTCCCAGATCAACTGACAACTGGGGAAATCATAAACCGTCACCTGCGAATCAGGGGTCTCGGAGTCGTCGTCAAAAATGAATTTTCCGCCGCAGGACGTCACAGATTTGGGTGCCTCATCCGGCAACCCCATGGCGATCATATTGATTAAATGGACGCCCCAATCGGTCATCAAGCCGCCGGCATAGTCCCAGAACCACCGGAAGTTGAAGTGAAAGCGATTGGGATTAAAGGCACGTTTGGGAGCCGGTCCCAGCCAAAAATCGTAGTCCACCCCAGTCGGCGGCAGACAATCCGGAACTTTTCCGATACTCGGCAACCAATCCAGAAAAGCCCAACCCCGCGCCAGGCTCACCTTGCCAAGCTTGCCCGAACGGATCAGTTCCGTCGCCTCGATGATGTGCGGGCAACTGCGCCATTGCGAGCCCATCTGCACGATGCGGCTATGTCGCCTGGCCGCCTCCACCATGGCGTGGCCTTCATCGATCGTCTTGGCCAGCGGCTTTTCGACGTAAACATCCTTGCCCGCTTGACACGCCATGACCGTGGTCAGCGCGTGCCAATGGTCCGGTGTTGCAATCAAGACAGCATCGATGTCCTTGCGGTCGAGCACACGGCGAAAGTCTTTGACCGTGTCTGGCTTCTTGCCGCGCTTTTCCTCGCAAATGGCCAGGCCCTTGGCAATCTGCGCGTCATCCACATCGCAAATCACCGCGCAATCGATTTCCGGGTTGAGGAAAAAGCATTTCAAGTCGCCTTGACCCATGCCACCGCAACCGATGAGGCCGAGACGGATTTTATCGTTGGCCCCCGGTTCTCCGGCGCGAACAGAGCGGATGAAAGGAGAGCCCAAACCGCTAGCCGCCAGCGTGGCCAGTGCGGTCTTATCGATAAAGTTACGTCGTGTGAGTTGGTTCATATCGTATCCGGTTTCGATAGCCGCTGAATTCAAGGCAGGAATCATAAGGCTTATGACACGAGCATTCCCTGTTTTCACTTCGAAGGTGAACGCGGAAATTGACCGTAGCGAAAAGCACCTCGCAGTGCTCTCAGGCAACGCGGCCAACACCAGTATTCGCTGGATTTATGCATCGTCACATCCTTAACCCTTTTTAACTTTAAAAGGATACGCATAATCTGTCAAGTTCGGCAATGTGTCCGGTCAGCGCGTTACCTCATAATGAACGACACCGAAGAGTGGGACGGCTTATGATTGGGTAGAGCGTTGTTGTGTCAAAATCATAACAGCGTAATAATGGAGCCATGAAGATGAGCAAAGAGGCCACGAAGTAAGACACAGTGAGGAAGCGCGAACGGTACGGGAAGACGACGACCAAAGTTACCCGAGGGTGTATGATTGACGAGTTCTGCGCGACGGCGGGGCTTGTGCCCAAACCGAGAACGGGGACGAGGGCGTCCCCTCTCCCGATCGACGATCCAATTGCGTTCGCTGGTGAAGTAGGCTTGCCTACAAACAAACCGAGCGTGTGCCCCCTATACGCGAGCCGCTAGCGCAGCAGCGCATTCGCGCACCACAGCACCGGTGCCTGGCCGTGGAAATCGCCGGTTTTGCGCGGCCGGTCAAGGTAGTACTGGATGTCCGTGTTCTGTCCGGTGCCCACGCAGATGTCGGTCAGCTCGGCTTTGTCGTCGAGGTGTTTCACAAGGGCGAGCCAGCCCTTCTGAGCAGCCGGCCCGTAGGCGTCCCTGTCGAGCCAGCCGCGCTTCACGCCAGTGATGAAGGCGTAAGTGAACATAGCTGTGCAGGAGGACTCCTCGTAGGACTCCGGGTGGTCGATGAGCTGATGCCACATGCCGTTTGGCCCTTGATTGATCAGCAGGCCCGCCACCATCTTCTTATACCCCGACATGAGCCGGGCGTAGTGAGGTGACGATTCCGGAGCCACCTGAAGCGCATAGGCCAGCGACGCGGCCACCCAGCCGTTGCCGCGGCCCCAGTGGAAGTGAAACTCGGGGCCATGAAAGAACAGCCCGTTGGGCTGCTGCAGCTTGTCCAGATACGCGTTGAGGAACAGTCCGGCGCGCTCGGCGTACAGGGGTTCCTGGGTGGCGCGGTTTGCCTGGGTTAGCAGCGCCCCCACCATCCACATGTCGTCGATCCACCAGCGGGTCTCCCGCGTCAGGCCGTTCTCCAGCAGCGGCGCACTCCACTGCGCGTCCACCAGGCGTTTGCCGAGAGTCAGGTAAGCCGGGTTCCCGGTCTGCAGATAGATCTCGAAGGGGACGATGCCGAACACGCTGTGATCGACATGCGCCTGATTGGGCACAAGCTGCTTGTCGCCCTCGGGCGTGATGATCGGCGCATAGCGGGCGACCAATCTCTTCAGCAGCTCGACGTCTCTCGTCAGTCCCGCGAACTGCAGAGCCCCCATCGCGGCGCAGGCCTCGGCGTAATGGATCGTGCCATTTTTATAGACCATGTGCGGGCGGGAATACAGATTATCCGCCACGCGTTTGCCAACGGCCTCAGGCGTAGTCCCTGCGGGATAGCTCATGAACGGTGCGGCGCCGTCTGCAGCCGCGACGACGGCAGATGTCGGAGCGGCCGCCAGCAGCCACCGGACCAGGTTGACCGCGGCCTTGTGATTCTCAACAGACGACCCCGGCGGAACAAAGTCGATGTACTCGTTGTACAGCCAAGGGTCTCCTACGGCGACCACCCGCCCCTTACCCAGCCGGCTGGTGGCCATCAGCACATCGGCCCCCTGTCCGGCCTCTTTAGGCGCGGTCAGAACGGCTTCGGCAGGCGCACGCACGCCCAGTGTACAGACCTCCTTCATGTAGACAGCCGGGACATCCCGGAAAAAAGGCTGGCCCGCGAAGGCCCGGGTGTCCACGGTCGCACGCGTGAGATCGCGCTTGGGCGTCTCGTTCCTAGAGTCCTCGTTGAAGGTGATGCCGAACCGGCTAGCTAAGATGTTGATATGCCCGAAATCCGCGTTCCCCTTGTTGTTGTTCATCAGCATCAGCGTGCCGCCTGCCTCCACCCAGCGGGCCACGGCGTCCGACGCGGCAGCATCGACGAAATTGGGCTTGTGATCGGCCGCTTCGGATTCGATGTCCGGGTCAACGATGATATAGACCGAATACTCACGCAGGCTGGCCTCTGTAGGAGCCGCGGCCAGTTCCCCGAGCCGAGCTCCGCATTCAGTAAAGACCGAACCCAGCTTGGAGAAGCCGCTCTGGGCCGTGTCCTCCCACGTATAGTGATAGGGCCTGCCATTTTTCGTTTCGTGGTTATAAAAGGTATCGAGCAGAACCGCTTTCGCAGGAGCTGCCGCAGGCTGGACAACGGTGTCGGCGGCAAAGGCTGAACCAGGCAAAAGACGACATGCCGTCCAACAGCTCAGAAGGAGCGCAAACGCTCCGATGCACTGACTCGATTGTTTTTTTCCGCTCATCGTATTTCACATCTCCTTCACACATGAAACGACCTCTTCCATCCCCAAGCGTCTCGTACGTCGGGGCCCAACGCCATATTGTTCTGCTATTTTAGCAAACTTGGGATGCTCGCGTCTTGGCGATTTTCGCATCAGCCTGATGTTTCGCGCTTTTGGCCCGCTTCAGCGGGGGTCCTTATCGACAACTTATCCAGCCGCCCCTAGCAAAGCCGAAGTGCACTTCGCTGGGACGGTTCTTGTCGCACATTACCGTGACCTGCGCCTGAGAAACCAGAACGTTGTGAAACGCGCATGCGTCTTCGAAGGCATCGTCTCATGGGCTTGTTAAGACGCGTTTGAGCACCGCCGCGATCACGGCAGAACTTCAGGAAAATCCTTGGGCGGACGCGGAGACTTTGAGCCTTCCGAGGCTGTGGCTCTCAGCATCGCAAAGCAGCGGCCTTGGCAGTCGCGGCGCTCGCTCGTTTGGAACGCCTCGTGGCTTGCGTTAGTGGGGCATGTGTCGCTCCTTATGGGTGTCATATGAAAAAAGGCGCGCCGCCGGGTGAACAGTGGCGTGTCCTTGTTGATACTTAGCAAGTTTGCCCGGGCTGAATTAACAAAACCGGCATTGGAGCCTTCTCGGTGTGCTGCGGTAGGGTTACCCCCTATAGTTCTACATTAGTCCATCGGGTAACCTACCTCCGTGTGAAGAACACAAGACACAACAAGAAATGAAGGATCCCAGATGCAGTTACTTAACATCGTCGTCGTGGCCGTTCTCTGTCTGTGGTCACTGTAGACGTTTGGCCTTATCGACAACATCAAAAGCATCCGGTTAATGTAAAAAAAGAAAAAGGAGAATCGAGTTAGGAAAAAGTTGCTGACCGTTCTGGTGGGCGTTATCGGTGTGAGCAATGTCATGGTCAGCGAGCCAGTACAGCTCAGCCTGACGCCTGACTTTGCCATCTATGACCACAGCGAGAGGATCGAAGGCGTGGCCCTCTCTATGGGAAATAAACGGCAGAATAGCATGTGATCAGATCCGCAAGAATATCGCTTTAAAGAAAGGTGACGTGCCCGACCTTTTGCTGCTGTCGGCGGGGCTGTCTTCATCAATAGAACACTGTGAGCCGCCCACAAGGGGGAGGCTTTCGACATGAGTTTTTTTAATGGTTTCATGTCCGTATACTGATTGCCGACAACAGTAGGTTTATGCGTTGTAGCGTGTCTCGCCTGATCGGGCTGGAAACCGGACTGGAAGTTGTCGGCGAAGCGGTCAACGGGCAAGACGCGGTTACACTCACAAGATCGTTGCGCCCCGACATCGTCATCATGGACATAAATATGCCCGTAATGGATGGCATCGAGGCGACGATCCTGATCATGAAAGAGTGTCCAGATACCCTCGTGGTCGGATTCTCGTCATCTGACGAACAAAACAGCAGGGGCAGGATGCTGAAAGCCGGTGCCGTTGACCTCCTCGACAAATGTGAATCCGCCTCTGCTCTGGCGCCTACACTACACCGTTTGTGGGATACGCGTGACGGATTAATGTGTGTTTCCGAAGGCCCTGCCCGGCCGGGAAACAGAAATCGACATGGCTGAAAATGGGCGGAGCAGATGTGTGGCTTGCCGCACAGATTACTAGCGCACTAATATGTGCAGAACACGCTAGTGTGTTTATTGGTGGCGTCACATATCCCAAGCGCTTTTACAGATCACTGTGGTTGAGAAGTGACTGTCACTCCTCACGCCTGCCGGCGGATTCTGGTCCGATCTGCCGGCAGGTTTCTTTGCATGGGGGGGCAAAGGTTATGTCGAGTTGGTTTTCCTCCAGACCACGCAGAAGCCACAACGCGCCTCGCTCACCGGCAGCCCCGGGGCCAACGCCCGACTGGCTTGCGCCATCGCGTACTGCGCCCCGCATGCCGAAGTATTCGACATCCTAACGCGTCCAGTTGAAACAGAATCCGCCTGCGAGCGCCACCGCAAGCGCCTGCCGCCGGTCCGGCCCGAGGATCATCACATCCGCCGCCGCGCCGAAGGTCCGTTTGTCCCGCTTGGCAAAACCTACTTCGTGGACAACGTGCCCAGCAATTGAGCGTAAGACAGGCGTTCCCGCCTGTCCTCTCATGCCCTCAATCATGCAAATCCTGTCATCCTGCAAAAAAATCCCCGAAAAGAAAAAGCCCCTGAACACCAGGCGAACCACTCTCGGCCAGCAGCACGAATTCCGTCAGACCAGGCAGGCGCTCATGCGCTAGCTTGAGCCCCTGCTTTCCATCGCACATGTGCGCACGCCACGCCCCGCCGCTCAAGTGAAGGCTACCTTACACGAGACGCGAGGGAAGAAAGCTTGGCACGGCGCAGCCGTTGCGCCCTGATTAACACTTCTTCATGGAATGGCGGGAAAGGGGAAACACAAAAATGGAAAGAATTCCGAACAATCACAACGTTAAAATAGTAAACGCTATTTTAGGTTGACTTCTCTCCCCCACTCCATAAAATAAACAGAAGAATCATGAGTTCGTTTAAAACCTATGGATGCTCGTTAAATCAACAGGTGCGTCTCCAATCAGATGCTGGCAAATGTAAATGCCAGAATCGCATGAGAGGGTGAGTTATGAAAGTTCTTCGGAGTGGTCTCGGTCGCTTGTCCTCTGTCGTTCGCCCATCGCTATTTATTATTCTCTTCGCGCTGGTCGCGGTTACTGCGCTCTCCCTGCCGCCGCCCTTGCGCGTCATGCCGCTCGGCGACTCCATCACCTACGGCGCCAACAGTGACGGTATCGGCGGCGGTTATCGCTACCCGCTCTACGTCGCGCTGACCAACGCGGGGTACAACATCGATTACGTCGGCACCCAGACCACCATCCCCCACGCCGGCCTTGGCGCAGAGGTCAACCACGAAGGACACAGCGGCTGGAAAATCTCCGACCCCAGTGTTGGCCTCTACGAAAACATTCTCGGCTGGTTCGCGTCGGTCGCCGACCCGGACGTCATCCTGCTGCACATCGGCACCAACGATTCTGGCACGTTGTCAACTTTCTCTAACGCGGTCGATCGGCTGGACGCGCTGATCACACGTATGGCGGTTGCCAAGCCCAACGCTCACATCATCGTGACCTCCGTGATGAAACGCAGCGAACCCAACTATACCTATATCACCAATCTCTTCAACCCCTTCGTTCCCGGCAAGGTCGGCGCACAGGCCGCCTTAGGCCGCAGGGTGACCTTCCTCGACATGCACGCCAAACTGGAACTGAGCGACATGTACGACAACCTCCACCCGAACAACGCCGGATACGGCAAGATGGCCGCCGCGTTTTTCCCTGCCGTCACCAACATCGTCACCCCTTACGGTGACCTCGTCCCGCCCGCCGTCGCTACCCTCAAGACCTCCTCCACGAACACGCTCTCCGTCACCTTCTCCAAGCCCATCAACCTCGCAGCCTCACCCGCCGTCGCCAACCCCGCGTCTTGGAGCCTATCACCCGCCGGTGCCGTCACAACCATCTCCGCGCTCTCGGCCGACCAGCGCACGGTCACGCTCACCGTTTCCGGCCTCGCCCCATATGCCATTAGTACGCTCGCCTTCACCGGAACAGTCACCGACCTCGTGCCCGCCGCGCAAGGAGGACCCTTCACCGCTTCGCTGTCCGGCACGGTCGGCGCCCTCGCCGCGTCCGGCGCGCTCGCTTGGACCGGCCTCGGCTCCGACACCCTCTGGTCAACCGCCGCCAACTGGACCGGCAACGCCGCCCCAGCCGCTACTGACACCGTGCTCTTCACCGGCTCCGGTAACAACAAGACCAACCTCACGCTCGGCAGCGGCGCGACCGCCGCAGGCCTCGCCTTCGCACCGGACGCAGCCGCGTACACGCTCGGCCGCTCAAGCGAGACGCTGACTCTCTCCGCCAATGCTGCGCTGACCCTCTCCGCTGGTTCTTCCAACAATCAGAGCGTCGCCTCCACCCTCCTCGCCGGCGGCAACCTCAACGTCTACAACTACGAGCCATCCAAGCGCCTCACTCTCAACTATACCAATAACGCCAGCCGCGTCATCTACATCTACGGCACCGGCCCCGTCACCTTCGACACCCTCATCCGCCCCGCCGGCTCCGAACTCTCCAACAACAACACCATCGACCTCCAGCTACGCACCCCCGCCCCCGTCACCTGCACCGGTCCCATCACCCTCGGCGACCTCTGGAAAGACAGCGCCTACCCTCCCGGAGAACTCATTCTCGCCCCGCACACCACCAACATCTTCTGCCGCGACAATTGGGACTTCGCCCTCTCCGGCGGCACCATCTCCGGCGGCGAAGGCACAGTCCTGCGCCTCGCCCGCGTCCAGGCGAACGTCCCCGCCGCCATCGCCGTGCAGACCGCCTACCCCGTCACCATCTCCGTCCGACTCGAATGTCCCTCCGGCCTCGCCACACTGAACAGCGGAGCCGGCGGCTGGACCGGCGGCACCCTCGTCCTGGGCTATCCAGACAACCAGATCGACGGCGCCGTCACCATCGACCGCGGCAACTGCTTCCAGGTGCCGTTCCTCGCGCCCAACGGCACCCCGAACCCCTTGGGCTCCTGCACGAACATCATCTTCACGAACCCGCTATCCGGCACGATTTACGCCCGCCTGCGCGTCACCGCAGCCACCGCGTCCTCTACCGACAAGGCGTTCACCGTCGACAAAGACCGCGCCGTTATCGAGAATGCCGGCACCGGTACCCTTACCCTCACTGGTCCCTTCTCCGGCGCAGGCACGTTCGCCTTCGAGGCCCTTGGCAACATCACGCTTTCCGGAGCCCGTTCCGGCACTGGCGGCCTCGCCAAGACCGGCGCCGGCACACTCACCCTGACCTCCGCCAACACCTACACCGGCACGAACTTCGTCGAAGGTGGCACGCTTGCCTTGCTCCCAAGCGCCACGCTGGGCTCCGGCCCGCTCCTGCTGAGCGGCGGCACGCTCGCCCTCAACCCCGCCGCCACCGACGGCTATTCCGCGTCCGTCCCCGCAGTCACGCTCACCGCCGCCTCGGCGCTGACCGTCCCCGCCGCTGCCACGGCATCGTCGGTCACGCTCGCCTCGCTCACCCTCAGCGGCAACGTGCTCTCCATCCGAGCGCCGTCCGCCGGCACAGCCGCGAACCGCATCTTCATCACCGGCCTCGCCAATGGAGCCGCCAGTGGCATCGTCCTCAACGGCGGCCCTGCCACCTACAGTGCCGCCACGGGCCTCGCGCCGCTGACCCTGCCCGCCGCCGCCGTCGTGAACGACACGCTGCCGAACTCCGCCGGATCCGCCGCCACCGCGTCCGCCGCGCCCGCGCCGTCCTTCTCCATCGCCCAGCCCCTGACCACCCTCGGCCAGTTCAGCTACACGGCAGCCACCCCCGCCACGCTCGACCTCGGCGGCGGCATCCTGTCCCTCGACTACCTCACAGCCTCTCCCTCCGCACTCGCCGTCATCAACGGCACGCTCACTGCCTCGGGAGCCTCCACCAACACCATCTACCCCGGCCTGCGGACCGTCAGCGTCGTGCCCCTCACCTCGGACGCCGGCACAGGACTCTCGACCTCCAAGACCTATTCGCACCTCATCGACTTCGGCAACTCATCAGCCGCAACCATCAACGGCGTCGTCTTCACCAAGGGCGCAGCCACCGGCACCGGCACCGGCTATTCCGGCTTCCCCAACGGCAACGGCTACAGCGGTTGGACCTCCTGGACGAACACCCTCCCTCCCGAGACCTGCGCGGGCCTCCAAACGCTCCTCTACGATATGAACTACGCCGGCAACTGGACCGGCCTACTCACCGGCCTCACCCCCGGCGCGGTTTACGAGATCCGCCTCTATTTCCGCGCCTGGGACGCGCCGCCCAGCACGCAGGAACGCCGCTCGCTTTACCAGTTCTATTCGGTCTCCTCTTCGCTTCCTGATACCTCCGTCATCTACGCCAGCCAGCCCAACTCCGCCAACGCCATCGTCTACCGCTACATGGCCCCGACCAACGGCACCCTCAAGGTCGCCGTCACGGCCGTCGCCATTAACGGCAACGTCGCCAGCGGCTGTTTCGGCCTCTCGAACGAACGGCTCGCCGCCGCATCGGGCACCCCGCCCACGTCGGGTTCCATCGCCCTCTCCGGCCCGTTGTCCGTCTCCGCGGCCCTCGTCGATAACGGCGTTCCCACCGCGCTCACCGTCGCCGGCACCAGCCCGCTGACGCTCTCGGGCACCATCTCTCTGTCCGGCCCCGTCCGCCTCGACGCGCCGCTCTCGCTCGCCCCCGCCGCCACGGTCACGCAAGCCTTCAACGGCCCCGTCTCAGGCAGCGTGCCCATCACCCTTAACGGCGCGGGCCGAGTCGTCCTCAACACCGCCAATCCCGCTCTCGCAGGTCCGGTGACCGTCTCCAACGGCGTCCTCGAAATCGCGAACTCGCTGTCGCTTGGCTCCGCCACCAAACCCGACGTGACCGTCACGGCAGGCGGCTCGCTCGCCATCGGCCAGGCCGTCAACAACGCCATCGCACTCGCCAAAACCGTCACCCTCGCGGGCAACGGGCCGGATGGACTCGGTGCCCTTCGCTTCGACTATGACGCGCAACAGTACAACGCCTTCGCGTCAGTGGCCCTCGCGAACGATGCAGCCGTCGGCGGCATCGGGCCCTCCCCTCTCCCGTACGACGGCACCCGCGGCCGCTTCGACCTTCGCAGCGGCACGCTCAACCTCGGCGGCCACACGCTGAGCAAAGTCGGCTCCAGTTCCTTCATCCTCGCCTCCTCCAGAGCCACAGGCCTAACCCCAGGTGCGTCCATCAGCGTCCAGGGCGGCGTCCTCGGTCTCGAAAGCGCCACAGACCTGAGTGGTTCGGCCTCCAACATCGCCGCCGTCGCCGCGGGCGCGACCTTCGACCTCAACGCCACCACCTTCCCGTTCAACTGGACGCTCTCCCTCACCAACAACGCGCACCTCTCCGTCCGTTCGGGTGCCACCAACCAGAACATCTGGGCCGGCCCTGTCACCCTCTCGGGTGGGCAGGCCATCCTCGATGGCCAAACCTCTTACGCGCACCACAGCATCGCAGGCCAAATTTCCGGACCTGGCGGGCTGATCAAGTCCTTCGGCGGCTACACCTACTTACTCAATACTGCCAACGCCTTCTCCGGCCCCGTCACCGTCACCAATTCGCTCCTCCACGCCTACGCGCCCGGCTCCGTCCCCTCCGCCCCCGCCGCGCTGACGGTCTCCGGCACCGGCGAGTTCGTCGCCCGCTCCGCCGCCGACGGCTGGTCGCGCGCACAGATTGAGAACCTCGCCTCAGCAGGCTCCTTCCTGTCCCGCGCCGCTTACCTCGGCATCGACACCGCCGATGCGGACCTCGCCTACACCGCCAACTGGCCTGCCACCGGCGTCGCCAAGCTCGGCCCGTACGCCCTTACGCTCACGGGCAACTGGTCGCTCCCCGCCGGCATCCGCGTTCACGACGGCACGCTCGACCTCAACGGCTGTAACGGAGGCAGCTTCAACCTCGGCCCCTACGGCGTGCAGGTCGGCTTCGACAACTGGGCCGCCTCCTGCGGCATCCTCCCGCTCTCCGGCACGACCTCCCTCACCACCGACGACTACGGATACAACCGCGCCCAGCCCGCCATCGGCGTCGGCACACTCGGTTCCTCGCGCGGTGTCTTGACGATTCGCGACAATGCCTTGATCAAAGGCCGCTTATACGTCGGGCGTGACAATGGCTCCGCTGGCGCGATCTACCAGACCGGCGGCTTCTTCCTCAACACCGGCGGCTCCGCCGCCGACGGACGTATCGGCGATTCCGGCTTTGGCTACTATGAGATCTCCGGCGGTTCGCTCACCAACAAGGGCTACACCCAACTCTCGTATAACACGACCGCCTACGGCACGCTCCGCGTCAAAGGCGAAGGTCATGTCATCCAGAACTCCGGCACCCCGCCCGCCCAAGGCACGGGCGGCGACAACCCGGCGGCCTACTACAACGGGAACCTCGCCACCCGTGCGGGTTACGGCGACTTCCACCTCTCTGGCAACGGCACCCTCGACACCGGCTCAGCCGCCCTCAACCTCTGCGAGTGGGACAGCATCAACAGCTACAACAATGGCTACGGTTTCCTGACCCTCGAAGGGAACGCCTCCGTTTCCGCCAACGCCGTGATCCTCGCCAACCGCAACACCTCCCCGCTCGCGGTCGTTACCCTCAAGGGCGGCACCCTCGGCACCAGGTACCTCCAGAAGGGCGGCAACAACGCGGCGAACACCGGCCAAGCCGCAGTCAATTTTGACGGTGGCGCACTCAGCGTCCGAGAGAGCGGCTCGGCTGTCAGGACCGGCGCGAACAACACCCCAGCCCTCCTCACCGTTCACCCTGGCGGCGCGGTTATCGACACCCCAGCCGGCGTCGGCGCCACCCTCGACCTCCCGTTGGCCTCGGCGAAGACCGGCGTGGGCTTCATCGAAGTCAACGCGCAAGGCTCCGGCTATATCGCGCCGCCCGCCGTCCTCATCACCGGAGGCGGCGGCACCGGCGCGGTCGCCGAAGCCATCCTCAGCAGTGGCGCGGTCACCGGCATCCGCATGCTCTCGCCCGGTACGGGCTACACCTCACTTCCGACCGTCACCCTCAACGGCGGCGGCCCTCTCTCCGCAGCCAGCATCCGCACCGCCTTCCTAGGCACACCCGTCGCGCTTGACGGCGGCCTCACCAAAACCGGCCCCGGCACCCTCACCCTCACCGCCACCAACACCTACAACGGCCCAACCACCGTCGCGGGCGGCACCCTTGTGCCCTCTGTGGCAGGATCATTGCCCGCCAGCTCGGACCTCGTGCTCTCCGGCGGCACCCTCGTCCTCGGCGGACGTGCCCACACCAACCTCTCGCCGCGCGTCACCGGGGCCGGCGCCCTCCTTGGCGGTTCGCTCGCCACCGTCGCCCTGGTAAAGAACGGTAACGGCAGCTTCGACCTCTCCACCCGCGTCACCCCGCGCGCCGCCGACCTCGCCGCCTCCATCCGCGCCGCCAAGGTGCCCGGTCTGCGCGAGTACCGCCTGAACGGCTCCTACACCAACACCAACGGCGTCGACACCGCAGCCGTCGGCCCCATGGTCCAACTCTCGACCCGTGCCCTCCTGGGCAACGCCACCTCCGCGAGCGGCGGCGCGACCGTCAACGGCGCCTGGTGGCCCGATAACTCCGTCTACGTCTATACCGGCTACCTCTGGAACAACGCGCCGACCAACGTCACCTGGTCGTTCATACAGAACATGGACGACTCCTTCCTGATGCGCCTCGACAACAACGTCATCCTCAACAAGGGCTTCACCACCATCCTGCCCTACCGCGCCGTCGCCAATACCAGCACCGTCTGCACCGTCACCCTCTCGCCCGGACCCCACGCCGTCGAGATCCGCGCCGGACAGAGCAGCGGCGGCGTCGGCGGCTCTTGGACCAAGTCCGACAGCTCCCGCCCCGCCTGGGGAATCGACCGCCTCGCCCGCCAAGACGAGCGCTACGCCGACTACTGCGAGTTCCTGACTGACCCCGGCGACGGCTCCGTCTTCACCGTCAACAACCCCTACGCCGACCTCGGCGTCGCTTTCACCCCCGTATCCGCAGTCGTACCCTCCCTCCCCTCGGACGTGGCCGCAGGCGTGGGCAGCCTCGCCCAGGGCTTCTCCGTCGTCTATGCGGGATCAGTCCCCACCACGTCCGCCACCGTTCTGGACGACTCCTTCTGGAGCGTCAAGAACACGAACGCATCCAACCGCTTCGACCGCGTCGCCTACGTCCTCGCCCTCGAAAGCACCGCGTTTGGACGGCAGTGGGTCTGGGCCTCCTTCGAACCGCCCTTCTCCGACCGCACGAAACTCGCCCTGCCGATCACCTCGAAGCGGATGTGTTTCCAGCGCCGTATCAGCCACCTCACCGTCCGTGCCAGCGCCAACGCGAACGTCACGAACGTGGACGATATCAGTACCGGCAACATCGAGTGGTATCCCAACGACTACAACAACATCCTGCCCACCGCCAACGCCTTCGACCGCGGCTACTCGGGCAACGGGTCCATTTACGACTTCGACGATGTGAACACAGGCAGCGACGGCAACTTCTTCGGAAACGCCAGCGGTTACGGTAGCTTCCAGATCCACAACTTCGGCCTGAACCAGACCCTCTTCGCCATCAATCATTTCGGCACGGCCGGCGCCACGCTCTGCCTCGGCATCGGCAACAATCCCAACGCCTCGACCAACTCCTCCGGCCAGCAGCTCGATTGGACGTTCGCCGACAACGCCAACCAGTACACGAACCGCTTGCTCTACATCCTCACCCGCGACGTCGCTGCTCCCGTGACGCAAGCGGTTCCCGCCGTGCAGGTCAACGGAGGCACCTTGCGCGTCGTCGACTCCGTCGGCGCGATGCCTGTGCCCGCCGACATTAAAGCCAAGGTCGGCGCCCTCGCCGACGGCTACGACACGGTCTACTATTCCCCCGTCCAGACCACCGCCGCAGCAGCCTACAACGGAACGGCCTACGCCATCGACAACTCCACCGCGACCGCGCCCTTCGACCGTGTGGCCTACTTCTACGAACTCCGGAAACCGAGCGAGACCACCTCCACCTGGGTCTGGGTCTCCTTCACCGCCCACACGCAGGACCGGACCAAGCTCGGCTATCCCAACCGCAACGGATCACCCTTCATGTGGCAGCTGAAGGTCAACGGCATGGACGTGCGTTCTAACTCCCCGCTCGTCACCGAAGTCACCGGAGCCAACACCGGCAATCTGGAAATCTGGCCCTCCAATTACGGAACAATCGGCACTCTCGGCCTGGGCGGGAACGACGGCGCCTTCGACTTCGATGACAACGGAGGCTCCACCAACAGCATCGGTCACGGTTGCTTCCAGATCCACAACTGGAGCGCGAAACAGACCCTCATCGCCATCTCCCATTGTGGCGCCTCAGGCAATATCCTCGGGCTGGGCATCGGCAACAATACCGACTTCAGCAAGAGCGGCACGCCCTACCCGGACTGGACCTTCTCCGATAACGCGGCCGACTACGACGTACGCAACCTCTACGTCTTCGTTCGCCCGACGACCACTCAGGACACGGTCGGACGCCTCCTTGCCGACGCAGACGTCAACCTCGCCGCCGGCGCGGTGCTCGACTTGAACGCCAGCACCCAGACCGTCCGCTCCGTCACCGGACTGGGAACGATCTCCAACGGCACGCTCGCCGCCACCGCCGTCCTCAGCCCGGCCGGCGATGGCGTGGTCGGAACCATCGCCCTCTCCGGCGTCCGCTTCGCTCCCGGCGTGCAGTACCGCGCCGATCTAGGCGACTTGCTGAACGTGACTGGCTCGCTCGACGTCTCGGGCATGACCATTTACATCAACAACCCAGCCTCGCTCGTGCGCTCACAGACCTACACGCTCATCAGCACCACGGGCGGCATCACAGGCACGGCCACGCTCGGCACCGCGCTGCCGAGTGGATGGAAACTCCTGCGCAACGGCAACAACCTCTTGCTTTTCTCAAGCCGCGGACTACTACTCGAACTCAAGTAACGGAGCTAAAAGTTAACGCCGCGCCAGTTACGGCGCGGCGTTAACTTTTGCTTGATCTCAACCCGTTTCAGTGGACACTCGGGGTATGGTAGGATTTGGAAGCGGAGGTTATGACTGTGTCACAGAAACGCTACGATGACGAATTCAAGAGGAATTGCGTGGAAATGCTTCTGTCCGGAGGCAGGCAGCTCAAGCCGCTGGCCCGCGAGCTCGGGATCAAGGAC
>Ga0073936_10002506_pt1 | contig 27341 bp, 26 predicted proteins | sample AliMusrvi5mmetaG_FD_87041 | JGI IMG/M metagenome (GOLD analysis project Ga0073936, IMG submission 87041) | Freshwater lake bacterial and archeal communities from Alinen Mustajarvi, Finland, to study Microbial Dark Matter (Phase II) - Alinen... | ecosystem: Environmental > Aquatic > Freshwater >...
AGCTTAAGCCGAGGCATGGATAGAATATTTCGTCCCAAGACTCCGGCTATGGCTGCAGGTGTAGCGGATCACCGTTGGACCTTTTCTGAGTTGTTGGCTTATCCAGTACTATGTCAATGATATTGGGACATTACCGCTTTTCCTGCCTGTGTGTTAAATATTTACCTCTTCCGCAACTTCCCGACTCACCCCGGTCACCTGTATGATTATCTCAATCGCAACGCCGAGCTTTTTCATCTTGCGGACATTTTCCAGGCGCTCTTCAGTTCTACCTTTTTCAATACCCTTCTCAAACTCTTCCTCTAATTTATACCTATCCGAAGTCTCTTCCATGCGCCAGTATTCGTATATGTCAAGTTCGTCCTTGGTCCATGAAAAGAGCGCGGCCTGGGTGTAAGCGTTGTTAAGATCGGGGATCGATTCGGCGCTTTTCGGGATCATGGTCAGGCTACCTGCGTTTTTGATGAAGTAGACCCATTTTTCTATTATGCCGTCCAGCTCTTCCTCGGTTTTAGTGAATTTGGGAAGTTCCAGAAAGTTGAATTCAAGGTCTTTCAGTTCCTGTTTCTGCGTGGACTGATTAAGTATCAGGTGGCGCGTCAGGTAGCCGTCTCCATCGAAACAGCTGAAATCAAGTATGCCGATAAAGATGACCTGCCCAAGCTTGGGATAATCTTCCCCTTTGTCTATCTGGCTGGTGTACGCTTTGGCGGTGTAATACTGGGCGCGTTTCTGAAAGGAGTATTTCTTTTCAACCTGCATTTCAACGATGAACGATACACCACGGTTGTCAACTGCCTTGATGTCAAGGATGGTCTCTTTAAGGATGGCGATCTCGGGCGGCTGCCAAGGGTTCTTGAGGGTGACATCCTTGATGCACTTTTCATCGTGCAGATCAAGCACGGCATTTAAAAAGCCGATCAGTATGTCCTTGTGCCGGTCACTGCCGAATACTTTTTTGAAAGCTATATCGGTGGTGACATCAACGAATTGCATGAGGTAATCCTTTGTCCTTTATTATTTCAATGCTTTACAAAACGACTACTTGTCCTTACGTGGTACCACAACGATGCCGGAATCGGTGACGGTGCAGCCGTTACGCAGATCCGCCTCCATGTCATAGCCGATTGTCGAGCCGTCGGTAATGACAACGCCCTTATCGATAATTGCCCGCTTGATCTTGACGTGCCGCCCGACGGTGACGTTTTCAAACAAAATCGAATCTTCCACCAGGCTGTAACTGTTAACCTTGCAGAGCGGTCCGAGAATGGAGCGCCTGACGGTGCTGCCGCTCGTGATGCATCCGGCGCACACATAGGAATCGATGTTTACTCCCCGGCGGTCACTGTCGTCGAACACGGTCTTGGCTGGCGGCAGATTGCCCTGATTGGTCAGGATCGGCCATTTGTAGTTATACAGATTCAGCTGCGGGGATACATTGATCAGGTCCATATTTGCTTCGTAGTAGGAATCGATCGTACCCACATCCTTCCAGTAGCCGCGCTCTTCCGACTTCATGCCGGGGATCAGGTTGTCGTTGAAATTGTAGGCAAATACCCGGTCATTGCTCGCCAGCATCATCGGAATCACATGCTTGCCGAAATCGAGATCTTCATGGTGCTTTTTCCCTTCCAGCAGCACGTCGATCAGCTTCTTTGTTGAAAAAATGTAATTTCCCATGGAGGCAAGGCAGGTTTCCCGTCCGGGGATCGGTTCCGGTATTTCCGGTTTCTCGGTAAAGGCGATGACCCGCGCATCGTCGTCCACCGAAAAAACGCCGAAGCGGCTGGCCTCTTCCGCCGGAACTTCAAGCGCGGCAATGGTAATGTCGGCTCTGTTCATGCGGTGGGCGTTTATCATCTGGGTGATGTCCATCTTGTAGATGTGATCGCCGCCAAAGATTGCAACGTAGTCGGCATCCGAGGACTCAACGAAACGGAGGTACTGGAGAATCGCATCGGCGGTTCCTTTGAACCACTCTTCGCTTTCACTGCTCGTTTCGGGAGAGATAGCCACATAGAACTCACCCAGGCCGGTCCATTTTCCCCAGGATTCCCGGATATGCTTGTTCAATGAATAGGCACGGTACTGCGTCAGAATGTAAACTTTCTTGATGCCGGAGTTGAACAGGTTGCTTAAGACAAAATCGATGATTTTGTATTTTCCGCCAAAGGCGACACTCGGTTTGGCACGGCGCAGGGTCAGCGGGCTAAGGCGCTCTCCCTTACCGCCAGCCAAAACCATGGCGATTGTGTTTCTACCGACATTGTCCATGGAATACATACACACCCCCTAATTAAGAACTAACTGCGAAGTAACTCTACCGTATTACGATGCGCTTGAACATAAAAAATATGCAATTACCGCACATCAATAGAGATTTTGTGTGAGTGGCATGATGTTCGAGCGATTTTAGCAGTTTTAGCAGTAAATGGCTTGCCTGATCGGTGTTAAAAAGTATATAGTTTGCAATTCTTGAGGAAATTACTATGCGTGAGGTGACGTCGTTGTGACGTGGAAATCAATCGGTATATTCGATTCCGGGGTGGGGGGACTGACGGTCCTGCGTGAAATCATGCAGGCGCTTCCACAGGAAGATACGCTTTATTTCGGGGATACCGCGCGGGTGCCGTACGGCACCAAGTCACCGGAAACCGTAACACGCTATGCCGGTGAAATTGCGTCATTTCTGATCAGGCGGGATATCAAGCTGCTGGTGGTGGCTTGTAACACCGCCTCGGCAGTGGCATTACCTACGCTCAAACGCCAGTTGCCGATTCCGGTCGTTGGAGTTATTGAGCCGGGGGCGCGCCGGGCCGTCGAGGTGACCCGCTCCGGACGGATCGGTGTCATCGGTACCGCCGGTACTATCCGTAGTAGCGCCTATACCCGCGCAATCAAGCGGCTGAAGCCGGATGTCGAGGTCTTGACTCGCGCCTGTCCGCTGTTTGTTCCCCTGGCCGAAGAGGGGTGGGTCGACAATCAGGTAGCGCGTCTGACTGCGCTGGCATATCTTCAGGATCTGAAAGATGCGGAGGTCGATACCCTGGTCCTTGGCTGCACGCATTACCCGCTGCTTAAGCCGCTGATCGCGGAAGTTATGGGAGCTTCCGTTACGCTGGTCGATTCGGGCGAGGAAACTGCCCGGACCGTTGCCGCCATTCTGGCGGACAAGCGATTGCTCCGCCCACCTGCTGAAAAGGGGAACCACAATTATTATGTCAGTGATATCCCGGCAGGCTTTGTCCGGGTCGGCAATCGTTTTCTTGGGGGGAAGCTGGGTGATGTCTTTCAGGTCAGTCTTGATGAAGAAGAGGTTATAGTCTGATGGCAGCTTACCAGCGAAAAAAGATCACCATAAGTATCCTGATACCGTTCCTTATATGTATCCTGTTTTTTACGATCATGGTTTGGCGAAAATACCGCTCAAGCTATGATGTTCCGGTTACTCCGCCTACGCAACGTGCAGAGGGGAACCGTCCCGTAACGCTTTTTTTTACTGCCAGCGGGGTGCGGTTGGCGCGGGAAGCGCGGGAAATTGACCCGTGCGAGGACGACAATTCCTGTCTGAAATCCGTTCTTGACGAATTGCTGTATGGTCCGGTGGGTGAGTTTGGGGAAACGCTGCCGGAAGGAACCGCTGTCGAAGCGGTACACATCGAAGGAAACCAGGCAACAGTTGAATTTAATCGCACCTTTTTCGAGGCGATGCCGTCCGGCAGTTCGGCGGAAATGTTGGCGGTCTATTCTGTTGTTGATACCATCGGCGCCAATTTCCCCCGAATACAAAAGGTTAAAATAATCGCTAATGGTACCACGGAGGGACGCTTGCGGCATCTGGATCTTTCGGAACCGCTGGCCCCCGATTATTCTCTGGAGCAGATTCCCTCTTCGAAACCAGACAATGGTTCAACAGAAGCAACGACCACACGTAAAGGAACAGTGCCATGAAACTTTTTCGCGACGTAATCCGGGAACAGGTATTGATACTTGACGGCGCCATGGGGACAATGCTCCAGGAACGCGGGCTTCAGCCGGGGCAGTCGCCGGAGGAGCTTAATCTCACCATGCCTGAGGTGGTTGCTTCGGTTCATCACGACTATATTCAGGCCGGAGCCGATATAATTATTACCAACACTTTTGGCGGATCCCGGTTCAAGCTGGCTCATTACGGGCTCGAAGGCCGCCTGGCCGAGATCAATGCCCGTGCGGTTAAGATCGCCCGTGCCGCAGCCGGTTCCAAAGCCTACGTCGGCGCTTCGATCGGCCCGACCGGTCAATTTGTCGAGCCGCTGGGGGAAGTGACGTTCGACCGGATGAAAGAGGCCTTTAGAGAGCAGGCCGAGGCGCTCGTCACCGCCGGGGCTGATTTGATTTCCCTTGAAACGTTTCTGGATATCAAGGAGTGCCGTGCCGCCGTTATCGCAATACGAGAGGTTTCCGCAACAATTCCGGTGATTGCGATGCTGACCTTTGACGACAATGGCCGTTCTGTCCTGGGGACCTCTCCTGAAGCGGCGGCCATCACGCTGGCTGCTGCCGGCGCCGATATAGTCGGCTCGAATTGCGGTCTGGGTGTTGATGGAATTTACGACATACTCTGTCGTATGCGCCGGGTGACCGGTGTGCCGCTGATCTCTCAAGCCAATGCCGGTTTGCCGCAGTTGATCGATGACCGCACCGTATTTCCCGGCACTCCTGACGAGATGGTCGCGTATCATGAACGCATGATCGATCTGGGGGTTCGAATCATCGGTGGCTGCTGCGGTACGACACCGGCCCATATTCGTGCCATGAAACAGGCCGTTGCATCAAAACAGCGCGCCTGGCAGCCTGAGGCCGCGCAGGGCGGAGCAACGCTTCTCTCCAGCCGTTCCGGTTGGGCAACAGTCGGCGCCGGTTCGTCCACAGCCATTATTGGCGAACGGATTAATCCGACCGGCAAAAAGCTTTATTCGCAGGAACTGCAAGAGGGGAAAGTGGCGTATATCCGCCGGGAGGCGCTCGAACAGGTCCAAGCCGGGGCGACACTGCTGGATGTCAACGTCGGAGCGCCCGGTATCAATGAACCATTGGCGATGCAGCGGGCCGTATTCTGTGTCAGTGGCGCCGTCAGTGTACCGTTGGTGCTGGATTCATCCGATCCGGCAGCTCTGGAAGCCGGACTGAAGGCGGCTGACGGCAAGGTGTTGATCAATTCGGTGTCCGGTGAAGCCAAAAGTCTTGCCCGGATACTGCCGCTGGCAAAAAAATACGGAGCGGCCATAATCGGGCTCGCCCTCGACAAGAAGGGTATTCCCGATACCGCCGAGGGACGGCTGGCGGTTGCCCGGCGTATCCGTACTGCTGCCCGGCGCGCCGGTATTCCTGATCGCGACATTCTCATCGACTGTCTGACTTTGACGGTGAGCGCCGAACAGAAACGGGCTGCCGAGTCATTACGGGCCATCCGCCTGGTCAAACAGAAACTGGGGCTTTCAACCGTGTTGGGGGTCAGCAATATTTCCTTCGGGCTGCCGCAACGTCCCCTGATCTCGGCTACGTTTTTCGCAATGGCGATGGAGGCGGGACTGGATGCGGCCATAATAAATCCCAAGGACAAGCCGATGATGGATGCCTGGCGTTCGGCGATGGTACTGCTTAATAGGGATCATCAGGCAGTCGCCTACATCGAAGCCTATCGTGATCAGCAAACAGATTCCCTGCAGCTGGCACCGCAGGCGGGTAAGCCGGTTACGATTCTTGAGCGTCTGTCGCAGGCAGTTATCGGCGGCGACCGCGATGGCATTGTTGCCCTGGTGGAACTGGCGCTTGCGGAAGGGTTTGCGCCGCTGGCAATCAGCAACGAAGGCTTTTTGCCCGGCCTTGAAGAAGTTGGCCGCCGTTTTGACCGTAACATATTTTTTCTTCCCCAGGTCATGCAGTCGGCAGATACCATGCAGGCCGGTTTTGCGCGGTTAAAAGTCGAGATGCATGGCGAAAAATTTGTAAGTCGCGGGAAAATCCTGATGGCGACGGTTGAAGGCGATATCCACGATATCGGTAAGAATATCGTCTGCACCCTGCTTGAAAATCACGGTTTCGAGGTCTTCGACATCGGCAAGAATGTGTCTGCTGCGACTATTGTTTCAAAGGCGAAGGAGTTTGGGGTGGATGCGGTAGGGCTCTCGGCCCTGATGACGACAACCATGTCTGAAATGGACAACGTCCTGAAAAAATTGCGTTCTGCCGGAATCGTCACCTTTACCATGGTCGGTGGTGCGGTTGTAACCCAGGAATATGCTGATCGTATCGGCGCCGATCTGTATGCCAGGGATGCGATGGAGGCGGTCGCAAAAATCAAGCTTCTCTTGAGCGCCCATGACTGAAATGTGATGTCCGAAAAGGTATAGGATGGTTCTTGGATTTAATCATAATATAACGTACAAAGGAGAAATCTTCCACGTCCAGACGGAAGATAGCGGTGTGAACAATCCGCACTTTGTGACGTTACTCTACCGGGGTGGTGAGATCATCAGTTCAAAAAAAACCAGCTATGCCGATATTATAAAAATGGAACGGCTGGAAGTTATCGTGGAAGAGCTGATGAAGGAACAGCATAAGGGAATGATGCGCAGATTGAAAGCGGGGGAATTCGACGAAAAAGCCTTCTCCGGTAACGCCCGTAACAACGCCGTGCGTCCCGATGAGGCGCTGGTTGCGTTTTCTGGTCCCCATGAAAAATAAATCCCATACGTGTCATCCCGCAGTGGTGGAGGTTGTCGGATATGTTTCATAGTCTCACGACACGCGTAATTGCAACCACGATTTCTCTGCTCGTGGCGGGTATATTCATCTATACGACCTTCAACGTCCGTCATCAACACGAGATGCTCATCGATTCCGCGCGCGAAAGTACCGAACTGTTGCTGCATACGGTTGAAAGCAGTATCTATAACACCATGCATCTCGGCAATGTCCAGGATGTCGGTTCAATTTTGTCCATGGTCGGCCAGCATAATCAGCTGGTCGGCGTCCGGATTTTTCACCCGCATGGAATTATCCTGCGTTCGTCGGTGCCGAATGAAGTCGGCAGGACCGTCAATCCGAACGACTACAAGATCTATCAGAGTCCCAAGAATTACAGTATATTTACCGTCCCGCCCCATGGTGAAGTTCTGTCAATGGTCAAGCCGATTTACAACGAAGTCGCCTGTCACGCCTGTCATGGCAGCAAGTCACGGATTATCGGAATCCTCAACATCAACTATTCGCTGAATCGAACCAAGATGCAGATGCTTGATGCTTCGCGAATCTTCGTTATTTCATCTATAACGATAACGGCGTTTCTTGCACTCACCATATCATTTCTGCTGGTTAAATTTGTCAAGAATCCGCTTGATAACATGGTTGATACCATGCTGAAAGTCGAAAAGGGGGATTTTGCGGTTCGCATCGCATACAAGGGAAAAGATGAGATCGGCCGGCTGATTGAAAGTTTTAATTCCATGGTTGACCGGCTCGATGTGGCGCAAAAAGAACTGGAACAATTTCATTTCCAGCAACTTGAACGGGCTGACCGTTTGGCTTCAATTGGGGAGATGGCAGCCGGCATAGCCCACGAAATCAAAAATCCGCTCGCGGGCATATCGGCTGCAGTCACGATCATAAAAGACGATATGGCGGGAGATGACCCCCGGGGAGCAATTCTGGGTGAAGTCATCGATCAGGTCAAGCGGCTTGACAAGACGGTAAATGATCTGCTCTTCTTCGGAAAACCGTCGCTTCCGGAACTTACCTGTGTCGATATCAATACCATACTGACAACAACGCTCAAGTTTGCTTCACAGCATCGCGGAGTTGTCAATATTGACAGGCGTATTCAGTTGCAGCCGGATCTGCCGCCGGTGTATGCCGACGACAAGCAGATGCAACAGGTCTTTCTGAACATCGTGCTTAATGCGTACCAGGCGATGCCGACAGGCGGTACATTGAGCGTCACATCATCACGGACGGTCAAGGATGGTGCTGAATATGTGCGGGTAGATGTTTCCGATACCGGATCCGGCATTCCTCCTCAAATACTGGAAAAAATCTTTACCCCGTTCTATACGACCAAAGCACAAGGCACCGGCTTGGGATTGCCGATCTGCAACAAGCTTGTAAAGCTCCACAAGGGTGATATCAACGTAACAAGTGATGACACTACCGGAACGGTCTTTACGGTCGAACTCCCGGCGTACAATCATGAATCCCGTGACGTGAATGAGGAAAAAATATGAAGCGAAATAAACTATTGGTTGTTGACGACGAACATCTTATCCGCTGGTCACTTGAGCAGAATCTGAAAAAACAGGGGTACGAAGTTGTCACTGCCGGCAGCGGTGAAGATGCGTTGCGGCTCGTGCGTGATGAACAGCCGGATCTGGTTCTGCTCGATATACAGTTGCCCGGCATAAGCGGTATAGATGTTCTTGAAAAAATAAAAGATCTTGATGACGATATCATCGTTATCATGGTTACCGCCAACAGTGGGCTTGAAAATGCCGTTAATGCGATGCGCCTTGGTGCGTATGACTATATCAGTAAGCCGTTCAACCTGGACGAGTTGTCGATTGTTGTCAAGAAAGCGCTGGAAACGTCGGACCTTAAACAGGAAGTTGTCCGTTTGCGTTCGGAGACCAAGAAGAACGGACCGCCAAATATTATTGGCGAAAGCCGCCAGATTAAGTACCTGATGGAGGTGCTCGATAAAGTCGCCCGCAGTGAGGCATCGACGGTTCTGGTGCAGGGGGAGTCCGGTACCGGAAAGGAACTGGTGGCGAAGTGGATACATTACAGTTCCAGCCGCGCCGATAAGCCCTTCATAGCGATCAACTGTGCCGCTGTTCCCGCAACCTTGCTCGAAAGCGAACTGTTTGGTCATGAGAAAGGCGCCTTTACCGATGCCAAGGCGACCAAAAAAGGGTTGTTTGAATTAGCTGACGGCGGGACAGTTTTTCTGGATGAAATTGGAGATATGGAAATGGGGATGCAGGCGAAGCTCCTTCGCTTCCTCGAAGATCGATCATTTCGCCGTATCGGAGGCGGTCGCGTTTTTACCGTGGATGTCAGAATAATTTCCGCAACAAACAAAGATCTGCAAAAATCGATTGAGGAAAAAACATTTCGCAATGACCTCTATTACCGGCTTCAGGTAATTCCGATTTTCCTGCCGTCGTTGCGTGAACGCAAAGAAGATATCATTCCGTTAGCGACTCATTTTATCAACATGTACAATAAGGATTTCAACAAGAGAGTACAGGGCATCGTCGGCATGGCGGAACGTGTCATGATCGACTATAGCTGGCCCGGCAATGTCCGTGAGCTGAAGAACGTTATTGAACGGGCAATCATACTTGGTAACGACGAGACCCTGCTGCTCGAACACCTGCCGCTTGAACTGGTCGCCAAGGCGTCACCGCAGCTTTGTGCCCCGGTTTCGTCATTCCAACTTCCGCCCGAGGGGATAGATATCGAGGAGGTCGAGAAGGAGCTTATCAGGCAGGCGCTTGAAATAACCGAATGGAATCAGTCAAAGGCCGCAAAAAAACTGAATCTGGGTATTGATGCATTCCGCTACCGGATGAAGAAATTTGGCTATTTGAAATAATTATATTACGGTCATGACATCTTGAAGCCCTGCATGGTACCGCCATCAGGGTTTTTTTGTACTGTTTTTCCGGTGCAGACCGGGCATTCCTGCATGGCAAACGGCTTCTCCAGACGGCATGATGCGAGCAGCGCATCATCACGAAAGAGCGCTGCGGTAGGTCCATCCGCCACGACTGCTCCATCACGCAGAATAATTGTCCGGGGACAGAGTTCCAGAACCATGTCGAGGTCATGGCTGGTAAAAATTTTCGTGTGTTGAAATTCCCGTAACAGAACCATAAGCTGACGTCGTGCGAAAGGATCGAGCCCGCTGGTCGGTTCATCCATGACCAGGATATCTGGTGACATGGCCAGTACGGTGGCAATGGCAACTCGTTTCTTTTCTCCGCCGGAAAGGTGATAGGGGGGCTTGGCACGAAGATGTCCCGCGCCGACCCGTTCGAGCGCATCGGCGACCCGTTGCTCGACGTCACTGCCGGAGAGTCCGAGGTTCAACGGTCCAAAGGCAACGTCTTCAAAAACGGTCGGCATGAAGAGCTGGTCGTCGGGATACTGAAAAACCATGCCGACGGTGCGGCGAATATCGGGCAATGTTCCTTTGGAGAGTCGTGTATCTCCGATCCGGATCTGCCCGGACGTCGCTTCCAGGCAGCCGTTGAGATGCTGCAGAAGGGTTGATTTACCCGCTCCGTTGGCCCCGATGATCGCAACCGATTCACCATGCGTGATCCGAAAGGAAACATCATTGATGGCGATGGTGCCATCCGGATATACATGCTGCAGATGCTGTACTTCGACGATGTGATGACTCATTGAAACACCATTGCGAGAAGACGCGGGATATCAAACGTGCGCAGCGTCAAAAAAAGGAGCGACCATCCTGTTACAAAACAGAGCTCACGCGTGCCGAAACCGGATTGCCGGTGTGAGTGGATGCGACCGGTGAAGCCGCGCGACAGCATGGCGTTATGAATGCGTTCCGCCTGCTGCCAGGTACGGAGCAGCAGGTGTCCCACCAATGAGCCGAAGCTGCTGATGCCCAGCCCTTTTTTGCCGCATGAACGGAGTTCGCGAGCCCGCGAAGCCCGGCTGGTTTCATCGGCGAGCACAAAAATATAGCGATGCAGGAACAGGAGTTGAACTGCGAAAATCTGCGGGATTCCCAGGCGTTCGAGCGTCCGGCATATGGCGGTAAAGCCGGTAGTCCCGACCAGGATGAACGCTGCCCCTATGGTGAGTAGCGAACGGATGAGGAGTGAAGCCAGCGATATCCAGCCGCCGGAAATGTCAAGATGTCCGACCTGATAGAGTACGGCGCGGTCAAAAACCGGGTTGAAGAGTCCTGCCACAAGTACGAAGGGACAGACAAGCGCAATCTTGCGGGCAAGGTACAGTGGTGGCAAGTCGGCGACCGTTACCATGATGGCCGGGAAGATGAAAAACGGCAGCAGGCGGGCCAGTTCGTATCTCCCGAACGAAATTACGGATATAATAAACGCAAACGTTACCAGTACCTTGGCACGTGCGTCAAGCGTGTGGATCGGCGAATCGCAGTCAGCCAGCAGGTCAAGCCGTTTCAGATCTATGACAGCTGCATTGATCGAAATCATTACGGTGTATGGTCCTCTTGTATCTGTTAAGTGATGAGAGTTGAATAATAAGTAGCACAAATGTAAAAATTATAACACGAAAAATCGGGTTATTCCGGATCGTGACATTTTGAATCAAATCGGCTACGATACGAATGTCAAATCAGGTCCAAGGGGGAATGGTGTGGGACAGACGGTACGGTTTGGTATTTCGTTGGACGAAAAATTGCTTCAGAATTTTGATCAGCTGATCGAACAAAAAAGCTATATGAACCGTTCCGAGGCGATTCGTGATCTTATCAGGGCATCACTGGTCGAGGAACGATGCGGTGCGGAGGAGCAGGAGGCGGTCGGCACGGTGACGCTTGTTTATAATCATCATGTGCGGGATCTTGCCGATAAGTTGACGGATCATCAACATGCCCACCATGATCAGATTATTTCAGCACTGCATGTCCATCTGGATGCCCACAACTGTCTCGAAGTGCTGGTTATTCGCGGAACGGTTCTGATGGTCAAACAGATTGCGAATGAATTAATCAGTGTCAAAGGTGTCAAACATGGCAAGCTGGTTCTGACTACCACCGGTGAAGATCTTTAAGGAGTGTGCCTGACATGAAGAATGCCGTTGCCATAGCCCTGTTTTGCGCCGGTGGCGGGCTTGCCCGCTACTACCTGTCAGGGTGGGTCTATACTCTGCTGGGGCGTGCCTTTCCGTACGGCACCTTTGCGGTCAACATCATCGGCGCCTACATGATCGGACTGATAATGGAACTTGGCATGCGCAGCACCCTGATCCCCGATACTGTGCGACTTGGCTTGACGGTCGGATTTCTTGGCGGCTTGACCACATTTTCAACATTCAGCTATGAGACTTTTACGCTGTTGGAAGATGGGCGGTTCATGGTTGCAGGTGCCAACGTTCTGGCAAGTGTGGCTGTCTGTCTTCTGTTTACCTGGCTTGGGATCGTTACGATTCGAACGTTGGTATAAGGGGGTATTATGAAAAATCTTATTGGCGAACAGGTGTTGATGCGGATATTTATCGGGGAGGGTGACCGTTATGAACATAAACCGCTCTACGAAGCGCTTGTGGAGATGTTGAGGGGCGAGGGATTCGCCGGGGCGACGGTGTTGCGCGGCGTATGCGGTTACGGCGCCAATCGGGTCTACCATACCCAGAAGCTGCTGGATCTTTCCGCCGATTTGCCGCTTGTGATTGAGGTCGTTGACACCCAGGAAAAAATGAGCGCCATTATGCCGCGTATCGACGGCATGATGGGTGGTGGCATGATTACCTTAGAGAAGGCGACGGTTATCCGCTACAGCGCTTCTGCCGGAAAACCAGCTAAATAGCGAGCGTATGGCATGTTCATGATATGAACAAACTACTTGCGTTTTCCCATCGGTTGGAGTACTGTTCAAATAATGAACGCTCTGGCCGAAAAACCGCTTGATTCATCACGTTCCCTCCAGCTTCTCTCCGAGATCAGCGGTGATGAACCGCTTTCTCAGCGCGAACTTTCGCGCCGTCTCGGTATTGCCGTCGGTCTGGTCAACTCCTACCTTAAAAACCTGATTTCAAAGGGGTACGTGCGGGTTAAAGACTTCCCCCGTAACCGTTATGCCTATCTTCTGACGCCGCAGGGTATTGCCGAAAAAAGTCGCCTTGCCTATCAGCACCTCAGTTACTTTACCACACTCTATACCGTCGCACGGCAGGATTACCGGGAGCTGTTCCGCAGCATGGAGGAGGCCGGTGTGCGTGAGGTTATGTTCTGCGGAGTCGATGAAGTTGCGGAGGTTGCCTACCTTTCGTTGCAGGAGACCGGATTGACGCTGGCGGTTGTCATGGATGACCTTCGAGTGGGGGAAAAGTTTTTTGGTGTACCGGTTGTGACACTGTCCGAAGGAGTACGTGCGGGTCATGCTCCGGTGGTGATATCTTCGCTGAAACGGCGGGAGGAAATGGTACAGGCACTTTTGGCGCTGGGTATTTCTCCCGTAAGGATTCATATGAACATTTCGGGAGCGGTTTGATGACTGCAACTATATGTGTAAGAACTTCGGGCAGAAAGGGGCACTACTTATGAATAAAAAGGCGCTTATTTGTGGAATTTCGGGTCAGGATGGCGCATTTTTGTCACGGTTTCTTCTCGGAAAAGGCTATGAAATTCATGGTACCGCGCGGGACGCCCAGATAGCTTCCTTCTCAAACCTTATCGCATTGGGCATATGCGGGCAAATTATTTTTCATTCCATGGCGCTTAACGATTTCAGGAGCGTTCTTCAGGTGCTGGCGAATGTTCAGCCTGACGAGGTCTATAATCTTGCCGGACAGAGCTCGGTCGGTCTTTCTTTTGACCAGCCCGTGGAAACTCTGGAAAGCATCAGTGTTGGAACACTGAATCTTCTTGAGGCGATTCGCTTTATGAAGCTTCCAACTAAGCTCTATAATGCCGGTTCAAGCGAATGTTTCGGTAATACCGGCGGTCAACCGGCTGACGAGGACACCCCATTCCGCCCGCGAAGCCCGTACGCGGTAGCCAAGGCAACCGCCTTCTGGGAGATTGCCAACTACAGGGAAGCATATAATCTGCATGTCAGCACCGGGATACTGTTCAATCATGAATCACCGCTGCGTCCCGAGCGATTTGTTACCCAGAAGATTGTACGGAGCGCCCGCCGGATTGCCGGTGGAGCCAGAGAAAAACTTAAGCTCGGGACTATTGAAATAGCCAGGGACTGGGGGTGGGCGCCGGAGTATGTCGAGGCCATGTGGTTGATCCTACAACAGGATAAGGCCGATGATTTCGTAATTGCTACGGGCGAGACAAACAGGCTTGAGGATTTTGTAGCTGAAGTTTTCCGATGTGTAGGGCTTGACTGGCGGGATCACGTTGAAAGTGATTCATCGCTGCTTCGCCCCTCTGAAATTATGGTCAGCAGGGCTAATCCGGAGAAATCGTTCAGGAAGCTTGGTTGGCAGGCAACGTACCGGATGAAGGATGTTGCGCGAATGATGGTGGAACAATTCTTACAGTAAGGCTTGGTTGTACTTCTAGCGGAGTAAAATAAGGTAAAATCAATTGATAAAGATTCTTTCAATATTTGGTACTCGACCGGAAGCGATTAAGATGGCACCGGTGATCAAGGAGTTGGAACGGCACCCCGAGCGGTTCTCAAGCCGCGTCTGTGTCACGGCCCAGCACCGGGAGATGCTCGACCAAGTGCTGGTTCTATTCGGTATCATGCCGGATTACGATTTGGATATAATGAGGCCGGGGCAAGACCTATTCGACATCACCTGCAACGTGCTTCAAGGGCTGAAAAGGGTTCTTGAAGAGGAACGACCGGATATTGTTCTGGTCCACGGAGATACAACTACTACCATGGCCGCTTCCCTTGCGGCCTACTACCTACGCATTCCCATCGGGCATGTGGAGGCTGGGCTTCGTACTCACAACAAGTTCGCGCCGTTTCCGGAGGAGATCAACCGCCATGTCACCGGTGTTCTCTCCGACCTCCACTTTGCTCCCACTTTCTGGGCGCGGGAGAACCTGCTGCGGGAGGGAGTCGATTCTGCCGCCATTCATATCACTGGCAATACTGTGATAGACGCGCTTCTGGCGGTGGTAGAAAAGGTGCGGCAACCGGAATACACGGCGGAAATAGTTGCATATTTGCGCACTTGCCTTCCGGCAAATTCCGCAACCCTCACTTCTCAATCTTCGCGGGTTATCCTTGTCACGGGTCATCGTCGGGAGAACTTCGGCACAGGGTTCGAGAATATCTGCCTTGGGTTGAGCGATATTGCAGAGGCGTATCCCAGTGTTGAGATTGTCTATCCGGTTCACCTCAACCCCAACGTACAAGAACCGGTTAAACGTATCTTGGGGACCGGAAATTTAAAGAATGTTCACCTTATTGAGCCAGTCGACTACCTCCCCTTTGTTTGGCTAATGGACCGTTCGCACCTTATTATCACCGATTCTGGCGGAGTTCAGGAGGAAGCGCCTTCGCTTGGAAAGCCTGTTCTTGTCTTGCGGGAGACCACAGAGCGTCCTGAAGCAGTGGAAGCTGGCACAGTACGGCTTGTTGGCACCAATCGAGATAGAATTGTTACCGAGACACGGAGGCTCCTTGAAGATGCCGAGGCATACAAAAGCATGAGTATGGCCCACAATCCCTATGGTGTTGGCAATGCTGCGAAGTTGATTGCAAACGCGCTGGCCTTGAACCGATTATTCAACCGACTGAGGTGACAATGGTTGGTTCTGAAAAAAATGCCCACGTGCACTACCCATCGGATGGAGCGTAAGAAGGAAAGAGTGAAATTATGAACATGTTGATTCTTGGCGGAAATGGCTTCATTGGCTCGCACTTGTCGGACAAACTCAGGGCGGAAGGACATGTTGTGTCGGTTTTTGACCGACAATTAGAGGCTTTTAGAAAGCCTTGTCAGGATGTTACCTATTATCAAGGTGATTTTGGTAACCGTGGCCTCTTGCAAGAGGCGCTGAAAGGCACTGAAATAGTCTTTCATCTCATAAACACCACTCTTCCCAAAACTTCGAACGATGACTGCGTCTTTGATATTCAGTCAAATGTGATTGAAACCATATTTTTGCTTGAGAAGTGCCTTGAAAACAACGTAAAAAAAATCATATTTGTTTCAAGCGGCGGCACTATTTACGGTAAACCGACAAAACTCCCTGTCAGTGAAAATTGTCCGACAGACCCGGAATGTTCCTATGGTATTTCAAAGTTGACGATTGAGAAATATCTTGCCCTCTTTAATCACCTCCATGGCCTCGACTATACCATAGTTCGGCCATCCAACCCTTATGGCGAACGGCAAAATCCCTCAGGCATTCAAGGGGCTATATCCGTGTTTCTCGGAAAAGTAGCCAGAAACGAGCCGATTCAGATATGGGGTGATGGCGAGGTTGTACGGGACTACATATATATTTCTGATTTGATCGAGGGTATCTACCGTGCTGCGACTGTTACTACTGCTTCACGCGTTTTTAACCTGGGAAATGGCGTTGGATATTCACTCAACACCATTGTCGAAACCATCCAAAAAGTACTGTGTCGCTCCATTAAGATTAATTATGCCGAGAAGCGCTTGTTCGATATACCCGAGATATACTTAGACATAACAAAAGCAAAAACTGAGTTGTTATGGACACCAACAATAACCCTTAACGAAGGAATAGAGAGAACGTGGCGATTCAACAACGGATTAGTCAATAACGATTCATAGCCTGTTTAAGCGAGATGATAAGGGTGTTCTTAACTTGAAAGTCGCTATAATTACCTACGCTCTCAATGTGGGAGGAATGGAAGCGCTACTCTTCTCGTTAGCGAGGGAGTTGCGCACCCATGGAATTGATTCCACTTTTGTCATAACGGATTCCATCGGCCCATGGCATGAATGGCCGCGCGATAACGGTTTTGATATGCTGACTATAATGCCGGACTGGTGGGAAAGTCGCCAGAGTCATGCAAAACAACTGGCGTCACGTTTGCGTTGCTACGATATCTTACTGCTGAATCACAGCCGTCCAGCCCAGAGCGCCATTGGACTTTTTCCTAACTCCACTGCGGTCATAGCGGTCCTACTCAACGATATTGAAGATATTTACACGGTTGGACTTGCCAATCACCACAATCTTGACCGGATTGTAGCGGTATCGGAAAAGGTCTTAGCAGAGGGTAAAAGATATGGGTTCTGTTCCGATAAGCTTCTTAACATCCGAAACGGTGTAGAAGTCTTTTCGGACTACCCCCGAAACACTGGAAGTTTTGCAAAAGAACGCCCGCTAAACATTGCCTTCATCGGCAGATTCCAGCACAAGCAAAAAGGGGTCCTCTTTCTCCCCGGCATAGTGGCGAAGGCAAGGGAAAAAGGGTTATCGGTTTACCTCAATATCGTCGGCGATGGCCAAGACGCGGATGCATTACAAAAGCTGCTTATGGATGCTTCCCTTATGAATAGCGTCAAACTACACGGCGCGCTTCCCCATTCGGAGGCGATGCGTCTTCTTGATAGCGCGGACCTGCTCTTGATGCCCTCTCTTTTTGAGGGACAACCGATAATTCTCTTTGAAGCGATGGCTCGGGGGGTGGTGCCGGTTGCCACACGGCTGGTAGGGATAACCGACAATGTGATTACCGATGGCGTGAATGGCTTTCTTCTCCCGCCCGGAGATGAGGATGCCTTTGCTGAGTCGTTGCGTCAACTTTCCGATATGAAGACGCTTGAACGGATGTCACGGTCGAGCTGGAATTGCGCCCTGGAAAATTTCAGTCTCAAGGTAATGGCTCGCCAGTATAAGGAACTCTTTGATGCCTGCATAAAGGAGCGTCAAAATGGTTCCGCCCCGGCTAGAACCGGTACACTTGATGTCTTTCTGCTGGGTAAGCGCTCCTCCATCCCGCTGGTTTTTCATGATATATGGAGAAATGCCAAAAATGTATTCAAGACGAGGAGCTGAAGATGGGTATTGACGTAAACGGAGCACGGTTTCTTCTTGATGCCGGGCACAACGGGGTCGTCTTCGACATCTGTGCGACCCTTGGCAGGCAGGAATTGTTTGTTTCTGCGGAAGAATTACGGATGATTTTCGGGAGGTTTTCCCTTCCGATGAGTGGAGAGAATGCGACAAGGGTTGCCGGGAGTCAGGGTGGTAAAAGGTATGCCGAGAGCTTTCTGGATCTGTGCGGTGCCAAACAGATAGTCTCTTTCGATAACTCAGATTACGAGAGTGCAGCGGTTGTCCATGACATGAACCGGGAGGTTCCCGGGGAATACCATGGGCGGTTTGATTGTGTCATAGACGGCGGAACCCTGGAACATGTGTTTAATTTCCCTGTCGCCATCCGTAACTGTATGCGGATGGTAAAGCCGGGAGGACACTTTCTTGCCATGACCCCGTGCAATAACTTCATGGGTCACGGCTTCTATCAATTCTCTCCGGAGCTGTTCTACGGCGTTTTCTCTGAGAGTAACGGTTTTTCGGTTGAGCGCATGTTCATCTTCGAATCCCGACCGAACGCGCAATGGTACCGTGTTGCCGATCCGAAAAGGATCGGCGGGAGGGTGGAACTTGTCAATTCAGCAATGACCTATCTTCTTGTCCAGGCCCGCAGAGTTGCTGTCAGGGATCTATCCGACATTACCCCGCAACAAAGCGATTATGTCCTGATGTGGGATGAGAAGAACCCCTCTGCCGTCATGAGAGGGGATGATCCTGTAATTAGCGCATTCACCCGGTTCAAGGGGATGCTCAAGGGGAATCTGAGGAGGGCAGCGCGGGTCATTCCTGTCGAATCCTTACGAACCCCGTTTTGCCGGCCCTGGTACGAACCATACGAATAAATGCATTACCGGAGAACCGAATTTACGTGGCAGATCTGATTATAAAAATTCTCCGGAAGCTCGGCTTTAATAGGGCGATCAGTTATGGCGTGCTTACGCGGGTGTGGGGCCTCTTTTCCGGCCCGGTCACGATATTCATGATCGGCACGCGTCTGACCAAGGTGGAACAGGGGTTCTATTACACGATCAGCAGCCTTTTGGCTCTTCAACTCTTCTTCGAGCTCGGCCTGATAACGGTTCTGGCGCAGTTCGCTAGTCATGAGTTCGCCCACCTTTCCTGGGGTGAAAAAGGGCGGATCAATGGCGACCCCCTGGCAAAAGAGCGTTTTATCGATCTCCTTTCCAAAGGGGTCAAGTGGTTTTCCGTGGCGTCATTTGGGCTCTTTGTTGTGCTGGTCCCTGCGGGTCTGCTGTTTCTAGGCAAAGAGGTGACTGCCTCCGCAGATTTTACCTGGCGGCTGCCGTGGATATTGGCTGTGGCAGGGACGGCGCTGAATCTCTTTACGGTCCCTTTTTTTGCCGTGGTGATGGGGAGTGGTGATGTGGTGACCGTAAACCACCGGGAGATGGTCGGGGCGCTTTTCTCATCAATCCTCAGCTGGTCCGTATTGGCATTTCATGGACAGCTATACGCTGCATTCGCCGTCACCTCCGGCGCATTCGTTGTCTCATGGATGTACCTTATACGGCAAAAACCGGAGATGTTGAAGATGGCCTGGAGTAGAATCATTGGCAGAGGGGGGACGCAGGAGTCGGGGGCGAGGATCTACTGGTGGCGGGAGGTGTGGCCTCTGCAATGGAAACTGGCTCTGACCTGGATAGCCGGATATTTTGTTTTTCAGCTCTTTACTCCGGTCCTCTTTAGGTATCAGGGGGCGGTTGTTGCCGGGCAGATGGGGATGACGCTCAGAGCGGCGAACGCACTTTTGGGGGTCTCGCTTACCTGGATCAACGTGCGGACACCTGAATTCGGCAAGCTGGTGGCGAAACAACAGTGGGCGCAGTTGGACTCGATGCTGCGCAAGGTTCTGCTCCAATCAGCTGCAGTCGCCATCTCGGGTGCGATGGTCGGGACGCTGCTCATCTGGCTTCTGCAACAGAGTTTCCAGATCGGCCAGAGGTTCATCCCGGCAGCGCACGCAGCGCTGTTCTTTGCGGGAATTGTGATCAATGTGATTATTGCCGCTCTCGGGGGGTACTTGAGGGCGCATAAAAAGGAACCGTTCCTGCCGCTCTCCATTACCCTCGGCATTGTGCAGGGGGGGGCAACCTGGTTTCTCGGGATGAAGTATTCTACGCTGGGGGTTACGGCAGGTTTCTTTGTTATAAACCTCGTTATCTCACTTCCTGTTTCTTGTATCATCTGGAACAATTCCAGGGAAAAATGGCATAAGGTCTGAGAGATGAATGAAGTCGTTTATTTCATGCACGTTCCGTGGGGCTGGATCAAGCAGCGCCCCCATTTTCTTGCCGAGCATCTCTGCCGGTATTTCAGCGTACATGTCTACTATTTGCACCACCTGACGAAGCCACACGAGGGGGTAGATAACAGGTCGGACACGATCGCCCCCCACAGGCTTTTCGTCTTCCCCTCTCGGCATGTCAACAATGTGACGATCCCTTTTCAACTCAGGTTGAGAATGAAGAACAGCAGGTATGTCTGGCTGACACATCCTTCTTTGTTACGCTTTGTCGCGCAAAACTTGACCAAAGAGCATATCGTTATCTACGATTGCATGGACGATGCCGTGGAATTCCCGATGGAGGCCGGTAACAGGGTGCTGTACGAAAATGTTTTGCTTGCCGAAAAACAGCTCTGCACCAGGGCGGACATTATCTTTGCCTCCTCCGAATATCTCGGGGGTAAACTGGTTGACCGCTTTAATCTCACAAAACCGGTGACGGTGGTTAATAACGGTATTCAGCTTTACAAAGACCCCAAAGGCACGTTTGACGACCTATCACCTGAAATTAAAAAGGCCCTCTCCTCATCTCGCGTGAAGATCACGTACATCGGAACCGTTGCCGAGTGGATGGATTTTGATCTTATCTTAGAGAGTCTGCAAAGATTCGACACAATCGAGTACCTGATCTTCGGTCACAAGGATACGGAAATCCCGGTCCATGACAGGATTCGATTCTTCGGCCCGATAAAGCACGAGCTTGTCTTTCCTGTGATGGCGAATTCGGACGTGTTGACCATGCCGTTCATTCTGAATGAATTGATCCTGAGTGTAGACCCGGTGAAGGTCTATGAGTACATTTTCAGCGTGAAACCTTCCCTGGTGCGGAGATACGCTGAAACGGAAAAGTTTTCCGACTATGTCTATCTGTACGATTCAATCAAAGAGTATTGCACCATTTTGGAAGAGTTGATAAATAACGGTCTGCGGGGGAAGGCGGGTAATGCCGCTTGTAGTCAGTACGTAAAAAACAACACGTGGGAAATGAGAACACTAGAGATCATTGATACATTGAAAGCTGGCGGGTAGTGGAGATGTTCTGTCAATACTCCCGCATAAAAATGTAGTCTTGTTTTTTGGAAAAAACGAAAGAAATTATGGAACGCTACAAATAAACTCACACAAGGCCCAATGGAACATGGTGCAACCAGTTGCGATACTGCTGATCAATTGGAACAATGAACCGGACACAGCGGAATGTCTTGACTCGTGCCTGAAACTCGACTATGCCAATTTCCGTATTATCGTTGTTGACAACGGCTCGGTCGATGATTCGGGGACCCGGCTCAAAAAACGGTTTCCTGATGTTGAGGTCATAAAAACCGGCAGCAATCTCGGTTTTTCCGGAGGGAATAACGTCGGGATACGCCACGCATTAAGTCTGGGAGCGGAATATATCTGGCTCCTCAATAATGATACCGTTGTGGACTCTGCCGCACTTTCGACGTTGGTCGGGATGGCGGAAAATGACCGGACCATCGGGATGGTGGGGAGTAAAATTCATTATCACGATGCGCCTTCTAAAATATGGTATGCCGGTGCCTGGCTGGACAAGCGGTATCCCTATCGTTCTTCTCACCGTGGCTTGAACGAAGAGGATCGGGGGCAGTATGATCTGGCCGGGGAAACCGGGTATGTTTCCGGTTGCAGTCTGCTTGCCACTAAAAGGATGATAGAGAAAGTCGGCCTGCTGGATGATGATCTGTTTCTCTATTACGAAGATATCGATTGGAATGCAAGGGCAGTTAAAAAAGGGTGGAAAGCCGTATACTGCCCTTCGTCGTTGGTGTTCCACAAGGTTTCTATAAGCATCGGGGGAATGGATTCACCCCGTATGAAATACTATCTTGCCCGTAATCTCCTGTATTTTATCAGACATAATTTTCCGGAAACGTTTCTACAGGCGGTTCTGTTTGATCTGTATGAAAATGTGCTGGTTGCGGTGAAAAAACGGAATTTCAGGGCTGCCGGATATGCGATCCGGGGAATATTCGATTACGCATGCTCAAAACGCGGGGCATTCGAAATAACGCCAATACCACGCCGGAACGGCCAATGAAGATAACGTTCCTTCTCCCCGGCAGCTCACCTGTGCCCACGGGAGGGGTAAAAAATATCTATGAACATGCCAATCGCCTGGCATCAAATGGGCACGCAATAACTATCGTTCATGCCGCCTATGTGATCCGCAACAGCGGGATACGGGCCATGGTCCGGGCTGCCGCGAGTTATATTTTAAATCGATTCGGGATCATGCAGTGGCGTCCTGACGGTTGGTTCGTGATCGACCCGCGTGTGGAGATGCGCTGGGTTCCCAGTCTTGAGTCATACCTCCTTCCGGATGCCGATGCCGTCGTCGCCACTGCTTGGCAGACTGCGGAGTGGATACGGGAGTATCCGTTGTCCAAGGGGCGTAAATTCTACTTTGCCATGGATTTCGAACGGTTTATGGAAGCCTCTCCTGAAATGAAGAAGAGAATTGCCGTCACTCACGCCGCCGGGCTGGGAATTATGGTTATTTCTCCTGCGGGACAAGCGATGGTCAAGGCAAGTGGCGGCTCTACTCCTTCGCTGGTGCCGTGTGCCCTGGATTTTACGGTGTACAACCTGCAGAATGATATTGATGCGGACACCAGGATAATGATCGGATTTCCTGCCCGTCCCGAACGGCACAAAGCCACGGAGGATGCGGTGAAAGCCCTGGATGTGGTACGGGTACGCCCCGGTTTTTCCGGTACAGTCTGGGCGTTTGGCGGGGAGCGTCCGGCCTGGTTGCCGGACTGGGTTGAGTACCACGCCCGTCCGTCCGATAACGAACTCGCGAGGCTTTACAATCTGTCGCGCATCTTTGTTGTTCCGTCTATTTACGAAGGATGGGGGCTGCCAGGGTCCGAGGCGATGGCCTGTGGTTCGGCGCTTGTTTCAACCGACAACGGCGGTGTCAACGCATATGCCGAACATGACCGGACCGCACTGATCACTCCGGTTTCCCGACCGGATGTTCTTGCCGATGCAGTATGGTCTCTTATAGATGACGACGAACTCAGGATGCGTCTGGCCAAGGCCGGGTACGAACATATTCAGCGATTTACCTGGGAAAACGCGAGTATGGCGCTGGAATCCTGTCTGCTCGAAGGGTTTGATCGTGGATAACAGAAATACTGATTTAATTAACCTTGACAAGGTGTAACCCATGAAAATGACCGGCCGTCTCAAAAAAACGTGGATCAAGGCGGCATCAGTGTGGCAGACAATCCGTTACCGGACCATGTTTGCTACAATACGGCATGTGATCGCCTCGAACTATTTGAAAGGTGAAGGGATTGAAATAGGTGCACTTCATAACCCGCTTATTGTACTCAAAGGAACAAAAGTTCGATATGTGGACAAATGGACGGCGGAACAGCTGGCCGCCACATATCCTGAGCTGAGAGACCGGAAGCTGGTGAACGTTGACATCATTGATGATGGGGAAACGCTGGCTACGATCCCCGAATCTTCCGTAGATTTCATCATTGCGAATCATCTTCTCGAACACTGCCGCAATCCCTTTCGGACGATCGAGCGGATGTTTGCACTCTTAAAAACTGGAGGAGTACTCTATCTGACAGTACCGGACAAACGGTACACATTTGATGCTCCACGTACGGTGACGTCTGCTCAGCATCTTTTAAAGGAATACCGGGAGGGTACTGAATGGTCATTGCAGGCACATGCCGAAGAGTATGCTCGTGATGCCCTTGGTATTGTCAGTGAAATTGAAATAGAGAAGAAAACCGAAGAGATTCTGGCTTCTGGTGGAGACAGCGACAAGCATTGGCATGTCTGGACTCAGGACGAGATACTTGAGATGATTCCGATATTAAAGCGGGAAGTCGGGTTGTTGTTCGAGACTGAGCTGTTCTTTCGTAACGGTGATTTCGAGGTGATTTTACTCCTCAGAAAGACCTCTCCGTAGAGGCATGCCGAGGAAGACGATGACAAACGGTTCTCCCCGCATAGCTGCCGTGGTCGTGCTGTATCACCCTGCACCTGATGTAATTGACAATATCAGCAGTTGGGCTGGCCAGGTACACTCCATTGTTGCCGTTGACAATTCGGGGGGGGATGTCTCTACTGTTGTTTCAGCTATAGCGGCGATGGAAAAGGTTATTCTTATCCGAAACCGGGAAAACGACGGAATTGCCCGTGCGTTGAACATTGGCGCTGAAAAGGCCGATCGGAGTGGTTATGACTTGCTTCTGACCATGGACCAGGACAGCTGTGCGGCAGAGGATATGATCCGGCGGATGCTGGAATGTCTCGATAGCCGGAGCATGGCGCGGTTCGGAATCGTATCGCCGTTTCATGTGACTAAATCAGGTCATATCCCGGGAAGGGAAGTCTGCCAGAATGTTATGACGCCAATGACCTCCGGCTGTTTGCTGAACCTGCGGGCATATCGGGAGGCCGGTCCTTTTCAGGAGGATTTTTTTATAGATTTCGTGGACAATGAGTACTGCCTTCGGCTCAGGAAGCACGGCTTCGGCGTCTATCGCGCCAATCTGGCGCGGTTGGAGCACAGTGTTGGTGACACGAAAAAATATGGGCCGTTTATTGCCACCAATCATTCTCCTTTGCGCCGCTATTACAAAACCCGCAACAGGTTTTGGGTCTTTCAAGAGTACGTGAGGGATTTTCCCGGTCACTGCCTCTTCGACGTGGTTCGACTGGCAAAGGAAATCGTCAGCATCATTCTGTTTGAAGGGGCAAAACGTGATAAACTCCGCATGATGTGGCGGGGCTGGAGTGATTATCTGCATGGGAACTTTGGAAAATATGTCGGGCGGGACTAATTCGTGAAGATTGTCTTTCTCGCACCGTTCGGAATCCGTCCCAAGGGGACATTGATTGCGCGTATGCTTCCACTTGCCGTGGGACTCCAAGCGTATGGTCATCAGGTGGTGATTGTTGCTCCACCTTACACCAATCCGGAGGATTCCGGGAAGGTGGAAATCGTCCGGGGAGTTACCATCCGTAATATTCGTCTGGGGCCTCGAAACAAGGCGCTGAGTGTGCCGATTCTGGCAGGCCGGATGTTCCGGGTCACTCAGTCCGAGAAGCCTGATCTTGTCCATCTGTTCAAGCCGAAGGGGTATGGCGGTGTTGCTGTCATGCTGCAGCTCATATTGAATGGATGTGGGGCGAATATACCTCCCGTGCTGGTTGACACTGATGACTGGGAAGGGGAGGGAGGCATGAACGAGCTGCTTCCCTACTCATGTGCGGAGAGAATGTTCTTTCGGTTTCAGGAAGGCTGGCTCCTGTCGCGGGCGGCAGCTGTTACGGTGGCAAGCCGTACCCTCCAGACCAGGGTGCTGGAGATGCGGGGTTCTTCTCCGGAGCGGGTGCTTTACCTGCCCAATTGTGTGGAAGACGCTCCTGGTGGCGATGGCTTGGAGGTGCGGCGGAAATTCGGTATTTCTGCCGTGACCCCGGTTGTTCTTCTTTATACGCGTTTTTTCGAGTTCAGCCAGGATAAGCTCCACTTTGTATGCGCTGAAATCCGGAGCCAGGTTCCGGAAGTCCGCTTTCTCGTGGTTGGCAAGGGGCGTAACGGAGAAGAGTCACTCCTGGTGGATTTTTGTCATGCACAGGGGTTTGATAGCGCCCTGGCGATGGCGGGATGGCTTCAGCCGGAAGAGATTCCGTCATATCTGGCAGCTGCGGATGTGGCGATTTATCCGTTCAGCGATACGCTGATAAACCGCTGCAAATGTCCTGCTAAGCTGACTGAAATCCTGCGTGCCGGCGTGCCTGCTGTTGCTGACTGCGTGGGGCAGTTGACTGAATACGTCAAACCGGCACTTTCCGGAGTAATCTGTGATCCCGACAACTGGAAAGACATGGCGGATAATGCGGTCGGGCTCCTGAATGACCGGGATGCCGCGCGGATGCTTGGTGCGTCCGGGCGCAAATACGTGCTGGAAACATTCAACTGGAACATATATGCCGCCAGGCTACATGAATTATATAAAAAGGTAACAACCTATGACCGAACGACGTAAAGACCTTCTGGCTCTCTTGGCACTGGCATGCGTGACGATGCTGATGTTTCAGCGCATTCTATTCACCGATCTTATCATCAGGGCGCCTGACATAACAAACGAGTTTGTTTGGAATATCAAGCAGTTCAGCACAACAGGATTTTGGGATCTGTTCCGCATTAATCTCCGTGCCGGCTGGGACTTATATGCGAACGGTGGGGGCACGGAAGGGGGTGGAACTCTTTCGATGCAGTTTCTGTTATATCGGAATCTGTTGTTCTGGCTGTTTCCTCTCCCAGTAAATATAGCCTGGTTTATAGTGTTTCACCTCATGTTTGCCGGAATTGGCATCTACCTCTTCTGTCGTTTGATAGGGACTGGCCGGGCGGCAGCTTTTCTGGCGGCGCTGGTTTTTGCCGTTGCGCCTGAGAATGCCTCGCTGATCAATGCGGGGCACGTTCAGAAAATTGCCACCATATCATTTGCTCCCTGGGCGTTTTACTTCCTTGAAAAGGGATATCAAACCAGGCGGATTCTGCCGTTTATGGCTGCTGCGGTGACACTGGCGTTCCAGTTTTTCAACATGCATTGGCAGATTGCCTTCTATACCTGTCTGGCTCTCGGCGTGTACGGTTTGTGCCGGACCGTGGCCATTATTGTTGGAGAACGTACGAACCGGGCCGCGGCATCCTGGAAACTGGCCGGACTTAACCTCGTCATTCTGGCGTTTTTCCTGTCAACGGTTGCCATTTCACTGCTTCCGCTTGCCGATTGGTCAAAAGAAACGACGAGGGGGGTGAAAAGCGGAGCCAATCAGGGGGCCGGTGGTTTGAATGTTGACGAGGCCATGTCCTGGTCCCTTCCTCCGGAGGAAGTCGCGTCATTCCTGGTGCCGGGTATGTTTGGTTTGTCACGCCAGGAAGGTGGGTACAATACCAAGGATATCAAGTCATATTACTGGGGGCGCATGTCGTTTACCCAGACGAGCGATTATCTGGGGGTTCTGCCGTGGCTGCTTCTGCCGCTGGCGCTGATGTTCAAACGTGACCGGTATACGTACCTGGCGCTTACGGGGCTTGTGCTCGGATTGCTGTTTTCGATGGGAAAATATACGCAGTTTTACTGGTTTCTGTACAATCATTTTCCGGGAATCAATCACTTCAGAGTGCCGAAAATGATGATGATCATCCCGGCTCTCTCTCTTGGCGTGCTTGCAGCGCGGGGGCTGGATGCACTATTAGAT
>Ga0073936_10002511_pt1 | contig 27329 bp, 22 predicted proteins | sample AliMusrvi5mmetaG_FD_87041 | JGI IMG/M metagenome (GOLD analysis project Ga0073936, IMG submission 87041) | Freshwater lake bacterial and archeal communities from Alinen Mustajarvi, Finland, to study Microbial Dark Matter (Phase II) - Alinen... | ecosystem: Environmental > Aquatic > Freshwater >...
CCCTGTTACCCTGTCACCCTGTTACCCTGTCACCCTGTTACCCTGTTACCCTGTCACCCTGTCACCCTGTCACCCTGTCACCCTGTTACCATTTCACGATCTCCCCATCTCACCATTCCCTAATTTCCATATCTTTGCCAAAAATATCCCCATGAAACTGGCTGTTGTAGGCGCCACCGGGCTGGTGGGACGCGAAATCCTGAAGGTTCTTGACGAACACAAAATTTACCCGGAACTGTTCATTCCCGTTGCTTCACCAAAATCGGCAGGCCTGCCCCTTGAATTCAACAAAACCCGTTATTTTATTCACAGTCACGAAGAGGCCATCGCCGCAAAGCCGCAGATCGCCATTTTTTCGGCCGGCGGGGGCACCTCCAAAGAGTGGGCTCCCCGTTATGCGGCCGCTGGTATCACCGTGATCGACAATTCGTCGGCATGGCGCATGAATCCGGAGATTCCGCTTGTTGTCCCCGAAATAAACGCGTCCATCCTTACCCGCGAACACAAGATCATCGCCAACCCAAACTGCTCGACCATCCAGCTGGTGCTCGTTCTGGCGCCGCTTCACGCGAAATACGGGATTAAACGAATCGTCGTTTCAACATACCAGTCGGTAACAGGCACCGGTGCCAAAGCCGTGAAACAACTTGAAAACGAACGCGCGGGCATTGCCGGTGAGATGGCCTATCCTTATCCGATCGACATGAACCTGTTCCCGCATGGCGGTGATTTCCAGGATGATGGCTCCACTTCGGAAGAGGTGAAACTGGTCAACGAAACCCGTAAAATACTGAATGACTATTCCATCAGGCTTACCGGTACCGTGGTGCGGGTTCCCGTGGTGGGCGGCCATTCCGAGTCGGTCAATATTGAATTCAGCAGGGATTTCGAAATCCGCGACATCTTTGACCTGCTGGGTTCAACACCAGGAATTATTGTCAGGGATGATATTAAAAATAACATTTACCCGATGCCCCTCGAAGCCCTGGGAAAAGACGAGGTTTTTGTAGGGCGCATCCGCCGCGACGAATCGCAACCCAACTCACTGAACCTCTTTGTGGTCGCCGATAACCTGAGAAAGGGCGCGGCCACCAATGCCGTGCAGATTGCCGAATATTTGCTGGCGAAGGGACTTGTCTGAGGTTGATATATCTCAATTTCCGCATTGATTAAAAGGCCTGAAAAAATTGCTTTATATCAATTTATTATTAAATTTGTCTGCGATTAATAAATTGTTGATTCAAGCAGCCAGATCTGATGGTAAATAAAATGCACAGCTCTTCCAATTGCGCCGATTGTAACTGCAAAGTATCCATTTTTAAAAACCTGACTCCGCTAGAGCTTGCGCTGATCAACAGCAGCCGGTTCCAGGTAAGTTACAAGGCCGGGGAGATCATTTTCAAACAGGGCACCCCTTCCCCCTATTTTGTTTGTGTCACCTCGGGGCTGGCAAAAATCTATATCGAAGGTTACGGCAAGAACCTGATCCTGGCGCTGATCAAGCCGGTTGATTACATTTTCGGCCCGGGCATTTATGTTGACAACCGTCACTACTATTCTGCTTCAGCCGTTGAAGATTGCCAGGCATGCCTGGTTGATGTTACCGTATTTAAAAAGCTGATCCGCGAAAACCCCGATTTCGCCGAAGAGTTCATCAAACGGGTCTCCCTGCAATCGATCTTCAACTTCGACCAGGTGATCAGTCTTACCCAGAAACAGATGCACGGCCGCATTGCCGATGTGATTTTTTACCTCTGCGACAAAATCTATTGCCAGAATCCTTTCGAGCTGACCATTTCCCGCCAGGACCTGGCCGATCTTTCCGGCATGTCAAAAGAGAGCGCCATCCGGATTTTAAAGGAATTCAAGGAAGAGGGAATCCTGACCCTTTCAGGAAACACACTCGAGGTTCTCAACCCGAAACAACTGCGCCAGATCAGCGAAACCGGCTGATAACAGAATAACAATCACCGTTTTTACCTGCTGTTTTCCCGCTGTTATTCGGACTTCAATTCTGAATTTCATCGGGTTGCTTTGCCTCATATTGATATATGTCAATGAAGAGTTGACATATATCAGTTAATATATTAACAAATCTCACCAACTTATTAACAGTTGCGTTGATAAACTTCAATATTTTTGTTCCCGAAACAATTTTGCACAAGTTGTCTGCTGCGACACAAAAGTATTATTAACAAAAACTGTAAGAATATGAAAAAATTACACAAATTATTTTTTGCTGCCGGATTGATGATCGTGGCGGCATGTTTAATGTTCACGGCCTGTACCAAAGAAGGAAAACAGGGTACTGCCGGTGTTAACGGGATTAACGGAGTGAACGGAACCAATGGTATGAACGGACAAGACGGCACTGCCGTTTGTATGGTTTGCCATACTGTTGCCAACTTCGATAAAAAAATTGCCGAATACCATTTTTCAAAACATTATTATGGTACCTCCAGCGCAAGGAACACCAAATTCTGCGCAAGATGCCACACAAGCGAAGGATTCCAGCAGATCGTCATCAGCGGCCAGTACGTTGTTGCCAACGACATGCCGGAAGCCAACAGGATCAACTGCACAACCTGTCACCATCACTCAAGCTTTGATTTCACAGGCGACACCGTTTCACAGATCCTCCGCACCAACACCCCGGTTTACCTGAACTACAACAAGAACCTCGTTGCTACCGATTTTGGTAAAATCAACAACCTGTGCGTTACCTGCCACCAGATCCGCGGCGCAACAGCCCTGGTTTATTCCGACACCACCAAACGTCCCCAGGTTCTCAAAAAAGCTTTTGATCAGCTGCCTTACTTCCCGTTCAGCAATGCAACCGACCTCGATACTGTTCAGTATCGCGTAAGCCGCAGTTTTGCCGTTCATGATGGAAACCAGTCGAACCTGTTTACCGGTATCAACGGTTACGAATACAAAGGCAAAACCTACACCAGGATTTGGAAACACTCAGCCAACGCCTGCACCGATTGCCACATGAACACCTACAATCCTGCCGACTCAACCGGTGGTCACTCACTCCGCGTTAACAAAGCTGAATGCACTGCATGCCACGGTTCAGATAAACTTGCCCCGATCCAGATCGCGATCACTTCCAAACTGAGCGAGCTTGCACAGCTGCTCAACGCAAGAAAAGTCTTCAAGAAAACCGTCACTGCAACTTCTACAACCTATTCAGCTGAACCAACCCACGACTTCAACGGTAAATTGTACCCGACTACCCAGACTGCCGGTAACCTTTTTGCTACCAGCGTAAGCAACAATACCGTAAGCCCGACCACCGGCCTGGTAGTCTACGACAACATGCTGAAATATGCCGTTGATGCTGACTATACCAACAGGATCGGCCGTGTTTGGAAATATGGTGAATTAGGCGCTGCATATAACTATGCTTACATCAACAGCGAATTATCGCTCGGCGTTCACAATCCTACCTACGCGTTACAACTTCTCCAGAACTCAATCGACTGGCTGAATGCCAACCCGTAATCAGTACTGACCTTTAGCACAAATTCCAAAAATAAACTTGTTTTATTTTTGGAATTTGTGTTTTCATCCGAGCCGGAAAATACCTGAAAAAGTTTACGCTTTCCCATGAAGAAGCAAAGGTTTTCCCGGCGGGAGAAACGGATTGACAAATATCAGGGCCCAATTGAGATATATCAGTTAGTTTATTAACAAATCTCAGGCGCCGGTTAACCCAACCCTTGATAAACTTCAATATTTTTGTTTCTTAATCAATCCGTGTCAAACATTTTCACCTGTCAACGAACTTTTAATTTTTCAACCCCCAAAAAAATGATTATGCAAAGCCAAAAATTGAAAAAACTGATTGCGATCTTTTTCGTGCTTTTTTTCTTTTCAGCCTGTACGAAGGATTTAGTTGTACCTGATCCTCCTGCAGTTCCCATTAAACCGGCTCCCGGCCAGATCAGCTATGCAGGTGCCATTCAACCCATCTTTACGGCAAAATGCGTGAGTTGCCACGGTGCAGGTCAGAACGCACCCGTGTTGGCTGCCGGCAGTTCCTACATGTCCCTGAAAACCATCAATGGCATGATCGACACCGATGTTCCCGCGAACAGCAACCTTTACAAGAAAATGTTTACAGGCGGCAGCATGGCTTCACACTGTACCGTGGCCGATGCCGATTCAGTGCTGAGATGGATCACTGAAGGCGCAAACAACAATTAATTGAGTTATTCATACTAATATTTAATCGAAATGCATACATATACAATAGCTAAAATGAAACGATTATTACTAGGGTTCATCTTTATGGTGAGCGGACTCGGTGTGGTTTTTGCGCAGGATTCAATCCAGGACCAACCTGTTAAAAAATCTTTGGCAAAAGCACCGTTTGAAAGCGGATATTTCATGGCTGACAGAACTGTCAACCTTCCCCCTGCAAAAACCCTGGAACTTGCGATCCAGCATGATTTTGGCACATTCCAGCAACACTGGTCCGATTTGTTCGGGATCTGGGGCGGCTCCAACATCAGGATAGGCTTTACTTATACCGTAAACAAGAACCTGCAGGTTGGCTTCGGAACCTCAAAACTCAAAAGGCAGCAGGATTTCAGCCTTAAATATGCCATTATGCGCCAGGAAAAAGGCGGCTTCCCGCTCACCCTTACCGTTTATGGAAATGTTACCATCGACTGCCGCAACAAATCATTCCTGGGTAATAACAAACTGGCCTCCAGCCTCGATTACAAATCGATGGTGAAAGATTCCACCTTCAGGTCAAATATTGACAAACAGATCGTTCAGAACGATACTGCATTTGGCATGAACTACATCACCTACGGCCAGGCTACCGGGCTCAAAGGCGCCAACAAAACTGACCTTCAAACACTGTTTGATCAGACTTTCAAATCATCATACCGTTTCTCATATTTCGCCGAACTGATGATCGCCCGCAGGTTCTGCAAGGAGTTTTCCGCACAGATCTCCATTTCATACTGCCACTACAACCTCGTTGATCAGGCCGAGATGGACAACAACCATGTGAACGGGATGAAAAACGACAACCTCAACATCGCCGGCCTCGGAAGGCTCAGGATCAGCCCGCAGTCATCGATCATCGTAAGCTACAGCCAGCCGCTGATGACCTACCTGAACACCGCACCCTGGCCCAATTTCGGCCTTGGCGTTGAAGTTTCAACCAGCACTCATACCTTCCAGGTATTCCTTACCTCTGCCAATGGAATCGTTCCCCAGGAAACCGTTATGTATAACCATAACAATCCTTACAATGGAGCTATCCTCCTTGGATTTAACATTACCCGTTTGTGGACATTCTAATTCATGATTAACCATAAATTCTAACTCTTAAAAATTAACATTATGAAAAAACTGATCTCATTACTCGTTGTTGCCATGGTTACCGTGGTTTTTCTTATCGGAAATGCATCAATGGCACAGGCACAGGCTAAGGCCAAACCATGGCCGGTTGGCGATAAGGACAAAACGATGAAAGCCCCTGGTAAAGCTGATGTTGCTGCAGGAAAAGAACTGTGGGCAAAACATTGCAAATCATGCCATGGTGGAAAAGGCCTGGGCGACGGTCCCAAGGCAGCTACCCTGAAAACCAATCCCGGCGACTTTTCTGCAGCCGCTTTCCAGGCATCAACCGATGGCGAACTCTTCTTCCGCACAAGCAAGGGCCGCGATGAAATGCCTGCTTACGACAAGAAAATTCCTGAAGCCAACGATCGTTGGGCACTGGTTGCTTTCATGCGCACGCTGAAAAAATAACCGCTTGAATATGCAATAACAATTCATGAAATGGGTGTTAACAGTTTAGGTTTGTTAACACCCATTTCTTTTATAATATTTCCGGGTAAATAACTCACATTCTCTGATACAATGGTTTACAAAACAAATATACGACCGGCATGGGTGGTTTTGGTATTGCTGATGATCTTTACCCTTGCCTTCACCCTGGTAAAAACTTCTGATACAACCCCTGAAAAAAAGGTTCAGACCGAACAAATCGTTCCCACCCAAATCGATCTGTCAAAATTCAAAAACGCCGAGGAAAACGAAAAGTGCCTCAAATGCCACGGACAAACTAAGTACTCCTATGAAAATGCAGAATCGAAAAAAACCGTAACCAAACGGATGTACGCTGAGCTGATCATGAACCGCGATGTGTTTTACGTTTCAAACCATCGCCAGTTCAAATGCACCGACTGCCACTCCGAAGATTACGGCACCTTCCCCCATGCAGGAAATCTGCGTATGGAGGCAAAAGCCAACTGCATCGACTGCCATGGCGGCGATGAAAAATATGCCAAGTACAAATTCGAACAAATTGAATCGGAATTCCAGGCCAGCGTTCATTCCGAAACCCACAGCAAAGACTTTACCTGCTGGATGTGCCACAACGCCCATACATACAAAATCAATGCCCGCACCAACGAGAACCTGAAAGAGACCATCGTCTATGACAACCTCATCTGCCTGCATTGCCATGGTGATGTGAACAATTACCAGCTGCTTACCGATAAGAAAAAACCCAATCTTCTCCAGAAACACGAATGGCTGCCAAACCAGGCATCCCATTTCACCAATGTGCGTTGTATTGAATGCCACGCCAAAAATGAAGACACCCTGGTGGTGGCCCACCATATCATGTCGAAGAAGAATGCCGTAAGAAAATGCGAATCGTGCCATTCGAAGAATTCGATCCTTTATGCATCCCTCTATAAACACCAGGTCAGTGAAGTAATCATGAAGGAGGGCCTCGTCAAGGGGCTCATCATGGCTGATGCCACCACCATCGGCCCCGACAAAAGCAACACGCTGAACATCATCAGCATCATTATCTTCTCTCTTACCATACTGGCCATTATCATCCACGCAGTTCTGCGAATAAAAAAATCTGTCTGACCATGAACCATCAAACTGAAGAACGACTCTATCTCTATCCTGTCTGGATCAGGATCTGGCATATGATGAATGCCCTGCTCTGCCTCACATTAATCATTACCGGTTTAAGCATCCAGTTTGCCAACCCGAACACGGTGGTTAAATTTAATACTGCCGTTTCGATGCACAACATCGCCGGGATTCTCCTCACCATCAGTTACGTGTTCTTTTTTACCGGGAACCTCTTCACGATGAACGGTTCACATTACGTAATCCCGGTAAAAGGTTTCATGATTCGCATGAAAAACCAGTTTTATTACTATACCATCGGGCTCTTTAAGAAAGAGAACGCACCTTATCCGGTGACAGAAGAGAGCAAATTCAATCCCCTTCAGCAAACCACCTACGTGGTGCTGATGTATGCCATGGTCCCGTTCGTCATTCTTTCGGGTTGGGGGCTTTTATATCCCGATATCACGATTAAGAGTTTTGTGGGATTCAGCGGGCTGGATCTCACCGACCTGATGCACATCTTTGCCGGCTTCACCATCAGCATCATCATGTGTGTCCATATCTATTTCTGTACCATAGGGAAAAACCCGTTAAGTAATTTCAAAAGCATGCTCAACGGCTTTCATGAATCTCACTAAAATCAACAGACGTGGAAGAAGAAACGAATAAAAACCAGAAAAATACGCGACGCCAGTTCCTGAAAAAGGGGCTCATAGCCGGTGCCGGCGTTGCTGTGGGCGGGAGTCTCATCGCGGCATATGTTGACGCGACGGCCACCGAAACAGGCGAAAAGGTAAAAGTGCTTACAACCGATGGCGAAATCATGGAGGTTGACAAGGGGTTGCTTAAGCTTCCCCGGGTTTCGCGCGAGGAATCGCACCAAGGCCTTCCCGGCCGCAAGTTCGTGATGGTGATCGACCTCGGGAAATGCAAGAACGCGCGCAAATGCGTGGAGGCATGCCAGAAGGGCCACCACTTGCCGAAAAGCCAGGAATTCATGAAGGTTTACCTGTTGCAGGATTCCGAAAAAACCTCTCCCTACTGGTTTCCCAAGCCCTGCTTCCATTGCGACAACCCCTTGTGCGTGAGTGTATGCCCGGTAGGTGCAACCTATAAACGCAGCGACGGGATCGTACTGATCGACAACGAACGCTGCATCGGCTGCAAGTTCTGCATGACTGGCTGCCCCTACTCCACGCGCGTATTTGCCTGGAAACATTACGAAGAATTTGAACAGGACAAGGAACCCTACTCGCCTGAGGCCGGCAGTCCCGGGAAAGAGGGAACTGTATCGAAATGCGATTTCTGCCCCGACCTGATCCGCGTTGGCAAAGTGCCCTACTGTGTTTCGGCCTGCCCGATGGGTGTGATCTATTTTGGCGATGTTGACGAGGATACGGTTACCAACGGCACCGAAACCTTCCAGTTCAGCAAACTCATCAGCGACCGCGCCGGGTACCGTTACCTGGAAGTGCTCGGAACCCGTCCATGCGTTTATTACCTGCCGCCTGTCGAACGCCAGTTCGAGGTCGACCGCGGGTTCGGCGACCTGGATGAGAAGATTAAAGAGCGATATAAAGATACTCCTTACAGTAAAAAACACAACCCGTAATTATGGAAAACGAACAAAATAACCCGTTGAAGGAGTTTGCGCCGCAACTCGAACGGACGACCATGCAGGGGTATACCTGGATTCTGTTCCTGCTTTTGGTGATTGGGGTAGGTTTTTATGCCTTTCTCCAACAAGTTCTTCATGGCCATGAGGTTACCGGTATGCGCGACAATGTGGTATGGGGCGTTTATATCGTCAACTTTATTTTTTTCATGGGCGTGAGCTACGCGGGTGCGCTCATTTCAGGCACCCTGCACCTGTTTAAAACCCCCTGGCGCAAACCGGTGATCAGGATGGCTGAATTTATTACCGTTATCTCGCTGCTCATCGGCCCCTGCTTCATCCTCCTGTGTATCGGCCGCCTCGACCGGTTGCCCTATCTTGTACTCTTCGGAAGGATCCAGTCGCCCATCACCTGGGACGTGATCGCCATTTCAACCGATATTTTCGGTTGCTTTATCTTCCTCTATCTTGCTGTTTTACGCGACCTGGCCCTGCTCAGGGATTACGAACTGCTCAAGCTTCCGAAATGGAGAAAAAAACTCTACAAGGCACTGGCATTGGGCTACACCGGAACACCGGAACAACAGCAGCGGTTAAACAGGGCCACCGATATCATGGCCGCCATGGTCATTTCAATTGCCATCATTGTGTACTCGGTGTTGGCATGGATCTTCAGCGTTACCCTGCAACCAGGCTGGCACAGCACGATCTTCGGGCCCTATTTCGTTATTGCCGCCGTATATTCGGGCAGCGCCGTGCTGATCATCTGCATGTGGGTTTTCAGGAAAGTTTATCATCTTGAAGCGTATATTACCAAAAAACACTTCGTTGCTGTAGGCATTATCATGCTTGTACTGGCAGCGTTTTTCGGGTATTTTACCTTCAGCGATTACCTTACGAAATGGTACGGTTCGGAAAAGAATGACGAATTGCTGATCCAGCTGCTCTTTAAAAAATTCTACTGGCCATTCATCATCTCAAACTACGTTGGTGTGCTTCTGCCGCTGATCGTGGTCGGGCTTGCACGGTTCAGGACCATCAATAATATTACTTTTACGGCGGTCGTAGTCGTTGTTGCGCTCTGGCTCAACCGCTACATCATCGTTGTTCCTACCCTCGAATCGCCCTACCTGCCAATCCAGGATGCACGCCCCGAATGGCTGAACTATACCGCCACATGGGTGGAGTGGAGCCTCACTGCAACGGGAGTTGCCGTGTTCTGCCTCCTTTTTACACTGGCATCAAAGTTCATCACCATCATCCCTGTTTCCGGGGTAACGGGAGAGGAAAAAAAGGAAGATGTTCTCATTTAATTAATCACAGGTCATATTCATATCATTCCCATGAAAAGAATATTCGCGTTTGCATTGCTCCTTTCGCTTATGTCGGTCCTGGTTTTAAAACCTGCGGGCAGCTATGCCGGAGAAAAACCTGACACCACGGCAACGCCGGTTGAATCGCGTATGCAGCTGGCTTACCTGTGCGGCGCCGATTCGGTGATACTCACCGCCACCCTCAACCTGAAAAAAGAGGACGGCACGGTCAACCTGAAAAATGCGTTCATTGAATTTTCCGCTTCCAACGGGGAATCGGCAAAGTCGTTGGGAAAATTTGCCACCGACCAGGAAGGCAACGCCATTTGCAAGGCCCCGGTAGCCGGTTTGCCCGCCGACAAGGATGGCATGATCAACTATACTGCAAAATTCACCGGCAACAAGAAATACCCTGCTGCCGAGGCCTCCTTTAAAGCAAAACCTGCCAGGATCAGGCTGTCGTTCAGCATCCAGGATTCATTGCGCATCCTGAAAGTCGACGTTACCCAGAAAAACCTAAAAGGCGAAACCGCCCCCATCGCCAAGGAAAAGATCCTTGTTTACATTCCGCGCATTTTCAGCCTGCTGAAGATCGGGGAAATTACCCTCGACGATGCCGGTAGCGGAACCCTTGAATTTCCGAAGGAAATTGTTGGCGATACCCTAGGAAACCTGACGGTACTCGCTAAAATCGAGGAAAATGACAATTTCGGGATTGTACAGGGTCAGAATGTCATCAACTGGGGAGTTCACAAACAGTATTATAAGGCTGAAGTGCCTTCCCGCGAGCTGTGGACGCCGATCGCCCCACTTTGGATGATCATCACCCTGATCATCATGCTTGCCGGCGTATGGGCTCATTACATGTATGCCGTGTATGAACTGATCATGATTAAACGGTTGAGTAAAAGAGAGAAGCCGCCTCTTTTCTGATCACTGACATTTTTTCGGTAGCTTTGCCGGATCATGAGCTACAACCTGCATTCTCCGCAAGTCCTTGAAACCATGGCCAAAGGGAACATCCGCAAGGCCAATGAATTAATGGGAACCGTTTACACCTTCACTGCGACGGTGGTTCATGGCAATCACCTTGGCCGCACCCTGGGATTCCCCACAGCAAACCTTGAACTCCTGGAGGATAACCCTTTTTTGCCAGCCTTCGGTGTATATGCCGTGGATGCTGAATATGACCATGTGAGATACAAAGGCATGGCCAATGCGGGGATGCGCCCCACCATCAATGGAACAACCATGACACTGGAGATCAACCTGTTTGATTTCTCGGGCGATTTATACGGGAAAACCCTGGCTGTCAGGTTTCTCGACAGGATCAGGGACGAGCAGAAGTTCGGCAGCCTTGATGACCTGGTTAAACAGCTTCACCTTGATAAGGCAGCTGCGCTGGAACTACTTGCCTGACTGCTCCATCCTGATACCAACGCCCATGACGCCTTCGGTGGTAAGCCTGGGCGTGAGGTTTTCTATCTCGATCTTCAGGATCCCGGGCCTGGCGAGTTTCAGATCATGTTTCAGCAAAATTGTGCCGGTACAGGAATCTCCCTCAAAAGCCTGCAGGAAGGCGCCTGAAGCGGATTTCACCTTCATCGCATAGGCGTAGATCCGTTCTTCCCCGGCAGCGGTATTCATGACCATATTGAACTCCAGCTGCTCATGGCTGAACTCCTTTGTGAAACGGGTAAAGAGGTAAATATTATATGGTTTATCAACCTGTTTTACAGGGATTTCAAAGCTGAGGATGTTGAACCTGGCCCAGATTTTATCGGGAAATTTATGGTACAGTTCGAGGCTCTCCTTTTTTCTGCAACCGCTTCCGCAGAAAAAAACAAGGCACAGGAATACTAAACAGGTTGCTAAACCCTTAACCGGGCTGCTGTTGAGTTTGATCGGCATTGGCTGGAATTTTTATGATAAATGTAGTTCCTTTGTGTTCTTCCGATGTAAAGGAGATCTCCCCCTGCATCCCGTCGATGATCCCCTTCACGATGGCCAGTCCCAGTCCCATTCCCCCGGTCTTCGTGGTAAAATCAGGCTGGAAAATCCTGCCTGCGCGGTCGGGCGGGATACCGGCACCATTGTCGGAGATCTCCACGACAACGAATTTCCGGTCATTGTACAGACGAATCCCGATGATTCCGACTTTGTCTACCCCGATGGCCTGAACGGCATTGTTAAGCAGGTTGGTAAAAACCCTGACAAGCTGTGAACGGTCGGCCAGTACCCGGGCGACGGGACCATTGGCGTGAAATTCATACCGGATCTCGGACGTATCCTGGTAAAGGGAGAGGGAAAATTTTACAACATCTTCTATATCAACACTCTCTAAAACAATGGCCGGCATTTTCGCGAAATCTGAAAAATTGGAAGCGATGGCCGACAGGGTATCGATTTGTTCAACAAGGGTATTGGTGAACCGGGCGAGCCGCTGTTCCCAGTCCGGTGCTTTGTCATGCCAGGCTTTCTGCAGGTACTGCGCACTTAACTTCATGGGTGTGAGCGGGTTCTTGATCTCATGGGCCACCTGCCTGGCCATCTCCCGCCAGGCGCTTTCGCGTTCCGATTTTGCAAGCATGCCGGCGCTGCGGCCCAGTTCATCAATCATCCTGTTGTATTCGGTGACTAATTGCCCGATTTCGTCGTGCTTGTTCCAGAAAATCTTTTCATTCACCCGCCCGAGCCTGAGCTGCGACATCTTTGCAGCCAGTAAGGCCAGCGGTGCGGTTATATAATTGGATACCAGGATGGTAATAAAAATTCCAAACAGGATAAGCAGAATGTAGATATTGATGAAGGTAACCAGAAAGGTGGAAATTTCCTTTTTCAACTCATCCTGCCTCGAAAAACAGGGCAGGTTAACATAACCGAGCAGGTTGTTTTGTTCATTGTAAAAAGGCAGGTAGGCTGAACTGAACTGCATACTTCCGATCGATTCGCTGTGGATGAAAATCGGTTTATGGTCAGCAACCAGTTTCTGGCACGCTACCGGATCCATTCTCTCAGATACCAGTCCCTCTTCAAAAATCGGCGGCCGGCTCGACGAGACCAGCATTCCCCGCGAATCGTAAAAGTTGATGTCGGTAAAAAAGACGTTTGAAAGTCTGACCAGGAAATCATCAAGTTCATTTTTCGGAATATCGCGGGTCTCTTTTGCCATATTGTATTTATGCTGCATTTCAACCATCACCGACCAGGCCCGTTCGCGCAGGTTGGCGATGTTCTTTTTCGTGTTAAGATCGATGATATTGATCACTTGCACGATCCCTATAGCAAGCAGGGCAACAACCAGGATCCCGGTAAGGGAGATATGCAGCCTGTTCCTGAGGCTGTTGGGCAGAATTTGCGTTTTCCGCTGGTAATTAAACATCCCTGCTGCCAGGAACGCAACCAGCGCAAAGAGGATAAAAAGATAGGAAAAAGGCGTGGCTGCCGTGAGCAGGGTCTCTTCCTTTTTGCTTATCAGCAGCGAAGTGGAACTGTTGATATGGTACTGGTAGTGTGTCATCCGGTCGCCCGAAAATGAGGTTTTGGCAGGGGAAAAATCCTTATACTGTGACAACAGGGTATAGTAACTGTAACCTCCCACGGCATGAACCAGCCGGCCGTTCTGGAACAGGCCGTACGAATAATCCGAAAGGTCAGGAAGATCCATCCGGGTATTATCCATAAGCAAACCCGGGTAACCCTGGTCAGGAGAAGAGTCTTTGAGGTTGATTTCTATGTAAAGTGTCTGGGTTGTTGCACCGGCAAGCCCGAAATCTCTGCCGTCGAGGATGATCAGGTAATATTCCTTGCCCAGTCCGTAATCGAGAAAAGTCAGGTTGGGCAGGATGGTTTCTTCGCCATAATTCCGGATGATCCCGTTGAAATAGGTGTTGCAGTTGACGAGATAACCCTGGGGCTGGATCTTCAGATCTTTCATGGTATCGCACAAGGTGACCTGGATATTGTATTTTCGCCAGTAATCCCTGAAATATTGCTTTTTTAACCATGCAACCAGGTTCGTGGCACTCACTCCCTGCCCGGCCGCAGCTGGCTGGAAGGCAGTTCGCAGGAGCGAATCGGCAAGGAGCTTGTGTTCGAGTTGCTCGTACAGCACCTCGGTAACGGGATTGCGCCGTGATGCAAGCTTAACCGCCAGCAGGTTCAGCTTTTCATGTTCCTTCTGGCCGTTCGCCCGGTTTAACACCAGCGTGGTAAAAACAGCATAGAAACAGAGGAAAAAAAGCATGTTCCGTGCAGTGAACAAATTTGCCCCCCTGGCCAGCATAAACCAGCAGGCAAAGAAACAGATAAAGAAAAACAGGTATTCCAGAGAATACAGTTCTACATTTAAAATATTCAGGATCAATATGTTTCCGCCTGCCGCAATCGCGGCCGACAGCAATATCAATTCCTTTGGCATTGCGTCTGAGAATATTCCGGGGAACACCCTGGTGGAAAGCAGTCCGAACGAAAAAAGGATTGAACATACGATCAGCAGCCCGCAGGCGCTCTCGGGGACCAGTGCTGAAATGTTCTGCAAATTAAGCGGCAAAGATGAATTGATTACCAGTCCGGTCAGCAGATATCCCACGGTTTGAAAACCAACCAGCAGCGTGAAAATGGCCGGGGCTATGACAAGCACCAGTTTTGCCGGATGGATTTTGCCGGCAGCAGGTTTGAAGGAGCTGTGTTTAAACAACACCAGGGCCATGGCAAAAACGAGCAACATGTTGATGGCAAAATCGCCCAGGGAGGGCAGGATAACGGACGATGAATACCACGAGGGCCCGAACAGTTCGGTATGATAAAGTTCCGACGGAAAGTGAAGGACAAGCTGGATTACGCGCAGTAGCAGCACCGTAATAAAAAAAGAGAGGTTCATGATAAATTTCCGTGCTGCAAACCAGGGTATACCGGCATAAATCAGGTATATGCACTGCACCAGGGAAAGCATGCCAAGCACAAAAAGCAGAAAAAGGAATCCTGCGGGTAAATGCCGGCGGGTCCTGTCTTTGCTTGCTGAAGGATCAGCAGCCGCGGCTTCGGTGTTCCCTGCAAAGTTCAGGCTGAACAGGCAGGTGTGGTTTTGAGAATAAACGGGAAATTTCCCGTGCCCTGGAGCGAGGGAAAACAGCTCCGGAAAATTGAACCGGGAAGAAAACCCGTTTGTTAAATATTCGTTCTGGAATGGGTATTCATTTCGTATGGGAAAACTGCAAAGGAACAAAAACGATCCTGCTCTTTTGCCGTGAAACCCATACCATCCGGTTTTCAGTTTCACAACGAAATCCTGTCCGGCGCTTTGCCGGATGACTTCCGCCGGTAAAATGATTTTATTATCTCCCCAGTAAATCAACGAGTCGTGTTTATAAACAAAAAACGACAACCCGTTGTTTTTTCCAATCCTGAGCGATTCTAACCCGGGGTTCCTGAAACCTGCTACGTTGGAACTGGTATCGAAATTCCTGCTCAGAAAATCAGTTTGGTTTTTTGCTTCAAGTTCTGTATCCGAAAATACTTTTTGAAAAGATTCATAAATATGATCCGGCTCAACTTTTTGGGCCAGGAAAAAACCCAGACCGTAAATCGCCATGAAAAGCAATACAGCGAGCATCAAATATGCCGCTCCCCTGTTTTTCGTGTTTTTTAGCGACCAATCCACTATGTTGCTGATTTATAATACGATAAAAATAGGCCTTCCGGAGCCCTGTAAGCGCATTTCGCGTACCGGTTAATGCCATCCATCCATCAGGCCATTCGGCTCGCTGCAGGGCTTAAAATTACGCCTTTTTACGCTTGAGCACGAAAATAAGACTGGAATTGCCCCTTGCTTCCCTTTTTGCCGAAATATTTGACCAAAAACCATAAAAAAGGGCTTTCATGTAATTTACCTTTCCATTCTGGTATTTTTCGCTTAGCATGGAAACATAATAGGCATCCATTTTCTGAGGTAATATTTTCACCACTTCAAATCCATTCCTGGCAGCGAGGTCATTCAATGTTTTTGAGGTGAAATGATACAAATGTCTCGGAACATCATACGCGGCCCAGCATGTTCCGTATTTCGAAGCATCCCACGAATGGCAGTTGGGTACGGCGGCGATAAAAACACCGTCTGGTGCCAGCAACTCCCTGATGCTCTCCATGGTCATATTCAGCTCATGCACATGTTCAAGCACATGCCACATGGTTATGCAGGCATACGAACCCGGCTTTGCACTGTAGGCCATTAACTGCTCCGCAACCGGGATCTTGTTTGCCGATTCGGCAAAACTCCTGGCCCTTTCATTCGGTTCTACGCCCGAGACTTCATAGCCCTGCTTCCTGCAATAACCCAGGAATTCACCCGTTCCGCACCCGATATCCAGCATTTTTCCGGAGTGGGAATATTTCTTAACGATACCGAACTTGGTTCGGATAGAAAAAATCCGTGCCAACCGGTAAACCCTGCTTATCAGGTCCTGCTTCTTTGCCCCGTGAGAGATATACTCTTCCGATTGGTAATACCGCCCGATCTCCTGAGGACCCGGCCGTGGATTGACGAACCGGAAGCCACAGCCGGTGCATTCCTGGATAATGAACTCCTCCCGGGAGAGAAAATGGTCTTTCACCCTTAAAAATTCGGTGAAAATTCCCTTCCTGCATACCGGACAACTTGTAATTATTTCAGCCATTTTTATTTTGTTTCACGTGGAACATCATCGGCCAAGGAATACAATCAGCACGGAAATATCAGCCGGTGATACCCCGCTGATCCGCGAAGCCTGGCCAATCGTACGGGGTTGTATCTTTGTAAATTTCTCTCTCGCTTCAATTGACAGAGAGGATATTTTTGCATAATCAATGCCGGCAGGCACGGCCAGGTTCTCCAAATGGGCAACCTTACCGGCCAGTTCCTGTTCCTTTAGTATATAACTTTCATACTTAATCCTTAACTCCGTTTCTTCAACAACGTCCTCATCCAGGAGGTCGTTTTCTTCGGCATATGCTTTAACCTGGTCAATACAACCAATCAGTTCGGCGAGGTAGATCTGTGGCCGAAGCAGCAACATGGCAGCTTTTTGACGCTGAGAAATCACATCGGTCAGTTTTTCAGAGAGCAAACCATTAACCTGGGTTGGCATAATGTTTTCTTTCTTCAAAAACCCAATAAAATCCTCGACTTTGCGATACTTTTCATTCACCACTTCAAGCCGTTCAAACGATGCAAGACCAAGGGCATACGATAAAGGGGTGAGCCGCTGGTCAGCATTATCCTGCCTCAGCAGGATCCGGTATTCGGCCCGCGAAGTGAACATCCGGTATGGCTCTTCAGTGCCCTTTGTGATAAGGTCATCAATCAGTACGCCGATATAAGCATCAGAACGTTTTAAGATAAATTCAGGTTCACCGGCGATTTTCAAATGAGCATTAATACCCGCCATCAAACCCTGTGCTGCTGCCTCCTCATACCCGGTTGTTCCATTGATCTGCCCGGCGAAATACAAGCCTTCAATCAGTTTCGTCTCCAGTGAAAAATTGAGCTGATCAGGTGGAAAATAGTCATACTCGATTGCATACCCGGGTCTGAAAAACTTTGCTTTTTCAAAGCCCTTCACTTTTCTTAACGCCTTAAACTGGACATCTTCGGGAAGAGATGAGGAAAAACCATTGACATAATACTCCATGGTTGACCAACCTTCAGGTTCAATAAAAAGCTGATGCCTCTCTTTTGTGGCAAACCGATCAATCTTATCTTCAATTGACGGACAATATCTGGGTCCCCTTCCCTGGATCCTGCCGGAGAACATGGGTGACTTATCAAATCCCGTTCTTAAAATATCATGAACTTCGTTGCTGGTATAAGTAAGATAACAGCTTCGTTGCCGTGAAACTGCCGGGGTACCGGTATAAGAGAATTTTCCGGGATTTTCATCACCAGGCTGCTCTGTCATCTTTTTAAAATCCAGCGACCTTCCATCAACTCTTGCCGGCGTACCGGTCTTCATCCTGCTTGAAGCAAAACCCATCGTCATGAGTTGTTCCGTCAGATTTTTTGCCGCCCCCTCTCCCATCCTTCCTCCGGGAAAATGTTTCTCGCCAATATGAATAATTCCATTCAGAAAAGTTCCATTTGCAAGAATCACTGCTTTGCAATTAAACACCAATCCCAACCCGGTTTCCACCCCAACAATTTTTCCTTTCTTAACAATAACGTTCACCACTGAATCCTGCCAGAAATCAACACCCGGGGTATTCTCCAGCATGCTTCTCCATTCGATCGAAAAAAGAACGCGGTCATTTTGCGCACGGGGGCTCCACATGGCCGGACCTTTCGATCTGTTCAGCATCCTGAACTGGATCATGGTCTTGTCGGTTACAATTCCTGAATATCCTCCCAGCGCATCAATTTCACGAACAATCTGGCCTTTGGCAATTCCTCCCATCGAAGGGTTGCACGACATCTGTGCCATGTTCATCATATTCATGGTAATCAGCAACACCTTCGATCCAAGGTTCGCTCCTGCGGCGGCAGCTTCACAACCTGCATGGCCGGCACCTACAACAATTATATCATATTTCTTCATCAGAGCATTTATGTTCCACGTGAAACAAAAAAGTATTTTTCCTGGAACGATGTTAAGAACAAAGTATATTCACAAACAGGATTAAAAAAACAGGTGTAAAACTATTACCCGTTTTACACCATCATATTTAAAAATAAAATTTCGTACAGTAAACATATACGAATGTAATCAAGCCACAAAAATATTTCTGTACAAGCCAGTTCTAATTATCCGGTAAATGAAGCCAGGCAAAGATCCTCCATGAGTCTCATTTCCTCCTTCTCCAATTTCGTCTTATCTTTAAAGCCGCATAAATGCAAAACGCCATGAATCATCACCCGGTGGAGCTCGTCCTCAAACAGTTCCCCCAATTCAACCGCATTCTCCCTGACCCGTGGTACACTGATATATATATCTCCTCCTATTATATCCTTGTTATCCCCATCCGGAAATGTCAAAATATCAGTTAAAGTGTTATGTCTCAAATATTTATTGTTCAACTCAAGAAGAAAACTGTCGCTGCAGAACACAAAATTGATTTCCCCGGTCTTAAGTCCGCGGTTCATTGCACACGTAACAATCCAATCCCTCAGTTTCCGTTTGCTACCGAGCGTAAATACAATGTCTTCGTGGAAAAACCTGATCATTTAACCTATCTTTTATGAACAACCTCTTCCCTTTTTTCCCAATATTCTTTCAACTGGTTGATCCGGAATAAGGACTTTTCAAAATTCATGCTTGAAACATAAAAGACCAGGGTAATGCTCCTGGCATTTACGGAAATGGTAATTTCATCAGCAAGCGATTTAATTATAAAAATGTCGCGTGACAACCGGTGACGCCTTATTTCCTTATCAAGCAGATCCTCGGCTTCACCGTCATCCCTTCCATCGCTTTCCAGTTTAATTTTAAAAATCATGCCCTTTTTTCCCCGGTCAAAATTTATGATCAGTGAATTACTTTCAGGGATGTCGTTAATCGAAAAAAGAATATTTGCCGCCTCAGTGGTAGCCAATAAAATATTACCGAAATAATCATTGTTGACATTGTACAACTCACAAATTTCTTCAACAAACCTTTCCAGACGTCCAATTTCCTTTACCCCGGTAATAACCAGGCTTCTGCCATCCTGTTTCATATCAGTGCTCGATTTTTACAATATAACTGTTCACTTTAGTTTTATAGTACGAATTCAGGACCGGTAATATCAATTGAATATTATCCTGACTCGCCCTTTTCTTCATGTTATACTGATAATTTAATCCAGGGTTACTGATTTGTTGATTTTTTGCTTCCGTTGATTCTCTCTTTTCTTCCTGATCACGGGTTTGTTCGGCCTTCTCCGATTCAAGCAGCCTGCTCAGAATGCGTTGCTGGCGCATCATGGTTTCCTGAGAAATATTTTTATTTACCAGGTCCTTCTCTATCTGTTCCATTTCCTTCCCGGCTTCATTGAGCGAACCCTGGTCCTTTGTACCTTTAGTCCCTAGATTATCCTGGTATTTTTGCATTTCATTCCTTAACGCCTCCTGCTGGGCAGCAAGTTTTGCTATCTCCCGGTTCATGCCGCTTTGCTCCTGCTTATTCCCCATACCCGGTTTCTTTTGTCCCTCCATACCGGATTTCAACTTCTCCAGTTGCTGTCCTATTTTCTGTTGCATGTCCTTCATGCTTTTTGCCGACATTTTACCACCTTTTGACGAAGGATTTTTGCATTGCTTTGAACCAGCCTTCGACTTCATGCTCATGTTCATTTTCTGGTTCATCTGCTCAAGCGACTCATTGAGTAACAAGGCCAGGTTATTCAGTGAAGTCATCGAATATTGTTGCTTGGCCACGGCCAGGTTTATATTTCTTGAATCGAGGGCGTCAAGTGCAAGTTTAATATTGAGGTTAACCGCAGCAATTTCTTTTGTAACCACCGATTTTATCATAACCTGCCGCTTAGCAATTGCCTGCAACGAATCCTCCACAACTTTAAGCTTTTCACTGAATTCCTTCTGCCTGTAAACAATCTCCGGATACCTCGGGTCACTCCTCACGATTACCCGCGTCGTTCCGATCAGATCCTCCTGATCGAACGACAACCTGACAAGATTTTCAAGAATCATCCTGATATTCGAGGCATCCTCCTCCAACTGGCTCTCCTCGCTTTCCTCCTGCGAATCCTCCATCTGCTGCGCCAGTTCTTTCATTTGCCTGGCCGCTTTCTTCTGGCTTCCTGCAGCCTCCTTGCTTTTACCTTCCTTAATTTTTTTTTCGCTTTCGGCAAGATTCTTGCCAATGCTATCCTTCTTTGGCCCGGTATTTCCCAAATTTGCGGGCGACTCAAGTTCTTTTCCCTGTTTTTCAAGGGCTTCAAGCTTCTTTGCAAGGGAATCAGCCGTCGCCCTGATCTTTTCCTGCTCCTTCAATAACTCTTCCTTCGGCTTTTGATCCTTTTCAGTCGCTTCAGCAAGCTTTTCCTGTTCTTCGGCTGCTTTCTTCAGATCCTTTACCATTTCTTCGAGCTTGCGATCGAATTCCATTTGTTTCATCAGGGAAAGATTTCGGTCCAGCTCCGTCTCCAACTCCTTATTCGACATCTTCATTTTCTCCAGAAGATCGGCCAGTTTCGTTTTATCAACCTGGTTAAGCAACGCCTTCATCTCCTCGATCATCTTCTTCATTTCATCTGTGAGCAGCTTATCCATGAGGTCATTCAACTGCTTTTGCTTCTCGATGATCCGCTCACTTGTTCCAAGGAACTTTTCTTCATTCGTCAGATTTTCCTGCGTCTTCTTTTTTATCTCTTCCACCCGCTTTTCAATGGCAGCGTTTTCCTTAATCAGGTCTTCAATTTTTTTCTTTTCCTGCCACGACAAGGTATTTTGATCAACAAGTTTCTTATTCAATTCTTCCATATTCTTTTTCATGGCCTTCGAATCGGAAATACTTTTCTCCAGTTCCTGATTGATCGTATGCTCATTTTCACCCGTATGAACAGAAATCTCATTGATTGATGGCGTAGAGACCGTTTTCAATTCCGACCTGGTACACTTCGGACCATGAATCCCGTCATTATCCCACACTTCAAAATAGTATTTGATATTCATGCCGGGCATTGGCATCAGTTTCAAAAGATCGGCTGTATAATAAAAGACCTGGTTGTTCGCCGATTTATCGAACACAATCGGTTCATTTTTATAAACCAGCCCCGTTGTGTCGCCTTTTGAATAAACGGAATAGTTAAAGGTAAGTTTTGAAAAGCCATAATCATCCTTGATGGTACCCTTGTAGAAAATTGTTGTATTAATCGCCGAATCGACCGATTCGTTTACAAAAACCGAAGGGTAGCCATCGCCGATCGCTGTAACCCGGTAAGCCAGTGAATCAGGCATATAGGTGTTAGCGTTAAATGGTGAAATACAATAGGTGAAGGACTTGAGTATTTTTGATGAATAAGTAAAAACATTGGCTTTTGCCGCTGCCAGTTCAACCTTCCCTTCTCCCATCCTTATCTTTACAGAAGAGACATCCCTGGTGTGGAAATTCCAAGTCATAACAGTGCCTTCCGGAACACTGAAATCTCCAATGTTTTCAACATGTTCGCAAGGCTTATTAATATAGGCCGGGTAATCGAGGGAGACGTCGAAACTCAGGATAATAGGCTTAGGAAAGACCTTAATTACATACTCCTGCGACTGGTACTCACCCGCACAAATTTTAAAAGGCATGTCGCCCTGAAGCGATTTAAACATATATTCAAATGCAAATCCTTTTCCCCTTGTCATTTTGTAATTAAGTTCCCTGGTCCTGATGAAAATTTCAACCGGGATCTCCTCCCCTGTTACGTTGACCTTTACTTCAAAATCTTCCTGTTGCAATGCCGATAAATTCTTATTCGCCAACTCAATTTTAAACGGGAGCGGCTTTATAAAAGCCTGGTTAAAATGTAGAATCCGTTTCGTAGGATCGGAAATGGTTTTGGGCGAAAACAGTATGCCTGCCAGGATCAGCAAAACCGGAATGGCAGCATATCGCAGGTATTTAAGGTTCTTCCTGAAGTCGATCACTACATTGAACCTGAAAACCCGGATAGCCGAAGTTTTCTGTTCAATACTTGCCTCGATTAGTTCGCTGTTCTCCCCGGTTTGCCGCTGCTGTTCGATAAGCTGCAGGGTATTCAGAAGCTTATCCTGAATTTCACTGAAATGCTGGCCGATGATCGTTGCTGCCTGGTCGTAGGATAAAATCTTCCCTATTTTCATCAGTTGCATCAACGGAACAAAAACCAACCTGGCTAATGTAAATAAGGCAATGCCAAGAAAAGAGAAAAAAAAGAATGTCCGTATCGTTTGATTGAAACGAAAGAAATATTCCATCATCACAAGGACAAGGTAAAAGGCAGCCAGTAACGCACACACCCATAGCCCTCCCCGCATCAACCGGTTTTTATAATATTTCCGGATGAACTTGTCAAGTTTAACTATCAGTTCATTTTCTCTGGACATGCCTGCCTGAAATTAACATTGTTGACATTTACTGGTAATATTTCCAGTTTTAGGAATAAGATAAATCACGATCGTACTATTTTAATTAAGCGCTTCCTTTTTTCGTACGTGACCTCTTCAATTTCCTGTAGATGACCTCTCCCCTTTCCTGTAGATGACCTCTCCCTTTTCCTGTAGATGACCTCTCCCCTGACCCTCCCCTTGGAGGGGAGGGAGAAACTTTACTCCTGCGAATTGGAATTTGATTGTTTACTGTTTTCCCTGATAAAAAAAATTATATAGCATTTTTCACTTTTTTGAATATAATATTCATCCAATTTCACCAATCGCTAAAATCACATTCGTCCTAACCAGGATTCGTATAAAATCTTAGACAAATCTTTCTCCCTCCCCTCCAAGGGGAGGGTCAGGGGAGAGGTCATTTTCTCATCAAAACCGACCTAAAAAACAGACTTGACATATATCTCAGTATTTCTATTTATTAGCACCGCTTACGATGAATTTCATTTAACACAATGAGATTAACAATCTTATTATCTGTGCATTACACATTTTCTCCAAAAACATCCAATAAATGTACAATTCATAACGCTCCAAAAACATTTTATTATCAGCCTGCAAAAATACGAATAAGCAACACATGATAATTTTCTGATTTTAATACCATAATTTTGCTGCAGATAACAACAAATCATGGAAACAAAACCAATCAGGGTAAGGTTTGCCCCCAGCCCGACAGGTCCGCTGCATATTGGCGGGGTACGTACCGCATTATACAACTTTCTTTTTGCAAGGAAATTAAAGGGAACGATGATCCTTCGCATCGAAGACACGGACCAAAACAGGTTTGTGCCCGGCGCAGAAAAATATATCGTTGATTCGCTCCGCTGGTGCGGGCTTGATTTTGATGAAAGCCCGGAAACAGGCGGCCCGCACGCCCCCTACCGCCAGTCGGAACGCTCGGCAATTTACAGGGAGTATATTCAGCGGCTGATCGAAAACGGCCACGCTTATTACGCATTCGATACCGAAGCCGAACTGGAAGCGCACCGTGAAAACGCAAAATCCAGCGGCCACAAAACTTTCCAGTATGACCAGGTCACACGGAAATCACTGAAAAATTCTCTTTCACTCACCCCTTCCGAAGTATCGGAACTGATCGCTTCGGGTGCCTCCTACGTCATCCGCGTTTGCATCCCCGAAAATGAAACGGTTGTTGTTCAGGACCTGATTCGGGGAGAAGTCTCGGTGAACAGTGCCAACCTTGATGACAAAGTTTTATTTAAATCGGATGGCCTGCCCACTTACCACCTGGCCAATGTGGTAGATGATTACCTGATGAAGATCACCCACGTGATCAGGGGCGAGGAATGGCTCCCATCGGCCCCGCTGCATCTCCTTTTATACCGGTCTTTCGGTTGGGAAGATGTTATGCCTAAATTTGCGCATCTGCCTTTGATCTTAAAACCCGACGGCAACGGCAAGCTAAGCAAACGCGACGGCGACCGGCTTGGATTCCCCGTATTTCCCACTTCGTGGGAAGATCCCAAAACCGGTGAACTTTACTCAGGTTACCGTGAATCGGGTTACCTGCCCGAAGCGGTTATCAACATCCTGGCCCACCTGGGCTGGAACCCGGGAACGGAGCAGGAACTCTTTACCATGGAAGAACTCATTGACCAGTTTTCGCTGGAACGCGTCGGGAAACATGGTTCAAAATTTGATCCCGAAAAGGCAAAATGGTTCAACCACCAGTACATGCAGAAAAAAACGGTGGAGGAACTGGCAGATCTGCTTGCACCACGGTTGAGCGAACACCACCTCTCCCCTTCCCCCGAATACCTGCAAAATGTACTCCGGCTGGTCAAAGAACGCGCTTCCCTTGTCCCGGATCTGTGGACAAATTCGTGGTATTTTTTCATGCGGCCCACAATATACGATCAGCAGGTTTACCAGAAAATATGGCAGCCTGCCACATCCTCCGTGATTAAAGAACTTGCCGCAGAAGTTGAAAAACTCGCCGACTTCAATAAAGACAGCTTTCACGATCTCGTGCAGGAATTCACGGCAAGAACCGGCATCAAAATGGGCATGGTGATGAATCCCCTGCGTTTGCTGATGGTCGGCTCAAACCAGGGGCCTGGCATGATGGATATGGCCGGCGTGCTGGGTAAAGAGGAGTTCCTTGCGAGGATCAGCATCGGGCTGGAAAATCTTGGCGCTTCTAAAGCCTGATCAGCTTACAGACTTCGACCATATTTTTTCCTGAAATTCTTACCAGGTACACCCCGGGTCGTATATTTCCGACATCAACCTTTGTCGATCTCCCGTTTGGCCGTAGTGTGGTCACTACTTTTCCCTGCAGGTTTAGGACCTCAATCAGCATGACCTGACTATTTTCAGAAGCATCTATGGTAACAAGCGAGGAACTTGGGTTTGGATAAATATTCACCGGTTTCCTGACAATATCCTGAATGGGGATGCTCACCGGAAAGCCCCCGTTGCATGTTTTTAGTATCGTGCCATTTTCCCCGGCAATATAACCGGTTTCCGTGTCGGGGAAACACACCTGCGAAAAGGAATAGGCTGTGCCACTTTGTTCCGGAATCCAGGTGGTTCCGCCATCCACGGTAGTCAGGATGGTACCATTCCCTCCCACCGCATAGCCGGCATTCCGTGTTATAAAAATTACCGAAAAGAGGTTTTCAGTGGTTCCGCTCTGGAGTTTAACCCAGGATAACCCTTTATCCATGGTCTTAATAATCGTGCCAAGGGCCCCTGCGGCATATGCTGTGGAGTCATCCGTAAAGAAAAGCGAGTATAGCGGATTGGTCGTGCCTGACGGCAATGTACGCCAGTAGCGCCCCCCGGTAAGGGTATTAAATACCTGTCCATTCTCACCCACGGCATAACCCGTGTTGACATCCGTATAATGCACGGCGTAAAGGCTCAAGCCAGTCGGGCTTGCAACCGCTGCCCAGGTATCGCCGCCATTGATTGTTTTTAGCATGGTTCCATATTCTCCCACGATGTAACCTGTGTTGGCATCGGGAAAACAGATGGCATATAAGATTCTGGATGTACCACTCGCAACCGAGATCCAGGTAGCACCCGCATCGGTAGTTTTCGTAAGGGAACCATGATCGCCTACAGTGAAGCCCTTATCAGCATCCACAAAAAAGATATTCCTTATCCAATGAGGGGTAGCGCTCTGCAAGTCGTTCCACGTAACCCCGCCGTTTGTCGTTTTCCGAATCATACCGCCCGTGCCACCCACAAAGCCCGTGTTGGTTCCGGTGAAACACACCGTAAGCAGGTAATTTAAAGGCCCGTCTGAAACCGGGTTCCAGGTTATCCCTGCATCTGTCGTTTTAAGCATGGTTCCGTACGAGCCAACCGTAATGCATGAATTGTCTCCGATGGTACACAGCGAAGCCAGCGGACCTGAATTCAGGGCAGGTGATGCTGTCCAGTTCGCACCCGCATTACTTGTTTTCATGATAAATCCGGTCAGGTAGCCATCGTCGTACCCCGTGATATAGCCGTGCAGAGAATCGCTGAAAACAACGGCGTTGCAATGATAATTCCAATTAAAAGGCAGGACGCTCCATGTTGATCCGCCATTGATTGTTTTTAACACAGTTCCGTATATCCCTGCCGCGTAGCCGGTATTCGCATTGGTAAAACAAATTGAAACCAACTGATGCGTTGTCCCTGTAGGCAGGGAAATCCAGGTTGCGCCCCCGTCGGTGGTTCTGAAGATGTCGCCCGTGAAATGCCCCCCCGCAACATATCCCGTGTCGGAATTAATCATGAAAACGGAATTCAGGCAATAGCCTGTATTGTTAGCAAGTGAAGTCCATGTAGCGCCACCGTCGGTGGTTTTCAAAATTGTTCCGGTATAGCTGCTTCCACCTACTGCATAACCGGTATAACTGTCAGTAAAAAACACAGACGATAACCGGTAGTCTGAATTAAAAGACAAAACGCTCCACGTCTCACCACCATCGATCGTTTTCAGAATCGTTCCGCCATCCCCCACAGCGTAACCCGTGTTTGGATCAGGAAAACAAACCGCATGAAGAAAAACCGCTGTTCCGCTGGCAACAATCGACCAGGAGGTTCCGCCATTTACGGTCTTGATGATGGTACCGCTGCCTCCCACACCGTAACCGGTAACATTATTTGTAAAGCAAACAGCACCGAGGTTATTACCCTGCGGAAGTGGGTTTAGCCAAGTCCACTGCGGCAATGCATAGATCGAAATCAACAAAAAACCGAATAATGTAAGAATCTTTTTCATGAACGTTCAGCTTGGATACGTGAATACTTTCGGCACTTTGCCATTCTTAGTGGGTAAATTTACTGAAACTATAGTAACAAACAACATGTATTGATACAAAAAAATAAAATATTTGACATTTTCCCGGGTATCAATCAATTGCCTTATTCGCAA
>Ga0073936_10002513_pt1 | contig 27308 bp, 24 predicted proteins | sample AliMusrvi5mmetaG_FD_87041 | JGI IMG/M metagenome (GOLD analysis project Ga0073936, IMG submission 87041) | Freshwater lake bacterial and archeal communities from Alinen Mustajarvi, Finland, to study Microbial Dark Matter (Phase II) - Alinen... | ecosystem: Environmental > Aquatic > Freshwater >...
ATCCATCATACGCAATGAACCCGAACGAACAGACTTTGGAAAAATTGACTGAGGCGGCAGAGATGCTGAAGGCCATCGCTCATCCGATGCGCATTACGATCGTCAGTTTTTTGGAAGGTAACCAGAAGTTAACGGTGACCGAAATCTATGAACGACTTGGGATAGAACAATCGGCCACTTCGCACCATTTGGGGATTTTAAAATCCAAGGGTGTCTTGGCATCAACCCGCGATGGAAAGAATACTTACTATTTCCTGAAACATACAGGGCTCAGTGGTATTTTGAAATGCGTGGAGAGTTGCCAGTGCAATTAGAAAGTTTTTCTGTTATAGAGGAGAGCCGGCAAATTGATTTGCCGGCTCTCCTCTTTTTAGTAGCTTTGGTTCAACTAATTCTTGTTCGATGAAGAAGCTATTTTTGATTGATGCCTACGCCCTGATCTACCGCTCTTATTTTGCCTTTATCAACAATCCGAGGGTCAATTCCAAGGGGATGAACACCTCTGCCGTCTTCGGATTTGTCAACACCCTCGAACAGATTCTGAAACTGGAGCAACCTACCCACCTGGCAGTAGCCTTCGATCTTCATGGCCCAACCTTCCGGCACGAACTGTTTGATGCCTACAAGGCAACCCGTGAAGCCATGCCGGAAGCCATCAGGATTGCCATTCCCTATATCCGCCGGATGATTGATGCCTACCGGATTCCCAAACTCGAATGTGCCGGCTACGAAGCCGACGATGTGATCGGCACAATGGCCAAAACCGCAGAAAAGGAGGACTTTCAGGTCTACATGGTTACTCCTGACAAGGATTATGCCCAGCTGGTATCCCCCAATATTTTCATGTACAAACCTAAGAGAATGGGCAACGAGATGGAAATATGGGGCGTCGATCAGGTATGTGAGAATTTCCAGATCAGTCGACCCGAACAGGTGATCGACCTTTTGGGCCTTATGGGCGACTCTTCCGACAATATTCCGGGTTGCCCGGGCATCGGTCCCAAAGGTGCGGCACAATTGATTGCCCAGTTTGGCGGCATCAGCGGAGTATACGACTCCATCGATCAAATCAAGGGCAAACAGAGGGAGAGTCTCATCAACTTTGAAGAACAAGTTCGGTTGTCCAGGATACTTGCAGAGATAGTAGTAGGAGTTCCATTGAACCACACACCCGAAGAACTTGTTCGTCAGGATCCGGATCAGGAGGCACTCAACGAACTGTTTACTGAGCTGGAGTTCAGGGGAATGCTTTCCAAACTCCCCAAGAAAGAGGTGGTGGTTTCCAAGCCGGCCAGTCAGCAGGGATCACTTTTCGATTTTGCCGAACAAACGATCGAACAGATTCCTTCCAACCTTGAGCAAATTCACTCCTACAACCACCATTACCACCTGGTGGAAGGTGCAGATGCGAGGGCTGTTCTGATTCAGGAGCTTTTCAAACAGAAAGAGTTTTGTTTTGATACCGAGACGACCGGACTCGATCCCTTGTCGGATCAACTGGTGGGAATTTCCATCAGCTTTCAAAAGGGAGAGGCTTATTACATTCCGGTGCCTGCCGATCAGAAACAGGCCAGGCAGATCGTTTCCGAATTTAAACCGCTTTTTGACAGTCAAACGATCACCAAGGTTGGGCAGAACATCAAATTTGATGCACTGGTGCTTTCCGGGTACGGAATCAAATTGCATGGTCCCATCTTCGACACCATGGTAGCCCATTACCTGGTGCAACCCGAATTGCGCCACAACCTGGATTTCCTAAGCGAGATTTACCTGGGCTACAAAAAAATCGCTACATCTGAACTGATCGGTAAAGGGAAAAACCAGACCACCATGCGTTCGGTCGATCTGCAGACGATCAAGGAATATGCCTGCGAAGATGCGGATATTACTCTCCAGCTAAAACCACTGCTGGCCAAAGAACTGGAGGAGGGAAAAGTCACCAAACTCTTCGAGGAGGTGGAAATGCCCTTGCTGAAGGTGTTGATCCAGATGGAACTAACCGGCATGAAGATCGATGTGGCGGCACTCGATCAATATGCCATCATCCTGCGCGAGCAAATAATTTTGCTGGAGGAAGAGATTACCCAAATGGCAGGTGAGCCTTTCAATATCTCCTCTCCCAAACAACTCGGACATATCCTGTTCGACAAGTTGCTACTCGATCCCAAGGCGAAAAAAACCAAGACGAAGCAGTATTCTACCAACGAAGAGGTACTGACGACCTTGCTCGACCGTCATCCGATTATCGCAAAAATCCTGGAACATCGCGGATTGAAAAAACTGCTTTCGACTTATGTTGAGTCTCTACCCAAGCTGATCAATCCCAAGACAGGCAGAATTCATACCTCTTACAACCAGACTGTTGCCGTTACCGGCAGACTGAGTTCCAACAATCCGAACCTTCAGAACATCCCAATTCGCGATGAAAACGGAAGGGAGATCCGAAAAGCCTTTGTGCCCGGCGACAGTGAGCATTTGTTCCTGTCGGCCGACTACTCCCAGATCGAACTCCGGATCATGGCTGCCTTATCGGGCGACAAGGTGATGATCGAAGCCTTTGCCAATGGAGAGGATATTCATGCCGCCACCGCAGCCAAAATATACAACATTCCGCTGGAGGAGGTCACCTCCGATATGCGCAGGAAAGCCAAGACAGCCAATTTCGGTATCATCTATGGTATCTCACCGTTTGGTTTGGCCCAACGGCTCAACATCCCAAGGAACGAGGCCAAACAATTGATAGACGACTATTTTATTAACTTTCCTCAGGTTAAACTGTACATGGACGAACAGATTTTACTGGCCAGGAAGAGGGGTTATGTCGAGACCATCATGGGCAGAAGGCGTTACCTGAAAGATATTACCTCAGAGAATGCGGCTGTAAGGGGATTTGCCGAACGGAATGCCATCAATGCCCCTATCCAGGGTTCGGCAGCCGACATCATCAAAGTGGCGATGGTCAGGATTCAAAGAAGATTTGATGAGGAAAAGATTGCTTCGCGGATGATGCTTCAGGTGCATGACGAACTAAACTTCGACCTGCTGAAGACGGAGAACGATGTTGTCAGGATGATTGTCAAGGAGGAGATGGAGCATGCCATTGAGATGACAGTTCCGCTGGAGGTCGAAATGGATGCCGCAGCGAATTGGTTGCTGGCACACTAAAGAATGATGGGGAGACAGGGAGAAGGGGCGACGGGGAGAGTGGAACTCCATAATTTGAAGAATTGAAACAGGGAAGAAAAATTGAAAGTTGAGAACTGAAAGTTGAAAGTGAATAAGATGTACTAATGTGATTTGGTGATTAGGCAGTAGGAGGGTAAAAAGAATTTAACCTACTCCTCATTCCGCAATTGCAAAAAATTCTCCCGGACAGCCAGATCGTATTTGGTCATGTTGACCGATTTTTTGACCCGCTTGAAGGATTTATGAGGATTGGGGAAGTTTTCGCAAAAATACTCCCAAAATTTGATCATCCTTGTAATCAGATGGCTCTGTCCGCTCAGCATGGGGGTATAATTGCTTAAAATCTCATTGTGGAAGCGTTCCAGAATCTCAATTTTTTCGAGCCTGCCGGGAAGCTGAACTCCTTTAATTTCCGCTGCCAGGAACGGATTCTTTAACAATCCTCTCCCGATCATCCAGGTGTCTGCAGTAACGAATATTTCCTGCACATTCTGGAAATCCTCTTGTGTGAAAATATCCCCGTTGTAGACCAGAGGATGGCTGAATAAACCGATGACCCGAGAGAACAATTCCCGGTCGGGGAATCCGTTGTAAAGCTGTTTGGCAATTCTTGGATGAAAGATTACTTCCGACAATGGAAAGTCGTTCAGCACAGGTATTACCTGAAAGATCTCCTCGGGGGATAGCAATCCGGCCCGCAGTTTGACGGAAATCCGACAAGTGAGTTGTGGCAGTGACTGCTCCAGAATTTCCCGGATCCTTTCGGGGTGCGGAAGCAATCCTGAACCCATCCCCTTGTTGGTTACCATCGGATAGGGGCATCCCAGGTTCCAGTTGATTTCAGAAAAGCCAGCTTCCTCCAGATGTTTGGCCAAGAGGAGAAAATCGGTGCTGTTTGCGGCCATGATTTGAGGAACCAGCTTGTATCCTGTGCAATTCTCGGGTGACGTATCCCGTAGTTGAGATTTCTTGATCCCGCCGTCTTTCTGAACCAGTAAATAGGGAGAGAAATATTTGTCAACCCCACCAAAATGGAGGGCATGGGCCCTGCGGTAGACAAAATCTGTCGATTCCTGCAGTGGCGCAAAATAGATAATGGGTAGATCCTTACTTTCCATATGGCAAAGATATGGATTAGATGGCTAATCTGGATATTTATTGTATGCTTATGAGATTTGATTTCTTCTTCAAATCCGGGACTCCTATCAACGACAATAGCAGAACGAGCTAGCAGGTTGTTGACAATTTCAATCACTTTTTGTTACCTTTGCACCTCAATATTGATTGGTTCCATGCTGCTTCTCACAACCTCTCCATTGTCTGTAATGAAGGCCAAATCCGGGCAGGCTCCTCATCGGGGGGGAAGAGTGCTTGCCCAAAAAAGCACCAAAAAGGAGTTGCATGCAACACGGGAAACCAAACAGGTTCCTGTAAGGCAGTCTGCTGAGGAGGATGCCATAATAAAGGCGGCAGAGAATTATCATCAACTCATCGCTGGTAAAAAAGGAGCACCAGAGGTTGGAAAAAAGAGAGCCAAACCATCAGAAGCAGTCAATTTAAAAACATTAGAGCAGCAGGGCACAGGGGCTTACCGGGATGAGTCTGTAAATATTTTTACGGGAAATCCAGGTTTTTATCAGACGGAGGGAGACACCCTTAATTTCTGGAGTTTTTCGCCAGTTCCTGCCGATTCCATTCCTGTGACCAGAACCATGGTAGAACAACCCGGCAAACCATACGGCTTTGTAGGTAAACCGATGAAACCGATGGGGCAGGACTGGTCATTCTTTCTTATTATCATTGGGTGGACAATTTTTGCTTCTTTGCGATTTGGCTTCTCGAAATACATGGTTCAGGTTTTTCAGGGTATTTTTAACTTCTCTGCTGCAACCAGGTTGTACCGGGAGAGGGGATACAACAATAATTTTGGGATGTTCAGGCTAAATCTGATCTTCTATCTCTTTCTGCCTTTCTCAATTTATCTGATTGCCAGGGACAATGGAGTATCCCTGATGGGTTTCTCGGGAATAGAATTTTACCTGATAGTGCTGGTAGCGGTCAATGCCTATTTCATGGTTAAAATTCTGTTGTACAAAATTCTGGGATCAATTTTTTCCCAGCGTGAACCAACCGGGGAGTTGATTTTTAACATGATGCTCTATCACAATGTTTTGGGATTAATCATGTTACCTGTGGCAACGATCCATGCCATGGTGCCGGCATTTGGTGTTTTCTCCCTTTTTATTGTGCCCGGACTGATTCTGGTTTTCTATTTGATGTCTGTCATCAGAAGTATTTATTTTGCGATAAGGGAGGGTATTTCAATATTCTATTTGATTTTGTACCTTTGTGCCCTTGAAATTCTTCCAATCCTTCTGGTCGTCAAATTGGCAACCGGTGAGTGAATCGGTTGAAAATCAAAACTATTTAAAAAGTAAAGAATTGAAAATCAAGAAGATATTAGTTACTCAGCCAGAGCCGAATTTCCAAAATTCGCCTTACAACGATTTGGCTGCAAAGAACAGTTTAAAGATCGATTTTCGTCCTTTTATCCACGTTGAGGGAGTATCAGCGAAAGATTTTAGAAAAGAACGGATCAATATTTTGGATTTTTCAGCGGTTATTTTTAATAGCCGGACTGCCATCGACCATTTTTTTCGTATGTCGCAGGAGATGCGGGTTGTTATTCCAGATACGATGAAATATTTTTGCATTTCTGAAGCTACAGCGCACTATCTGCAAAAGTATATTGTCTACCGGAAACGCAAGATTTTTTACGCTCCCGGTAAATTTTCCGAACTACTTGAAGTGCTCCTTAAGCACAAGGAAGAGAGTTTTTTAATACCGCTTTCTGATATGCACAAGGATGAGGTTCCTGAAAAGATGACTTCCCTGGGTCTCATCTTTAAGCCGGCAGTCATGTACCGGACGGTTTGCAGTGATTTGTCAGATCTAAAAGATGTGAACTACGATGTGCTTGTCTTCTTTAGTCCTTCGGATATCAAATCCTTGTTCGATAACTTCCCGGATTTCAAACAAAATGATACCAAAATTGCAACGTTTGGTTATGCAACCGCAAAAGCGGTAAGAGATGCAGGATTAAATGTAGACATCGAAGCACCCCTTCCTGAAACACCTTCCATGACTTCAGCCCTGGATAAATACATATCTGATTTCAACAAAAACCACAAGTAGGAATTTGACAGAATTAGTTTCTCTTTCTTTTCGAAAAGAAGAAAAGTTATGCAGTCAGAAATTAATGGGGGATTTGTTTCTCTCTGGTCAAAGCTTTTTGTGTTATCCACTCCGGATTGTTTGGAAGAGGTACGATGAACTTCCATCTGATTCACCCGCCCAGGCTGGATTTTCCGTTCCCAAACGAAGTTTCAGGCATGCCGTCGACCGCAACCAGTTGAAACGCAGGATGCGGGAATCATACAGGCTGCACAAGGCCCGCATGTATGAAATCCTGCAAAAATCTGACACCAGGCTGGCACTGATGATGATTTACATTGCCAAAGAGGAGCTTCCCTATTCAAAGATTGAACCGGCCATTGTCAAAGCCATGAGTAAGATCATGGTACAACTGACTGATTCATCCAAAGGAAAAGATTAGATTAGCCATACTTTTTTCATTGCAGCCTGAATCACTTTTTTCATCGAACATATATCCTTATTCTGACTTTCCATCCGATCCGGGCCAATCTCTATTTTCAACCTCCTACCGCAGACGGTAATTGTTTGGAATCCCCTCTCCCCCGGGGTGTCGCTCCTTCGTCGCTTTACCCCGGGCTACCAATATATATCCCCTCCGGGGAAGGTTTTGAACCGATTGACAAGGGTGGTTGAATTATCCATGAAAAGTCTGATGATTATCCGGTATTTCAATTCTTCTTACCCTCCTACTATCCAATCACAAAATTCAACATAGAAGCACATTAGCACATCCTCTCCACTTCTTACTACTCGTTGTCCATAATTTCCGATTGCTGACGGACAGAATCCTCATGGATCAGTTGAAACAGTGCCTTCACAAAGGCATCATCCAGATCGAGCTTTTCAGCGAGGTTGGAACGGTCTTCCATGATCTGTGCCCACCGGTTGATTTGCAATGCTGTTACCTTGTTCTCTTTCTTGTATTGACCGATCTGCCTGACGATACCCATTCGCTGTGCCAAAACCTCCATAATTTCATGGTCAATAGAATCGATGCGCCCGCGCAGGTTTTCAAGTTTGTTCTCAAATTGCGGATCTTCAGAGCTGCTGTACCTGATAACCAGCCTGTCCAGAATTTTGGCCAAATCGGCTGGAGTGACCTGTTGTTCCTTGTCGCTCAGCGCACAGGAAGGGTCGATGTGCGATTCAAGCATCAACCCGTCGAGGCCAATGTCGAAAGCTTTTTGGGAGATCTCGAAAAGATACTCCCTTTTGCCTGCGATATGGCTCGGATCACAGATGATTGGAAGATTGGGCAGAAGTCTCTTCAGTTCAATCACGGTCTTCCAGTTGGGGAAGTTGCGGTATTTCGTTTCGCTGAACGGAGTAAATCCACGGTGAATGGCCACCAGGTTTTTCAATCCAGCCTGGTTGAGGCGTTCCAAAGCACCCACCCACAATTGAACATCAGGGTTGACCGGGTTCTTGACCATGATGATCTGGTCGGTTCCTTTCAGCACATCCGCAATCTCTTGCACGACGAAGGGAGAAGCTGTTGAACGGGCTCCGATCCACATGACATCTACCCCTGCTTTCAGGCATTCTTCGACATGCTGGGCATTGGCAACCTCCGTTCCGGTGAGCAAACCGGTCTCCTGTTTGACCAGTTTCAGCCACTCCAGTCCAATACTGCCGACTCCTTCAAACATTCCGGGACGGGTACGCGGTTTCCAGATTCCTCCACGGTAAACGAAAACACGCTTGTCTTTGGCCAGTTCACGGGCCGTTGAGAGTGCCTGCTCTTCCGATTCAAGGCTGCATGGACCGCTGATCAGTAATGGGTTATCAATTTTTGGCAACCAATGACTGATGGGCATTACTTTTAAATTTGTTACCATCTTCTTCTTTATTATTTGGTGTATAATTTTACGATTGTCTCTTCGTTTTTCGTCAGGGAGGTATTTTCCCCACTTAAAACGGTGCGTATTTTATTGGCCTCACGGATCAAATGCAGCAGTTGGGCTTCATCATTGTTTTTGAGTGCCTCCTTGAAAGCTTTCAGGTGATGGATGTAAGCGGTTACAGCTTCTTCGACATAATCGCGGTTTTGACGGAATATTGGGGCCCACATTTCCGGGGAACTTTTTGCAAGCCTGACAGTCGATTGAAATCCTCCGGAGGCCAGATCGAAGATAATGCTGCCCTCTTCCTTGGCCAGAACGGCATTGGCAAGGGCAAAGGCAGCTGCATGCGGCAGATGGGACACAAAAGCCGTTGTATGGTCTTGCTCGTCACTGCTCATATAAGCCGTCGACATGCCGAGCGACTGGTACATCTTCTCGACCAGTGCCAGATGCTGTGGACGAGACCGTTCATGGTCACAGACGATGGTGAGCTTTCCGGCAAATAGTTTGGGAATGGCGGCTGAAGGTCCGCTGTTCTCGGTTCCTGCCATTGGGTGGGTGGCCACATAGTTGCCACGAAGCGGATGTTGAGCTACAGATGCAACGATTTGGCGTTTGGTCGAACCCACATCTGCAACCGTAGTAGAGGATGATATTAGATCCAGAACCCTGGGCAGCAATTCAATAATCTGGTCAACCGGCAAAGCCAATAACACAAGGTCGGCAGCTTTGATCCCACTTTCAAAATCGGTTACCCTATCCACAATCCCCAGCCTCTCTGCCTCTGCAGCGTGCTCCGGCCGGTTGTCCACTCCAACGATCTCGGTTGCAAAACGGCTTTTCCTCAGGTCGATCGCCATGGATCCGCCGATCAACCCCAATCCCACTACTGTCAATCTCATAGCAATTTTAAGTTATGAGTTATGAGTTATGAGTTATGAAAAAGAAGCTTTTAACTCACCTCTCATAACTTATCACTCATAACTGAATAAAAAAAGGCCTCCACCAGGGAGACCTCTTTGTATGTTATCGTTTCGTTTCAAACAATGCCTTACTTGCCGATCTCCTGTTGGAAGCGGGGATAATAAAACCAAAAATAGGTTGCACTGTTCGAAATCATCATTTCAATGTTATATTCTGATGCAAAAATAGTATTAAAATTTACAAACGGAAGAAATTAAGGGGGTTTTGTTGAACATTTTTTACATTACATCAGTCCGCCCCCACATTTTCCCTTCTCCCTACTCCGTTCTCCCTACTCCGTTCTCCCTACTCCGTTCTCCCTACTCCGTTCTCCCTACTCAGTTCTCCCTACTCCATTCTCCCTACTCCGTTCTCCCTACTCCATTCTCCCTACTCCGTTCTCCCTACTCCGTTCTCCCTACTCCATTCTCCTTACTCCGTTCTCCTTACTCCGTTCTCCCTACTCCGTTCTCCGTCCACCGGACTTCCTGCTTCCCACTCGTCAAGCGGCCCCTTCTGGTTTTCTGCCCTTGCCTTGCTGCGGGTGACAAGGTAAACGCCGCTAAAAATAAGAAGTGCCGAGAGGCCTTTGATTAAAGTGAAATGGTCCATCCCAACGGATACTGCCACAAAAGTGGCTACCAGAGGCTGAAAATTATTGTACATGCTGATGGTCGTGGGCCGGATGCGCTGCTGGGCCATGGGTATCAGCAAGTAAGTGACGAAAGTCGCCATGAATAGCGTGTACAACATTTGAAGTACGGGAGTCACTTCAGGATGGAGATAAACGGGAGCAGACATGACTTTTCCGATATACAACGGAGTTACCATTACAGATGCATACAAAAACATCCATTTCATCATGGTGACAGGCGAATAGCGCTGAGTCAGGGGTTTGGAAAAAACCAGATAAAATGCATAGATGATGGAGCTGCCAAATACCATCAGGTTGCCGGCCAGACTGCTGGAATGAACTGTTGCGGTGTGATGGGCATTGTATACTAGTAGAATAGCACCTGTCGCTCCGACCAAAACACCTGAGATCTTCAAAAAGGTGATGGGTTCTTTCAACAATAAGGCGGCAAAAATCATCGCAAACAGAGGTCCACAAGTGATGATGATGGAGGCGTCGATGGGAGAAGTCATGTTTAATCCAAGGAGGAAAAGGCCTTGGTTAAAAGATACTCCGCACAGGGAAGCAATCAGAAAAAAACGGTGGTCCTTGATGGGTGTTTTCTCGCGTGGAATAAAAAGGGAGGCAATCCAGAAGGCGCAGGTCGCAAAAAGAATCCTTGACAAAGTAAGGCCTTCCGGGGAGATCCAGACTGGTAACAGCGATTTGGAGAGCGGAATATTGATCCCGAAAATCAGGGTTACTGCCCACATGAGGAGATGTCCGGCTCTTCTATCTTTCGCCATATAGCTTATTTACTTGATTTGTTTATAGTAACAACCTGGCTGCCTGTTTGTCCAGGAACCAGGATAATTCACCGTGAACGGGATTTATGCAGGAGGCCGGATAAAGGCTGGATTTTTCTGATCCGGAGTTGATTTCAGCCAACCGCCCAGCCTTTTCGGCACCGGTTACCAGGAACCACACCCTGGTGGCATTGTTGAGCACTATTCCGGTCAATGAAATCCTCGCCTGGTTGGTCAAGGGATGATGAGCAACTTCACATACCTGGGTTGACTGCATCAGTTCGATATGATCCGGGAATATGGATGCAGTGTGGCCATCCTCACCCATTCCCAACAGGATGAGGTCGAACAGTGGCCATCCTTCGTTGACTGGAAGTTCTTCCTGAATCTGCCGGGCATAATTTTCGGATTCCTGTTGTGGATTCTCCTCACCGTGAATGATGTGAATATTATCTTCAGGTATCTCAATTAAAGAGAAGAGCAACTTCTGAGCTGTTCCGAAATTGCTTTCAGGATCACGAGCCGGTACCATCCTTTCATCGACCCACCAGAAATGTGTTTTTTCCCACAGAACCGAATCAGCATATTTTTTTGCCAGGGTTGAGAATAGAAGGTTAGGTGTCGATCCACCAGAAATTGCCATATTAAATTTCTCCCCATGCGATTGTGCGATCAATTCCATCAATTGGTCAGCAACATGGAGGGCCAATACTTCCGGATCCTTATAAATTCTCAAAATCCCTCTCATATTTCTATACTTTCAACTTTAAGTTTTAAGTTTTCAGTTTTCAACTTACAACTCACAGTATTCGCCGTCATGGGCTAAATTTTTGCATGGTTTTCGCCAGAAACAGTTTTCAATCAGTTGATCTACTGATTCTGGTCCCCAGGTGCCCGCAGGATAGCCGTAAATCGGGATATTGGGATTGTTTTGCCAGGCATCCAGAATAGGTTGCATGCACTCCCACGCCTTTTCGACTGCATCGCTGCGCGAATAGAGGGTTGCATCTCCCTGCATGCAATCGAGCAGCAGTCTGCTATAGGCCGAAGGAAGGTAAATATTGGAGAGTTCGCTGTAGTGGTAATCCATGTTCATGTTCTGGACCCGGAAGCCGGCTCCGGGCACTTTCATCCCAATTTTCAGCAATACCCCCTCGTCGGGCTGGATGCGAAGCACCAGTTGATTGTTGATGGGTTCTGATTCAGACTGGTAAGTAAAGAGATGATGCGGGGTCGTCTTAAAGTAGATGACCACCTCAGTCACCCTGGTAGGCAATTTTTTACCGGTCCGAAGGTAGAAAGGAACACCTGCCCACCTGAAATTATCGATGAAGAATTTCATGGCAACAAAGGTTTCGGTCCTCGATTCCGGATCCACTCCATTCTCTTCGCGGTATCCTTTTACCAGTTCGCCGTTGATGTGCGACTGGGTATATTGCCCGCGGAAAAGCTGTTTCGATACATCCTCTTCCCTGATAGGGCGCATCGACTGGAATACTTTCAGCAACTCATTCCTAATGGCATTGGCTTCAATCACCACGGGAGGTTCCATGGCAATCAGTCCGACGAGTTGCATCAGGTGGTTCTGGACCATGTCGCGCAAGGCTCCCGACTGGTCGTAATATCCCCCGCGGTCCTCGACCCCAAGCGTTTCGGCAGAAGTGATTTCAACATGATGAATAAAATTCTGGTTCCAGATGGGTTCGAAAATTCCATTTGAGAATCTGGTTACCAGCATATTCTGAACTGTTTCCTTGCCAAGATAATGATCAATCCTGTAAAGTTGTTCCTCTTTGTAATGTGCCAGTAAATTTTTGTTGAGCTCGCGGGCGGTGGAAAGATCCGTTCCAAATGGCTTCTCGATGATTACTCTTTTGAATCCGTCCGAGTCATTGTTGAGACCAATTTCAGCCAATATTTGCGGAATAATCTGGTAGAGCCGTGGAGGTGTTGAGAGGTAAAAAATGTAGTTGGCCGGAATCGAGAGGGAGCTGCCGAGCTGTTCCAGTCGAGCTTTTAGTACCGGATAATCTACTGAATCAGAAGTTTCCAGTGTCTGGTAAAAAAGTGATGCCAGGAACAGATTTGTTTGGCCTCCTTCCGGGGAAGGCTCCGGCAAAAATTCGCTCATCCTTTCCCTGAATTCCACGTCGGAGAGTTCCGTTCTGGAAACCCCCAAAACTGCAAATTTTTCAGGCAGCAGATTTTGCCCATAAAGTTCAAACAGGGCCGGGATCAGTTTTCGTTTGGTCAGATCGCCCGAAGCTCCGAAGATGACCAATATGTGTGGTTCCGGTTTTTTCATACCATGGAAATTAGTGCTTTACTTATAGTACGAAACATTTCTCTTTCCGTTTCTTCTTAGGACAAGGAACCTGCAGCAGTTTACCGCAGCGAAGTTTAGCGTGGAACCCCTTTGTGGTACTTTAACCGGGTTATGTTATCATCCAAGTCGTCCACTCGTCCATTTCATCCACTCCTTTTCTAAGTTTCTCTGTTTCAATTCTTCAGTTTCGGCAGTCCCGATCTCCCAGTCTCACAGTCTCCAAGTCTTTTTATTCTGACCCTCTTTCCTAAAAAGCCGCCCTGTACCGGTTGTTGTCCTCTTCCATAAGGGATTTGTAGGAGTCATACCGGGAAGTTGAAATGGCCCCTTTTTCGACAGCATCTTTGACCGCACAGCCGGGTTCATGAAGGTGGGTACAGTTGAAGAAACGGCATTGATCCAGCAGTCTGAAGATCTCGGGAAAGTAGTGTGAAATTTCGGTCTTTTCCATGTCAATAACACCAAATCCACGGATTCCGGGTGTGTCAATCAGATAGCTGTCGGCAGAAAGGAGGTGCATTTCTGCGAAGGTAGTGGTGTGTTTTCCCTGCTGGTGATGGTCTGATATTTCGTTGGTCTTCAGTTGAAGTCCGGGGTTAAGGCAGTTGAGAAGGGAGGATTTGCCCACACCCGAGTGGCCCGAAAAAAGGGTGATCTTTCCTTGAAGCCGGTCGAGTAGCTGGTCGATATTTTGATTTTTTTTGGCAGACACCCTGAAGCAGGGATACCCAATCCCCTCATAGATGTAAATCAGTTCTTCGAGACGCGCCTGGTCTTCATCCGTATAGAGGTCAATTTTATTGAAGACGATTCCGGCAGGTATCCGGTAGGCTTCGGCCGAGATGAGGTAGCGATCGATAAATCCGGTCAGTGTAACCGGGTAATTGACAGTGACAATCAGGAACAACTGATCTACATTGGCGGCAATGACCTGACTCTCCTTCGAAAGATTGGAGGATTTACGGATGATGTAGTTTTTTCTTGGTTCAATTTCATAGATCACACCGCTTTTCCCGCTCGGGGTCGTTTCATCCTCCTGGATCTGGTACCTGATCCGGTCGCCAACAGATACCGGATTGGTCGTCCGCACTCCCTTCATCCGAAGTTTACCTTTGATGCGGCAATCAATGAGTTCACCATCATCGTTTCTGACAGTGTACCAGCTTCCGGTTGAACGTATGACCAAACCTTTTTCCAAATTCTTCAATTTGTCATCAAAAGTAGATAAATTGTGGGAATGTGCTAATGTGCTAATTTGATGATGCTGATGTGAGAAAAAGATGATGTATTGATTTGCTGAGGTGATGATTATAAAGGAGGAATGTTGATTTTTTTATATTATTAACTTTTCATTTTTATTGACTGGAATGAATCAAAGAGCTTTTATTAACTTTGGCCACTTCAATAGCATCAATTACAAGTAATACAGAATACAGTATGAAGACGAACCGGATTCTAAAAGCTGCTTTGGCATTGTCGATGGTAGCCATCATGGGCTTGTCGTTCTGGGGTTTTAAAACCGACCAGAAAAATTTTGAGATCTCCAAGAACCTTGATATATTCTATTCTCTTTTTCGTGAACTGAACCTATTCTACGTTGAGGATATCAAGCCCGAAAAACTTATCAAGACAGGCATTGACGACATGCTTGAGTCATTGGATCCCTATACCACCTATATTCCTGAAGAAGACATGGATGACTTTAAGTTCATGACCACCGGAGAGTATGGAGGCATCGGTGCACTGATCAGCAAAAAAGGTGACAAAATTGTAGTGGCCGAACCTTATGAAGGATTTCCTGCCCAAAAAGCAGGATTAAAAGCAGGAGACATTTTTGTTGAACTGGATGGAAAACCGATCAACAAATCTACGGTGGAAGAGGTCTCTTCGATGCTCAAGGGTCCAGCAAAAAAAGTTCTGAAACTGAAAATGCTGCGGCCAGATTCCAAAAAGCCTTTCGAATTGGAGTTGGTTAGGGAGGAGATTAAAATTGACCCGGTCACCTATTCGGGTATGATCAATGCCACAACGGGCTATATTCGGCTTTCAAGCTTTACGGATGGCTGTGCAGACCGGATCAAAGACTCGTTTCTGGAGTTGCGGGATAAAAAGGGTGCCACGAACATGGTGCTCGATTTGCGTTCAAATCCCGGAGGCTTACTGGGAGAAGCGGTAAAGATGGTCAATCTCTTCGTGAAACATGGGGAAGAGGTGGTCAATACCAAAGGGAAAGTAGCACAATGGGACAAAACCTACCGGGCTACAGAGCAACCCATTGATACCCTGATGCCCTTGGTCGTATTGGTCAACAGGGGATCCGCATCGGCCTCGGAAATTGTTTCTGGTGCCCTTCAGGATCTCGACAGGGCCGTCATCATTGGCAAAAGGACTTTCGGCAAAGGACTCGTACAAACTACCAGGGATCTGAGCTACAACACGAAACTGAAAGTGACAACTGCCAAGTATTACATTCCCAGCGGAAGATGTATTCAGGCACTTGATTATTCCCATCGCAACAAAGATGGAAGTGTCGGGACTATTCCCGATTCCCTGATACATGAATTTGCGACCAAGAATGGAAGGAAAGTTTACGATGGAGGTGGTATCATTCCGGATATCAAACTGGATCAGGATACGCTTTGTGATCTGGCTTACAAGTTAATACAGGAAAATATAATTTTTGATTATGCTACCAGGTTTGCCAATGCACACAACACCATCGCCCCACCGGAACAATTTGAGATAACAGACGAAATTTTCAATGATTTTCACCAGTTTTTGCTCTCCAGACAGTTCACCTATGAATCCAGAAGTGAGCAGGTACTAAAGGGATTGATCGAAACAGCCAAAAAGGAACGGGCTTATGATGAGAGTAAAACTGAATTTGATGCGTTGGAAAAAAAGCTTACCAGGGATGTGGATTCGGATTTGAAAAAGTTCAAAAAAGAGGTCAGTAGCATATTGGCTGACGAAATTGTGACCCGCTATTATTACCAGAAAGGCGCCGTGATGGCTTCCTTTAAGGATGATACAGACCTTGCGAGGGCAAAATCATTGCTTTCTGACAAGCCTGAATACATTTCGATATTAAAACCGCATTTGGCTGCCAAACAGATTAAGAATTAAAGAAGACCGGGTAGCGGATTTAGAGTTGCAAAAGGCTTAGTGTCCAAAAATGTTAATCTTATTGGGATACAACATGGACAAGCCCAAAAGAAAAAGAAGGATGACAGCAAGTGCCAGAAAGAAAAGTGCAATACCGGTTTTGTACCTTCTGTTGTTCCGGATCAGTTTTTGAGTGGCCAAAATTTTGGTTATCTTATCGATCAATTTCTTAAGGGCCATCTGATCTTTCACAATGTAATCGTATGCTCCCATTTTTAGGGTATTTACGGCCACATCTACACTGTCCTGCCCGGAAAGGAAGATAAATTCAGTATGTGGATGGGTTTTTTTGACCAGTTTCAATACCTCAATCCCATCTATACCTTCCAGCAAATAATCCTGAACGATAATATCTGGTTTTAAGCCAATTTTTTTAAGACAATCTTCGCCACTGAAAAAGCTTTCTATGCGATTGAACTTCTTTGATTGCAAGTAATTGACAACCAATTTATTGTAAACAGGATTGTCTTCAACGATAAATATCAGTGGGTCAGTTTGTCTTTTCATAACGGTCAATAATTAAACGCATAGGGGGGATAAAACCCAAAAGACCAGTTCTTCAGTGAAGCCAATTAATCAATGAATGTAAATATATCAAAAACACACTACATCTCAGTGATGTTTACAAGAATTTTTTTAAACCATGCGCACGGACTCTAATTCGAGCCACAATCCTATACCTCGTTTGCAAAATATTATTAATTTAGCCGGAGAGATTGTCATTGTTTTGCAGAATTATCTTCTAAAAACATGAGTCAATTCGATTCAAATCAAAAAAATGAAAAGTGTATGAAAAATCTGAACCTTTTGCTTTTATTCTTCCTGATTGTCTCCCTTTCCGGTTGTAAGACACAAAAAATAGCTCCGAAACCTCAGCCTGTTGCACAGGAAAAAGTTGCGCCTTCTGCACCGGCAACAGCTTCGGCCCCTGTTACCAAGGCAGCAAAGCCATCACCTGTTTCTTCAAGGGAGGAACGATTCTCGACGGCACAGGGTGAAACGGACGATTTTGGCACCAATAAATATTTTGTAATTATGGGCAGTTTCTCTGTCCTCGAAAATGCAAAACGGTTAAAGGAGACACTGACAACTGAGGATTTTCATCCTGTGATCCTTAAAAACGAGACTGGAATGTTCCGGGTTTGTGGAAACAGTTATGCTGAGGAAGCAGCAGCCCGCACAAGGATCGCTGAAGTGCGCAGCAAATTCACTCCCAAATACAGTGATATTTGGTTGTTAATCAGAAAGCAGTAAAGTCTTTATTTTTTTGTTGCACGTTCAAATAGTGAGAATCTCCTTCTCCTTGGCCTGCAGCATAAGATCGATCTTCTTGGTATAGCTGTCGGTGAGATTCTGAATCTCTTCGACGGCTATTTTTTCCTCATCTTCCGATATCTCTTTGCCCTTCAGAAGCTTCTTAAGGAAATCATTGCCATCCTTTCTGGCAGATCGGACACTGACTTTGGCGGTCTCACTCTCCTTGTGGGCATCTTTCACCAGGTTTCGCCTGCGCTCTTCGGTGGGCACCGGCACATTGATACGAATGAACTCTCCGTTGTTTTCGGGATTAAATCCAAGGTTGGAATTAATAATGGCGCGTTCAATCGTGTGAATCATCTTCTTCTCCCAGGGCTGAATAGCGATAGTCCGTGCATCCGGTGTGCTGATATTGGCCACCTGTGGGATAGGAGTCATGGAGCCATAGTAATCGACGAGTACCCCATCAATCATTCTTGGTGAGGCCTTCCCTGCCCGGATATGGGCCAGTTCGTGATCAAGATGCGCCAAAGCGTGCTCCATCCTCTCGATGGTTTCATCCATCAGCATTTGAATTTCCTCTTTCATACAGCGTAGATATTACAACTTTTCCGGAAAAAATATTTGATTTGGTTTGAATGATCAGTCGTTGTAAACATAGGTGCCAATGGGTTCACCATGCACTACCTTCAGGAGGTTTCCTTTTTTGTCCATGTTGAAGACGATAATCGGAAGATTGTTCTCCTTGCAGAGGGTGGTGGCTGTAAGATCCATTACCCTAAGTCCTTTTGAGTAAATTTCATCGAAAGTAATTTTATCAAACTTTGTTGCCGAAGGATTTTTCTCCGGATCTGCCGTGTAGATACCATCAACCCGTGTTCCCTTCAACATCACGTCTGCCCCGACTTCAACGGCACGCAAAGATGCTGCTGTATCTGTCGTAAAAAATGGATTTCCGGTTCCGGCAGCAAATATGGCCACTTCGCCTTTTTCGAGAGCTTTGATGGCCAGTTCTTTGGTGAAGAATTCGCCGATGGGTTGCATTGCGATAGCTGTCATTACCCTGGCTTTAATTTGGAGGGATTCCAAAGCTGAGGCGAGAGCAAGACTGTTCACAACGGTTGCAAGCATACCCATCTGGTCTCCTTTGCACCGGTCGAACCCTTTGGCAGTGCCGCTCAATCCCCTGAAGATGTTCCCGCCGCCGATAACAATACCCACCTCAATCCCAATAGAGATAATCTCCTTGATCTGAAGGGCATAATCAGAAAGTACCTCCTGGTCGATGCCATGCTGTAATTTACCCAGAAGTGATTCTCCTGAAAGCTTAAGTAATACCCTGTTGTATTTTATCATGTCGGCTGTTATTTACTACAAATTTATATTAAAAAATTTTGATACCAAACCCTTTTTAACCTTATGCATGGAGTTCTAATAATAATACGGGTGCCTCAAGTAGAGACGTTGCATGCAACATCTCTACAGCGTTTTGTACCCGGGGCAAAAAAAAAGCCCCCGTGCGGAGGCTTTCTTATCAGGGGGTTACCAGCATCAGACGTTTAGTGTAAAACGTTTGATCTCAGTTACTTTAAGGTCTTTATCAACACTTCCAAGATATTGACGGATCGTCATCTTGTTGTCTTTTACAAAGTCCTGGTTCAATAAGGTGCTTTCCTTGAAAAATTTGTTCAGTGCTCCCTGCGCGATCTTGTCAAGCATGTTTTCAGGTTTGCCTTCCAGTCGGAATTTTTCCTTGGCAATTTTCAATTCCTGTTCAACAATTTCCGGAGCTACGTCATTGTTGTCGATAGCTACCGGGCTCATGGCGGCAATTTGCATGGCAACATCCTTGCCCACTTGTAAATCAACTACTTTGTTGAAACCAACGAGAGTAGCCAATTTGTTTCCAGGATGGATGTAAGGAACTACAAAAGCTGCAGCAATGCTCTCATAGAAGGGAAGTTCTATTTTTTCTCCGATGATACCTGTCTGCTCCAATACCTGTTCGCCAATGGTCCTACCATCGAGGATCAGGGCTTTCACCTCATCCAGACTCTTGCTCTTGTTGGCAAGTGCCTCTTCGATAATTTGATTGGTGAGGGCAATGAAGTTATTATTCTTGGCTACGAAATCTGTTTCGCAATTCAAAGAAATAATAGCCCCAAAACTATGATCAGCTGATACCTTGGCGAGAACAACACCTTCGGTAGATTCCCTGTCGGCACGTTTGCTGGCGACCAGTTTGCCTTTTTCGCGGATAATTTCCACTGCGCGGTCGAAGTTACCTTCCGCATCTGTCAGGGCATTTTTGCAATCCATCATTCCAGCGCCGGTTGCCTTGCGCAATTTGACTACGTCTGCAGTACTAATTTCCATCTCAAAATAAATATTTGGAATTTTTCAAAAAATTACTTTACCTCTTCAGCAGCTTCTTCGTCATCATCCTCTTCATTAAGATCTTCCTCTTCGAGAATAGCGTCGAGCTCTTCTTCCAGGATCTCCTCTTTGTCGTCGGCTTCCAACTCCTCATCATCTTCAACGATGATCTTGGCTACTGCTTTCCGACCTTTTTTGAGGGTGGAGAGTGGTTTCTCATCTTTTTCGTCGGTGTCGCGCTCAACTTTCCGGTCTGAAAGACCATCCTTGATAGCATCACACATGACTCCCACGATCAGGTCAATAGATTGTGATGCATCGTCATTGGCTGGAATAACGAAATCGATTCCATTTGGATCGGAGTTGGTATCTACCATACCGAAAATAGGGATGCTCAAACGCTGGGCTTCACGAACAGCAATCTTCTCTTTCATTACATCAATGATGAAAAGAGCCGCAGGCAAGCGGGTCAGGTCGACGATAGAACCGAGGATTTTCTCCAGTTTGGCTCTCTGACGGGAGATCTGAAGTTTTTCGCGCTTGGAAAGGTTATCCCAGCTTGAATCCTTGATCATTTTGTCGATGGTCGACATCTTCTTGACGGCTTTGCGGATGGTCGGGAAGTTGGTGAGCATACCGCCGGGCCAGCGTTCTACAACATACGGCATATTGACTGCGGAGACTTTCTCAGCAACAATTGACTTGGCCTGTTTCTTCGTCGCAACAAACATGACCTTACGGCCTGAACGTGCGATTTGTTTGAGAGCATCGGCAGCTTCGTCAATCTTTACAATTGTTTTTTGCAGGTCGATGATGTGGATCCCGTTCTTCTCCATGAAAATGTAGGGAGCCATGTTTGGATTCCATTTGCGTTTCAGGTGTCCAAAGTGAACGCCCGCATCCAGCAACTGCTTAAATTCTGTTCTTGGCATAATAATTTGTTTACGTTCTGTTCAGTTAATTCCCCGGTAGTCCGTAGATGGAGTCCGGAAAATTTAGATGCTAAACCTGTTATTAATAAAATTTGCTTATATCGATGATGAACTGTAAAGACGTTGCATGCAACGTCTATACCCAAAACTCGATTAACGTTTGGAGAATTGGAATCTCTTGCGTGCTTTTGGTTGTCCCGGTTTTTTGCGCTCCACTTCGCGTGGGTCACGGGTCAGGAATCCGGCAGCTTTTAATTTCGGACGATAATCGGCACTGATTTTCAAAAGTGCACGGGAGATACCCAAGCGCAGTGCTTCGGCCTGACCTGTAAGGCCACCGCCGTCCAAATTGACTTTGATGTCGTATTGACCGGCTACTTCGCACAGGAACAATGGTTGCTGAACAACATATTGCAGGGTGCCAACCGGAAAATATTCGTTTAATTCTCTTTTGTTGATGGTAATATTTCCTTTGCCTTCAGTAAGATATACACGGGCAACAGCAGTTTTTCTTCTGCCTAAAGCATTAATAACTTCCATGATAATTATCTGATGTTGTCAAGGTTAATAACTTTTGGCTGCTGTGCAATGTTATCGTGCTCAGCGCCTACATAAACATGCAAATTGGTGAACAGCTTGGCTCCAAGACTATTCTTAGGCAACATACCTTTGACTGCTTTTTCAACCATTCTGGCAGGATGTTTTGCCAATAATTCTTCTGCAGTCTGGAAACGCTGACCTCCGGGATACCCAGTGTGACGGATGTAAACTTTGCCTTTCAGCTTGTTACCTGTCAAACGGATTTTCTCTGCGTTGATAACAATTACGTTGTCACCGCAATCCACATGAGGAGTATAACCTGGTTTGTGTTTGCCTCTGAGTACCAATGCAATCTTACTTGACAATCTACCCAGGATCTGGTCTGTGGCATCTACCACTACCCATTCTTTTTGTACCGTCGCCTTGTTGAGCGATACGGTTCTGTAACTTAAAGTGTCCACTTTCGGTTCAATTTATAATGTGATACAATCCAGTTTTTGTCGGTTCACCTGTCGAATCCTTGTTGTATCAGTTTACCGAATTCCACTATTCGATAAATTTTGCTAAGGTTGATACCACTTCCGATCCGTACAACGACAAATTAGGATAAAATCGGGACTGCAAAAGTAGCGTATTTTTTTAAAACAACAACTGCTTCAAAAAAAATAAGTAGTACTAAATCAGTGATTAAAGCAGTTTCCCGACAGGAAAGTTTAATCAGGAAGCACTTTTCCTGAAAAGGACAGAAAAATTGATCATCAGATAGAGTCCTTCGTAATTGGAAATTTTGCCGGTGGAAGTATTGAGCAACAGGTTGAAGTTAAAACCGAAATTGCTCTGATTGAATATTTTACGTTCGAAAAGATAGGACAATGTACACAATTTGTTCTGATCTGTGGCAGCGGGCTGATTAATCGCGCTATTTTGAAAAAGTGGCATTCCCAGAGGGGTAAAAAAGCGCGTACCCTGCCAGTAGCCTGCTACGATATTGCCGTATCCGGAATTTATTCCTGCATGCAGGTACCAGGCTGAACCTTTTTCCGACTTCAGGGCTGTCTGGCCTTCAGGATAAGTTGATTGAAGCAGTGTAGCCTCCATATACCAGGAATTAAAAATAGATCCATTAAACTGTTGCCTGAATTTAACTCCTTCTGTGATGGTGATGTTGGTATGGGCCAGTCCGGGTGCCGTGTCAATTTCTCCACCTTTGTGAAGTCCGTTGAACGTGACGGGAAGGGTTAATTTAGAATTTTTACCGTTGAACAGGGTTCCTTCCAGCACAGTCCCAAATACAAACTGCTCTTTAAACGGATCGCCTTTAAAAATCATCTGCTGCCAGTCGATCCACATATCTGCTTTCAGAAAATGATTTTTGAATTTTGCCTGGATTCCGGCTTCGGGACTTCCGTTCAAAATATGCTCACTGTCCATAACCGGTTCCGGCAACCCGTGGTTTTGATCCTCGTTCAGGTTTCCCATCCTGAAAGTAATGTGCTTTTCTGGTTGATAAACTGCTGCAAACCAGGGGTAGGAAATGTATTCATCCCGACCGTTGTATTTCAGGAGCTGCCCCCCTAATTCAAAACGAAAATGATTATCTGGATAAAAAAGCAGTTTAGGTCGTATCCAGGCTCCAGTGAGAGTATAACCTGTAGCATAGTTGCTTTTGTATTCATTGTTTTTAAAGAAGTTCAGGTTGTCGACAGCGATAAAAAGATTTCCGGTTGATTTTGGATTAAAAACCTCGTCACTGATAAATATACTGGAGGTTTCCTGTGAATTGGCCACATGAGAAATCAGAATCAGTAAAATGGCTCCTGTTAAATAGCGCACGGATCTGGGAACGGATTGGGTGATGCGGTTGCTGAAATTACTCATGGACTTCTTTGTTTTTTACCACAAAACGGTCGTACAGGAATAACAAAAGTGCTGCGGCAATTCCTATTCCGGAAACCACCATCCAGATGGAGGAAGGATGATATTTATCCCAGAGAAATTGGGTAAATTGCTCGTGGCTCATCCCCATTTTTTGGGCAGCAGCATAAAGATAATCATTTTGTGAAAAATGTTCGCTGATTGCCGGAATTTGGAAATTATGGGAAACGGCTTCGTGCTGCGCAAGAGAAACCTTGTCGGATATTGACTGATAAAGATTGCCAGATACAAAACCGGCAAAAAAGGAACCAAGGGCTACAGGAATGAAGGAACAACCCATGTAGAGCGCAGTCTTATTGGGAGGAGCAATCCGGCCAATGTATTCAGTGATTTTGGGCGAACTCGACATCTCCCCAAAGGAAAAGAGCATCAGGAAAAGCAACAAAAGCAGTCCATTCTGTGTGGAAAAGCACAACCCCATACCGACAGATGCAATGACGATACCAGTTGTCATTACCCGCAAGGGTTTGTAGCGCATGGCAATTGAGGAGACAATTATCTGGAAGATGATGATAAAGCCGGCATCCGCGTTGACCATCAATTCAGCAGGAATAGTGCCATCAGCAGATCCCATTTTAGCAGCAAGCCAGGGCCAGGCACTGTGCAGGAAGTTGTAAACGGGATGCGTATTTCCCCATTGATCAATAAAAACGGGGAGTGAGAGAAACAACTGGTAATACATGGTCCAGAAACCAGCAATAATTAAAAGGAAAAGGAAGAACCGCCAGTCAGACAGAGCCTCAAGAATATTACCTAAAAGCCTTTTCAGCTCGTTGATTAAGCTCAGGCGGATTTCACTTGCCTTTTCCCGTGCAGGCTCCTTGAAAAACAAAATCAATAGAATAAAATTGAAGGCGATCACGGCGGCTGATGCGTAGAAAACATAATCCCATGAATATTTCCTGAAGAAGCTCGTCACGAAGGGCCCCACAAATGCGCCAATGTTGACCATCATGTAGAATATGCCGAATCCGATGGAGGAGGTTTCTGCATTGGTAGTTTTGGCTACCGTGGCTGAGATGATGGGTTTGAATAGTGCGGCGCCGATCGCCAGAAAAAGGTAGAGAACAAAAACTGCCGCAAAGGTGTGAAACAAAGGCATCGTCAAAAACGCCACCGTATAAAGGCTGTAGGCAATAAAAAGCGTCTTGCGGTAACCGATCCTGTCGGCGATGGCTCCTGTGATGAGTGGCAAAAAGTAGAGGATGGAAGTACCAATTCCCATCATCAATCCTTTCTCGGTCTGACTGAATCCCAAACCGCCCTGGTCGGTGGATCCGGTCAGGTAGAGTGCGAAAAGCATGTAAAACCCGTAAAAGGCCCACCGCTCGAACAACTCCATGGCATTGGCATACCAGAAGTTGGAAGGAAATTTTTTTATCGTCGTTATTGGCGTCATCTGCTGTTTTGCTTTGTGCGGCTCAAATGTAAAAAAAAATGGTTCACATTGCTGATAAGCTGTTAGCAGTTAGCTGTTAGCTTTTAGTTTTATGGTGGCGAAGTATCAAGGTGCAAATAGCCTGGACGGCGCAATCCAAAATCCAAAATTGACCCTACGATGGGCTAAGGAACCGGATTGATAATTCTGTTTATCTTTGTTTGCTCATACTATAATATATGGAACGCCGTCCAAAACCAGCATGGCTGAAGATTAAACTTCCTTCCGGGGAAAACTACAAACAGGTCAAACAAATCGTGGAAGGCAATCACCTGCATACGATTTGTTCCAGTGGCAGATGTCCGAACATGGGAGAATGTTGGAATGCAGGCACTGCCACTTTCATGATTCTGGGCGAGATCTGCACCCGATCCTGTAAATTTTGCGCCACCCTAACGGGGAAACCGCTGCCTCCAGATTCTGCTGAGCCTGCCAAAGTTGCCGCATCGATAAGGCTCATGGGGCTGAAGCATGTGGTGGTAACCTCGGTCGACCGCGACGATCTGCCGGATGGTGGGGCCACTCATTGGGCTGAGACAATCAAGGAGATACGAAGGATCAATCCGGGTACGACCATCGAAGTTTTAATTCCCGATTTTGATGGTAAAGCTGAATGGATTGCCAGGATTGCATCCGAAAAGCCGGATATCATCTCCCACAATCTGGAGACCGTCGAACGTTTGACCCCGCAAGTCAGAAGCCGTGCCAAATACAGGACAAGCCTGGAAGTAATCCGCCAGATAAAGGAAAGTGAAATTGTTTCCAAGTCCGGAATTATGGTTGGTTTGGGTGAAACAGCAGACGAAGTAATGCAATGCATGGACGATTTGAGGTCGGTGGGGTGTGAGATTTTGACGATCGGACAGTACCTTCAGCCCACCAGGAATCACCTGGAAGTGGTTGAATATCTTCATCCAGATCAATTTGATGGATTCAGGAGGGAAGGTTTGGCCCGCGGATTCAGGGTAGTTGAGAGTGCTCCTCTTGTTCGCTCTTCCTATCATGCTGAAAATCAACTGATAACTGGGAATGCCTTATGAATATCATTCAATTCATTGATTTGGGAGTCGCCGAATATGGTCATATTTGGGAAAGGCAGGAATTGCTCATGAAAGAGATCATTGATCAAAAACTGGTCAATCTGCAATTGCCCGCAGAGGAGCAGATTGTTACCAAGGGATATCTTCTGTTTGTTGAACATACACCTGTTTACACATTGGGTAAAAGCGGTGAAACCCACAATCTGTTATTAAGCAGTGCACAGCTGGCAGATAAAAAGGTTAGCTTCTACAAGACCAATAGGGGCGGAGACATCACTTTTCATGGTCCCGGACAGTTGGTTGGATATCCCATTCTGGATCTTGAGAACTTCGGGATGGGATTGAGGCAGTATATACATTGTATAGAAGAGGCAATTATTCGTGCCATCGCTCATTTTGGGATCATCGGCTCAAGGGATCCTGAGGCAACTGGTGTATGGCTGGATAGCGGATTGCCAACTGCCAGGAAGATATGCGCCATTGGGGTGAGAAGTTCCCGTTTTGTGACCATGCATGGTTTTGCCCTGAATGTCAACACTGATTTGACCTATTACCGGTTCATCCATCCCTGTGGAATCTTAGACAAAGGAGTAACCTCATTGGAAAAAGAATTGGGTGAATGGATGGATTTTGATTGGGTGAAAAAAGTCGTCTTGACAGAATTACTTGGAATTTGTGATGCTGAAGTTAATTTATTGGAACTCTGAATACGGTTCCATCTTCTGATTCCGCCATATAGTTTTCAATATTATTAAGGCTATAGTGCAGGTAATCATTATTTTAATAACCTTATCCCTTTTCTCCAAAAAAATACTCATAAGGGCATTGTAAGGATATAAAAGTATTTATCTTTGCAGCCACGTTTAAGGGCAGAAAAAGTTGAAAGAAACTTGGGCTTTTTAGGCGAAGTTCATTGAAAGGGTCGGGCTGCAACAGAAGTTGAAACAGCTCCTGATCCGGTTAGAGCGAAAGATTTTTAGAAAAAACCTTCAAAAAGTTTTGTTTAGGAATAAAAAACGCTTTACATTTGCACTCCCTTTCGGGCAGTAAAACAGTGATGGGTTATTGGGTGACAGGGAAAAGAAAGAATCAAAGAGTTCATTGAAAAATATTAAGGAAGGTAAGAAGAGGAAATACTAGGTTCTGAATTTAGGTAATCCGGATATTTTGGTTTTCAGAGTTTCGGCTCTGGGAGATGAAAGATTAGGTTTACCGATCATTTTATGATTACCGATTTATTAAAGCCTGAGGTTCTGGGATATAATTTAAAATTTTCTATACAACGGAGAGTTTGATCCTGGCTCAGGATGAACGCTAGCGGGAGGCTTAACACATGCAAGTCGAGGGGTAGGGTAGCAATATCTGAGACCGGCGCACGGGTGAGTAACGCGTATGCAACCTGCCCTTTACAGGGGGATAGCCCGTCGAAAGGCGGATTAATACCCCATAAGATGGTACTGCCGCATGGCAGAGCCATAAAAGCTGAGGCGGTAAAGGATGGGCATGCGTGACATTAGCTGGTTGGCGGGGTAACGGCCCACCAAGGCAACGATGTCTAGGGGTTCTGAGAGGAAGGTCCCCCACACTGGTACTGAGACACGGACCAGACTCCTACGGGAGGCAGCAGTGAGGAATATTGGTCAATGGGCGCGAGCCTGAACCAGCCATCCC
>Ga0073936_10002514_pt1 | contig 27299 bp, 22 predicted proteins | sample AliMusrvi5mmetaG_FD_87041 | JGI IMG/M metagenome (GOLD analysis project Ga0073936, IMG submission 87041) | Freshwater lake bacterial and archeal communities from Alinen Mustajarvi, Finland, to study Microbial Dark Matter (Phase II) - Alinen... | ecosystem: Environmental > Aquatic > Freshwater >...
AACCTTGCCACGACCGGCAAGAATCCCTGTTTCAACCTTGAGCCTGGCTATCGGCTTCGTTATTCAAGCGGCGAGGCAATCCGCACGATGACGGTGCGGCGGAAGACCAAGGTCGTCGACGGTGTCGAGACGCGTGTCGTCGAGGAGAAAGAAACACAACACGGCCAGCCAACCCGGATCGTTTGGAGATACTATGCCATCGACAAGACGACGTCTGCCCTCTACTGTTTTGGAGTCCACATTCAAACCTACTATCAGGGCAGCCTCGTGAGCCATCGCGGCTGGCGCTCGGGGGCGCATGGAGCGATGTTCACGCTGGCTTTGCCCGCCGATCCCAAGGTGGGCGACACGCTGCTCCGCAACCACCGTCCCGAGAAGCCGCGGCGGCAGGAGGTGGTGGTCGAGGTTGCCAAGAAGGTTGTAACCCCTGCTGGAACCTTCACGAATTGCCTGCGCACCGAGAGCACGGGAGGCAAAGAGGACAAAGTCAAGGTCTTTGCCCCCAGCGTCGGGCTCGTCCAAGACGGCCAATTCGCCTTGGTGAAGATTTCCCAGGCTGCACCGCGGAGCAAGGTTGCGGTCAACGCCTACTAAGTCGGATCCCTGCCTCAGGCACCGCTGATTTCCCTATCCTACCCCTCCGGCCAGCCTTCTTCGCCGACCAGCGGCACGAAGCGGCAGGCGGAGAGCAGTTCGATCCGTGGCTCATCACCGACCTTGTGGATCGCCTGCAACGTCTGATGATCGCGGCAACCCAGGGGAATGACAAGAATTCCGCCGGGAACGAGTTGCTCGATCAACTGCCGCGGCAGCGTTGCCGCGGCGGCGGCAACGAGGATGCGATCGTAGGGGGCGTCGGCGGCCCAGCCGAGCGTGCCGTCGGCCACAACCAGCTTGACGCGATCGTGGCCCAATGCAAGCAACCGCCCCGCGGCTTGTTGCGAAAGGGCCGCGTGCCGTTCGACGCTCACAACGTCCCTCGCAAGTTCGGCGAGGATGGCCGTCTGGTATCCGCTGCCGGTGCCGATCTCCAGCACCCGCTCGTTACCCCGCAAGGCCAGGGCCTGCGTCATGAGGGCCACGATGTAGGGCTGGCTGATTGTCTGTCCGCAAGCGATCGTTAAGGCCCGATCGGAATAGGCCTCGGCCCGCAGCGATTCGTCAATAAACTGCTCGCGAGGAATCCGCGCCATGGCGTCGAGCACGCGCGCATCGCTTATGCCGCGGGCCTGGAGATGTTTCCGCAACATGATCAGCTTGTCGTGTTGGAGTGCGGCGTCGAGCATGAGGGCTAAGGAAGGACGAATGAGGAAGCTATGGATCGCGAATGCCTTCTTCGTCATTCGAGCTTCGTCATTTATTCCTTTCCCCCTTCCCTCCAATCGACCAGATGCAACTCGACATTGTGCCGCCCCTGGTAGCTGTTGATCACGGGCCGAAAAGCGATGTCGAAGGGGCGATTCAGGGCCATCAGGGGTTCGGCCCATTCGGCTCCGCCAAAGGCCACGGCGCGGAGGCTCGCGCCATGCTGCGAGAGCCGCACGGAGAGATGCCGCCCGCCGGCCCCAATCGCTTTCGGTGGGCCGGCCAGCGTCGCCCCCGTGGCACAGAGCAAAGGCCGGGCGTTGTGTTGTCCGAAGGGCGCCAATCGCTCGATCTGGCAGACAGTCTTCATGGTGAAGGCACTCAAGGGAAACTCGGCGTCGATCAATAAATCGGCCGTGCGCTGCTGCTCGCTGATCTCCGTCGCGGCCACCTCGCAAAAGGCCGTGCGGAAGGCGTCGATCTGGCCTTCTTCGATCTTCAGCCCGGCCGCCGCCGCGTGACCACCGTGGGCCAGCAGGCATTCATCGCAGGTTTCCAGGGCCGCGTGCAGATCGAATCCTGGGATGCTCCGCGCCGAACCGATGCCAGACCGCGTACCCATCTGGTCCAAGGAGATGAGCACGACGGGACGATGATGTTTTTCGGCCAGTCGCCCGGCCACGATGCCGATGACGCCGGCATGCCAGCCCCGCTCGGCGAGCACGAAGGCCGGATCGTTGGCCTCGTCGAAACGCTCGTCGATCTGCTTCTTCGCGGCAAGCTGCATGCTCCGCTCAATCGTCTGGCGACTGCCGTTGAGTTGGTCGATATAGCGGGCCAATTCCAAGGCGCGCTCGGGCCGATCGGTCACCAGCAACTCCACGCCCAATTGGGCCTGGGCCAAACGCCCGGCCGCATTCAAACGTGGCGCCAGCGAAAATCCGATGTCATCGCTATCCAATCGTGGCTTGCCGTCGCCGTTGGTCTTAGGCTCGATCTTGGCAATCTTCATGAGCGTCGCCAGCCCCAGCGTTGGACAGCGGGCGAGACTCTCCAGCCCATGATACACCAGCACGCGATTCTCATCGACCAGCGGCACGACGTCGGCAACCGTTCCGAGGGCCGCCAATCCAACCGCTTGGACGAGGAAATTCCGCATTCGCGGACTGACCTTTTGCGCCCCGCTGGCCTGCTGGCAGAGTGCCCAGGCAACTTTCAAGGCCACGCCCGAACCGCTCAGGCCGCTGAAAGGATAATCGCCTGGCAACTGCGGATGGACGATCGCAGCCGCCTCGGGTAGTTGCGCGCCGATGGTGTGGTGATCCGTGATGATCAGTTCCAGGCCGCACTCGCGGGCGACGACCGCTTCGTCCACGGCACTGATGCCACAATCGACGGTGATCATCAGCGAGGCCCGGCCGTTGCCCCACGATTGCACGGCCTCGCGGTTCAGCCCATAGCCTTCGTCGACGCGGTGCGGCACATAGTAGCTGACTTCGGCTCCCAGTAACTTCAGGCAGAGATAGAGTACGGCGGTGCCCGACATGCCATCGACGTCGTAGTCGCCGTAGATTACAATCCGCCGCTTGGCTTGAACCGCGGCGTGAATCCGCTGGGCCGCTTCGCGACAGCCGGGCAAAGTCTCGGGATCATAGAGGTCCGAGAGTTTGGGATCGAGGAACGACCGGGCTTTGGCCGAATCGGTAATGCCGCGGCAGATGAGCAACTGAGCAACCACATCCGGCACGCCCGCCGCGCGTTGCAACGAGGCAATGCTCACCGGATCATGCGAACGAATGTGCCATCGCTTGGCCATGCTGAACGATCCGTCGTTGGCGATTTTTTCTTGGAACGGATCTCAATCCGTTGGAACGAAATAAATTCCGTTCCGCGAAGCGGCTTACTTCTTCTTCTCGTTGTGCTCGGTATGTCTCCGGCACGTCGGACAGTACTTCTTGAGCGTCAGCTTCTCGCCGCCGCTCTTTCGCTTGAGCGAGTAGTTATGCTCACCAGTCTCTTTGCAGACGAGAAACACCGTTTCCGATTTTTTCTTACTCTTGGCCATCGGAGAAACACCTATTCAGAACTAGCTTGGTTGACAAACCGACTATTATACACGATTCCGGTGATTTGGGAACGGGTGGCTGGCGAAAAAGACAAGCGAGACACTAATCTTCATAAATATGGAAGTAAGTCATTTAAAACAAACGACTTACGGCGTCATACTCATTTTGACGCCTCCACGACAGGTTTCCGGCAGCATGGCGGAATCGTCTTGCCAAGCTCTTCAACCTGCCTGACCGTCGCAGTATCTGCTGGATTCTTTGCAGGCTCGAACGCGAGCACGGGCGATTGCATCCAGATTGCGAGCGAAAAAACGCCCAACATGACGATCACCAGTGCGGTGACTAGCGGCAGGCGCTGCCCAAGCAGCCGAGCGAGAGTCTGGACGCTGGCACCGACCAAGACCAACGCCGGCACACTGCCTAGCCAGAATGCGATCATGAACAATGCACCGCGCAGCGGGCTGCCAGTTTCCGCCGCCTTCAAGGCGAACAAATAAAGCCATCCGCAGGGAAGAAAGGCCGTGAGCAGACCTATGCAAATCGCGCGCGGCAGCGGCCTGAGCGCGAAGGCGGCCCGCTGGCCCGCGAGAACGAGTCGATGCATCGAGCCAGGTAGCGGCAAGTGAGGTAATCGCACACCCACGGCCCGCAGCACGGCCGCGACGCCGACGGCAATCATCATTCCGCCCGCCAACAGTGCAGCGGCACGATGACAGCCGAGTCGGGCACCGCCACGATCGATCGCCGCGCCGAGGAGGCCGCAAACTGCGCCAACCAGCGCGTAGGTCAACAAACGTCCGCCGTGATACGCTGCATGAAGCCCTACCTGCGACGCCCGCTTTTCACCATCTGGATCGCCGACGGCAAACGCCGCCAGCGGCCCGCACATGCCGACGCAGTGCAAACTGCCGACGAAGCTGGCGATCAAAACGGCGACGAGAAGTTCCACGGTAATTTGCCCTCACCCCCTGCCTCTCTCCCAAACGGCGAGGGAAGTTCATCGGTCATATTTCGCGTTTTACAATTTGGGTAAACGTCTCCCCACCTCGCGCGATTACCAGTCGGAACTCCCACACACCCGGATCTTCAAAGGCCAGGCTGGCTCCGTATCCTCCGCCATCGCGCGGTAGCAAAACGCTCGATTTGCGGTTACTCGCCCGCAGATGAGCAAAAGTCACGAGATCGATCGTGGCGTGTTCCACGGACTTGCCCGCGCGGTCCAAAACCATGCAAGTCACGCTGCGCCGGTTCGAGCCGCTCGATGGCTGACCGACATCGAGTTTGACCGACCAACTCAAGCGATTGTTCTCGCGTTGTTGCTGTGCCGTCTGTTCGTAGTGCAGGCCCTTCTGATACCAATCAGGCTCGATGGCAAACGAACGATCGTGCGTGGCGATGATTACCATCACCACCACCGAGACGATGTGGATGCCGATCAGACTGGTCAGTAGAATCGGCCACAACAAGTAGCGCGATGTGCGGTGCGGGGAGCAGGGAACGGGGGTCGGGGAGTTTGTAGGATGGCTCATGGGGAGGTTCCTGAAGGATTCGCCGCCGGCCGCCGCACGGGTCCCAACAAGCGGCAGGCGGTGTCTTGCTTGAAGGATTTGTCATCCGATACGCGCAATTGGATGTCGTGGATTCCCTGCACAAAGGCCGCAGCCGGGGCCACGATTGCCACGGGCATCTTGGCGGTCTGGCCCGCCGGTAGGAAAATAGGTTCCTGCTCGCGGGCGAAATGGGCCTGGGCCTTGTCGGCAACCTCGATCGTGTAGATCGCGTCGCGGCCGCTACGGTTCTCGATGATCACCCGCACCTGGTTGGTGATCTCGCCCTGTGAGGTCTCGCTACAGGGTAGACCCAGGCCCTGTAGGATCGTCACGTCGGCCACCTTCTTGTTGAAGAGAACTACCAGGAAAGCTGTTGCCAGCACGAGCATCAGGGCCGGATAGAGAAGCACTCGCAACCGCAACCATCGACCGGTGCCGCCTTCGATGGCAGCTTGCGAACTCAGCCGAATCAGTCCCGGCGGCTTGCCGATCCGCTGCATCACGCCATTGCAGGCGTCGATGCACTGCGTGCAGGCAATGCACTCCAGTTGCAGACCTTCGCGAATATCGATACCCGTAGGGCAGGTGTCGGTACACAAACGACAGTCGATACAGTCGCCATGTGAAGCATGGGACTTGCGATCGCCTGGTTTGCCGCGCGGTTCGCCACGGCGCGGATCATAGCTCACGATGAGCGAGTTGCGATCGATCATCACCGACTGGAAGCGGCCATAGGGGCAGGCGACGATACACATCTGCTCGCGAAAGTAGGTGAAATCGAACATCATCAGCCCGGTCACCGCAAGCATCACCAGAAACGACACCGGATGCGCAAACGGCGAACGGCGGACCCAGAGGGCCAATGCTTCGACGCCGACAAAATAGGCCAGGAAGGTGTGCGCCAGATAGGCGGAAACGAGCAGATACACGGCATATTTCACCACCGTCCGCGGCATCGTCCGCTTCCTCCCTGGGCGATGTTGGGCAGCGGGTGGGCCGTCAAAAAGCCGCTCGATCGGCCGAAAAATAAATTCCATGTAGACCGTCTGTGGACACATCCAGCCACACCACACACGGCCGGCCAGCGCCGTTACCAGACAGATACCCACGACCAGCGCGATCAGGGCCAGGGCCAGGAGCAAAGAATCGGTCGAGAGGAAAACGAAACCAAGGATCGTGAACTCACGATGAGGCAAGTCCAAGAGCACTACCGGCTTGCCATGCATCTTCAAATAAGGCAGAAGCGTGAAAATGGCGATCAAGGCGTAGGCTAATATCCGCCTCGCCCGCAGGTAGAACCCCACGGCAAGCCGCGGATGGAGCCAGCGCCGCGAACCGTCTTCCATCATTGTGGAAAGGACTCGACCATCGGGTACAGGCGGAGCGGTACTCACTCCTTGCTCCCCTTTCCTGGCGGAAGAGAGGGCTTTTCCGCCACCGCTTTCGGCCAGGGCGGAATCTGCTCGCCTTCCGGCCCGCGACCCTTGAGGTTCTTGCCGCGGAGGCCAGCCACGTAGGCCGCCATTAACACGACTTCATTGGGATGCAAGCGAGTCCGCCAGGCGGGCATGCTTCCGCTCGCGGCGCCGTTTTTGATAACCTCGGCAATGTCCGTGATTTGCTTGACGTTCTTGTAATAGTCGTCGGTCAAGTTAGGCCCCACCACGCCGCCACCGTCAGGACCGTGGCAGGACTGACAATTGGTGAGGAAGACGCTGTTGGCATAAATCATCCACTCGGCGTCGTCTTTGTACTTCAAAATCGTTGCCGTATTGTTATGGAGTTCGCCCATCCCGGAGAATCGTTCTTTCATGTCCTCGGTCTTGGCGGTATTCCATGCCTCGGCCAGCGTCCAGCCGTTGCCGCCGACATGGAAGAAGAGGAAGTAGGCCGCACTGAAAAGCACCGTCAGCCAGAAAATCGCGTGCCACCAGCCGGGGCAGGGATTGTCGTACTCTTGGATGCCGTCGTATTCGTGGTCGAGCAACTGGTCGTGGGCCATAAAAGGTTCCTTCAATTACTTCTCGTCGTCTTTCCACAACTGGGCGTCTTCTTCGATCCGCGCGCACGGCTGCAGGAAGGTCCAGGCGACAATCGCCACAAAGGCGACCAGCGCCGCGACCATGAAGCCCGTCCGCAGGGGATCGGCGATCCATTGCAGGGTTTCCACGCTCAAGGTATCTTCGCCTGGGTTGATGGGGCTGCCGCCAGGGCCGGCTCGGAAATATCGCGGCCCAGCTTCTCCAGATAGGCGATGAGGGCGATCACGCGCTTATCGGCGAATTGTTCCGGCGATTCATATTCCTTGATCTTGGCGGTGATTTCCCCAGCCTGTTTCTGGGCGTTTTCAACGCTCTGCTCAATATCTTCGTCCGTATAAGGCACACCGAGCATCCGCATCCCACGCATCCGCTGGGGAATGGCGTCGAACTCGGCCTTTGATTCCAGGAGCCAGGCGTACTGCGGCATGATCGACTTGCCTTGCGAGGTCTCCCGCGGATCGCGGAAGTGGCGAATGTGCCAGTCGGGCGACTGTTTACCGCTTTCGCGAGCCAGGTCTGGCCCGATCCGCCGCGATCCCCATTGGAACGGATGGTCATAGACCGATTCGCCTCCCTTGCTATATTCGCCATAACGCTTCGTTTCCGCCAGGATCGGGCGGATCATCTGCGAATGGCAGTTGTAACAGCCGTTCTCGATATAGATATCGCGGCCCAATAACTCCAGCGGCGAATAGGGCTTTACGGAGACAATCGTGGGAATGTTCGATTGAATGAGGAACAGCGGGATAATCTCGAACAGCGAGGCGGCAACGATCGAACAGACCACCCAGATCGTGAACCGCAACGGTCGTCGCTCGCCGCGGCGGTGCCACCAGCCTTGCAGCCAAACGTCGAGCCAGTGGGCATATTCGATTACCGCCGCGCCCTTCAAACGCGACTGGGGAACCGGCGGCTCGGCGTACTTCGGCGATAAGGCCGGCGCCTCGTGGACCGTCTCCTCGTACTTGTCGGGCCGTGCAGCCCAGGTCTTCAGCAGGTTGATGCCGCAGAACAGGCCGCCGACCAGGTACAGCGTGCCTCCGACAACGCGGAGCCAGTACATCGGCATCAGCACCACCACCGTTTGCAGGAAATCGTAGCGCAGACCGCCCTTGGGATCCAAGGCGCGCCACATCAGGCCCTGCGTCAGGCCGGCCACGTAAATCGGCACGATGTACAGCAACAGGCCGATGGTGGCGATCCAGAAGTGGGCGTTCAGCAGCTTCTTGCTCCATAACGGTGTCTGGAACATTCGCGGCATCAGCCAATAGAGCATGCCGAAGGTCATGAAGCCCACCCAACCGAGCGTCCCGCCATGCACGTGGGCGATGATCCAGTCCGTATAGTGCCCCAGGGCGTTGACCTCCTTGATGGAGAGCACCGGGCCTTCAAAGGTTGACATGCCGTAGAACGTAATGGCCACGACGAAGAACTTGAGGATCGGGTCGGCGGCCACCTTGTCCCAGGCCCCGCGGAGCGTGAGCAGGCCATTGATCATTCCGCCCCACGACGGCATCCAGAGCATCACCGAGAAGAGCATACCCAGCGTCGAGGCCCATTCCGGCAAGGCCGTATAGTGCAAGTGGTGCGGGCCGGCCCAAATGTAGATGAAGACCAGCGACCAGAAGTGGACGATGCTCAAGCGGTAGGAATAGACCGGCCGCTGGGCCGCCTTGGGCAAGTAGTAATACATCAGGCCCAGGAAGGGCGTGGTAAGGAAAAAAGCCACCGCGTTATGCCCGTACCACCACTGCATGAAAGCGTCCTGCACGCCGGCATAGACGGGATAACTCTTCATCGGCCCGACAGGCAGTTCCAGGCTGTTGAAGACGTGCAGGACAGTGATTGCGACAATCGTGGCGATGTAAAACCAGAGGGCCACGTACATGTGGCGTTCGCGACGGCGCGCGAGCGTACCGAAAAAGTTGATGGCAAAAACTACCCAAACCACGGCAATCGTCAAATCGATGGGCCACTCCAGTTCGGCGTATTCCTTCGATTGCGTGTAGCCCAAGGGGAGCGTCACGGCTGCCAGGACAATGATCAATTGCCATCCCCAGAAGTGAAACCAACTGAGAAAATCGCTGAAGATGCGCGCCTTGCAGAGCCGCTGCGTGGAATGGTAGATCGCGGCAAAAATGGCATTCCCGGCAAAGGCGAAAATGGCCGCATTGGTGTGTAGCGGACGGAGCCGCCCGAACGATAGGTACGGCAGCCCAAAGTTCAACGCCGGTGCCACAAGTTGCAGGGCGACGATCAGCCCGACGAGGAAGGATACAACACCCCAAAGGACGGTGATCATCAAAAAAGCACGGACGATGGAATCGTTATAGATGAACTTTTCCATCGGCCCAGTCTTGCCCTGGGCGGGGAGTCCCGGGTTCTCGCCTGCTTGTGTGGTGGAGCCGGAAGTCACAGTCACCCCCTTGAGAACGGTTGCTGGTGAAAATCTCTTTATTCCTAAGATTGTCGCCCAGCAATGGTGCTCCGTCAAGTCACGGAAGAACTGCAAGGGGAGAACTGCAAGGTCGAGCGGATCTTCTTCACTTCGCAGGACGGCAGTAGGAAAGCGTCAGCAGCACATAGCCCGTCACCAGATTCGGATCGCCTTCCAGCCAGCGGCTCTTGGAATTCGTCCACGAACCGTTGGCTTGTTGCTTGGAGGCCAGTTCCGCGACGAGTTCTTTCCGCCAGTTGTGCTTCGCGCCTTTGGCGTCTTCCAGGGTCTCGCTACCGACGGCCGCCAGGGCCTTGGCGAAGACGTGATAATAGTAGTAAAGACCATCCGGCCCGATGCCTGGGTTGGTCTTCAGGTCGTAGTTCTCCTGGATCCATTTCGTGGCCGCCTTGACGCGCGGATCGTCCGCTTTGACGCCGCAGTAGATCATGCTCTTCAGGCCGGAGTAGGTCATCGATGCGTAACTCCGCAGACCGCCGTTGGGGAGTTTGCCGGCCTCGCTTTCACCGTCATTGGCAGGCGTGTAGTAGAAACCGCCGTCCGGGTTCTTGGCCGCGACCGGCGTCGTGTTATGTTCGCTTTCCAAGTTCTGGCAGCGAGAGACAAAGACCAATGCCTTCTTCATCGCCTCATCGTCCGGACCGTTGCCAGCTTCCTTCAAGGCATCGACCATGAAGGCCGTGTTCGACAGGTCGGGCCGCTTGTGTCGGCCATAGCCGGCGCCGCCGTAGAATGGATCGGACTTGTCGATCTTCTTCGTCTTGTCGTTCTCGTTCGGATCCTCGGTCCACTGGGTTGCTTTGAGATACTTCTCCGCATTGCGAACAATCTTTTCATAACGCTTGTCGGCGTTGGCCTCGACAAAGCAGGTCAAGCCGATGCACGTCTCGTAGTTTTTGTAGCCGAGCTTCGGGCTATAGATGCCGCCGTCGGGCTGGACGGAGCTTTCCAGAAATTTCAGGCTGCGCGCCACCAGCGGGTCGTCCGGCGAGCGACCGTTCCGTAGCAAGCCGGTGGTCACGAGGGCCGTCACGCCAATGCCAGCCTGGGGTGTGAACTCACCGCCGGGAGACTGGGTCTTGGCCAGGTACTCAATCGCCCCGGCCACCAGTGCGTCGATCTTGGGATCGGCCACAACGGCTGCGCCCAGGTTGCCCAGGTGGAACAGCCCGGTGGTTGAAAAGGTTGTAACGGCTGTCGCCGCGACAAGAAAGCGGCGACGAGAGACGGAATGTTGTGCAGTTCTGGTGTTCATTACGGGAAGACTCCAAAAACCGGGTTAGGAAGGGTGCGGACGATACAGTGCATTCTACATGCCGGAGCAGGATCGGGGGCAAAAAACACATTATCTCTATACCATAGCATGATTTCCGGCCAGTCGGCCCCATTTCATCGGAGATTCACGTGTCGAACCGATCGCCAGCCGTGTCGAAAAGAGTGACATGCTGAAAAACCATCACACGGCCGGCCGGCCGATGCTGTAGTATGTGAAGCTGGCCTTCTTCATCCGCTCACTGCGGTAGAGATTGCGGCCATCAAAAATCACCGGCTGCCGCATCAGGCTCCGCACCTTCTCAAAATCCGGATTGATGAAGTGTTTCCACTCGGTCACGATCGCCAAGGCGTCGGCCCCCTCAATCGCTTCGTCGCGATGCATGCAATACGCCAGCTTGGAACCATAAAGCTGACGGATGTTGTCCATCGCCTCGGGGTCGTATACCCGCAACTTCGCGCCCTGGGCCAGCAAATGGTCAATGAGCACCAGCGATGGGGCCTCGCGGATATCGTCCGTGCCCGGCTTGAAGGCCAGTCCCCAGAGGCCGACGGTCAATCCGCGCAGCTTGCCATGAAAATGCTTCGAGATCTTCTCGAAAAGGACCGACTTCTGGCTGAGGTTCACCTCATGCACGGCGTCGAGAATCCGCGGCTCCACGCCGTGGGCACGTGCGACCGCCGCCAAGGCCCGTACGTCCTTTGGAAAGCAACTGCCGCCGTAGCCGACACCGGGGAAGAGGAAAGCGAAGCCGATGCGGCTGTCGTGGCCGATACCGCGGCGGACCTCGTTGATGTCAGCTCCGGCCCGCTCGCAGACGTTGGCCATCTCGTTGATGAAGCTGATCTTCGTCGCGAGCAAGGCGTTGGCCACGTACTTGGTCATCTCCGCACTTTCCGGCGACATGCAAAGCAACGGTTTGTCGGTTCGCAAATAAGGCTGGTAAAGGTCCGACAACAGATCGCGGACTTCCGCGTCGTTGCTGCCGATGACCACGCGGTCGGGCTTCATGAAGTCATCGATGGCCGCCCCTTCCTTGAGGAACTCGGGATTGTTTGCCACGCGGCACTCGCGGCCGGTGAGCTTGCGAAGCCGCTTGGAGACGGCGGCGTTCGTGCCGACCGGTACCGTGCTCTTCAGCACCACGATCGCGTCATGCGCCAAGTGCGGGGCCAGATCGCCCACGACCGTCCAGAGGGCTGAAAGATCGACCGAGCCATCGTCGGCTGGCGGCGTGCCCACGGCGAGGAAGATGATCTTGGCCTCCGCAACGGCGGCCGCCAGCTCGGTGGTGAATTGCAGCAGTCCGGCGTCAACATTCCGAGAAATCAGTTCCGCCAGGCCCGGTTCGTAGATCGGCACATCGCCGCGCAAGAGCTGCTCGATCTTCCGCATGTCACAATCGACGCAGGTCACGTTGTTGCCCGTTTCTGCAAGGCAGGTGCCCGTGACCAATCCTACGTAGCCTGTTCCGATAATTGCAAGTTTCATTATTCCACCGTTTCTTCTTTCGCCTTTTCGGCGGCATCTTCCTTCGACACGCGCTTCACCGCTACCAAGGTATCGCCTTCATCGAGACTCATGAATCGCACGCCTTGTGTATTGCGGCCGATGATGTTGATGTCGCCGGAACGGATCCGCTGGAGCTTCCCGCGGGCGGTCATCATCAGCAATTCATCCCCCTCGCGGATCCGGACGATGCCAATCACCGGGCCGTTGCGCTCGGTGGTCTTGATATCGCGAACCCCTTTCCCGCCGCGGCGTTGCGTGCGATACGATCGCGACGATGAATGTTCGCTCTCCTCTTCACCCTCGGGAGCCTCGTCCTCGATACCCTCTTCGGGGGCGTCTGGCTCGGGGGCATCCTGCTGATCCAGCACATCGTCATCCACCACTTCGCCTTCCGCAAGGTCACCCTCGGCGAGATCAACGATCAAGTTCGGGCCGAAGGGGGTCCGTTTGCCGTAGCCGTGGGCGCAGGCAGTCAGGAGTGTGGCCTCGGGATCGGCCACCACCATGCCGACGACATGGTCGTCCTTGCCCAGGCGGATGCCTTTCACGCCGCTGGAATTGCGGCCCATCGGCCGTGCATCCGACTCCTTGAAGCGGATTGCCATCCCCTTGGCCGTGGCCAAGACCAGCTCCTCACCCTTGCATGCCACCACGACATCGACCAACTGGTCGTCCTCGCGGAGTTTGATGGCAATGATGCCGCCGGTCCGCGGACGGCAATAGGCCTCCAGCGGCGTCTTCTTGATCAGGCCCTTGGTCGTGGCCATGATCAGGTAATGATCGGGCAGGGTGAAGTCGCGGACGGCGCGGCAGTCCGTGATCCGCTCGCCTTCCTGGAGGCTGAGCAGATTGACGACCGCGCGGCCGCGGCTATCGCGGGCCGACTGCGGCAGATCGTAAACCTTTCGCCAATAGACCTTTCCCTGGTTCGTGAAGAACATGAGGTAGGAGTGCGTGCTGGCGACGAAGAGGTGCTCGATCGGATCTTCCTCTTCGGTCTTGGCTCCTGTCAGCCCCTTGCCGCCGCGGTTTTGGGCACGATAGGCCGTCATCGGCGTCCGCTTGATGTAGCCGTTGCTGCTAATCGAGACGACCATCGTCTCCTCGGGGATCAGATCCTCGAGATCGACCTCGCCGATCTCCTCGCCGCTGATTTCCGTCCGCCGCGGCTCGGGATACTTCTTCTTCAGCTCCTTGAGATCCTCGCGGATGATGTCGAGGATGTTGCTGCGGTCGGAAAGGATGCGATTGTACTCGCGGATCTTCGCCAACAACTCCTGATGCTCGCCGCCGAGTTTTTCCTGCTCCAGGTTGACCAACTGGCCGAGGGTCATGCGAAGGATCGCGTCGGCCTGGACTGGCGTGAGCGAGTAGGCATCCTGCACGCCCCGATCCAACTGAAAGATCTCATAACCGCCATCGCCCAGGGCACGCTGCAGCATGGCGGCGGGCGTTTGAATGAGGATCAGCCGCCGCTTGGCCTCTTCCTGATTGGCCGAGGTGCGAATGGTGCGGATCACTTCGTCGATATTGGCCAAGGCCAACAACAGGCCCTCGACCGTATGTTTCCGCTGCCGGGCCTTGGCCAGCAAGAACAGCGTGCGGCGGCGGATGACGACCTCGCGGTGGCGGATGAACTCCTCCAGAAGCTCCTTGAAACCCATCACCCGCGGCTTGCCGTCGACCAGGGCCAGAAAGATCAGCGAGAAGGTGTCTTGCAGCGGCGAGAACTGGTAGAGTTGGGCGAGCACGACCTCCGGGTCGGCGTCGCGTTTCAACTCCAACACCAGGCGGACCGGCTCATGCAGGTCGCTTTCGTTCCGCGAAGCCGAAATGCCAGCGATGCGGCCATCGTTGACCAACTCCGCAATCCGCTCTTCAACGCGGTCGCGGGCGGCCTGATACGGCACCTCGTTGACGACGATCCGGAAGCGGCCCTTGCCATGTTCCTCAATGCGCGCACGGGCGCGGAGCGTGATCGTGCCGCGGCCCGTGTAATAACCGCGCCGCAGGCCGGCCCGGCCGCAGACGATGTTGCCGGTGGGAAAGTCTGGCCCGGGGACAATTTCCATCAACTCGTCAATGGAGATGTCGGGGTCGTCAATCAAGCGAATCAGGGCGTCGCAGACCTCCACTAGGTTGTGCGGCGGAATCGAGGTCGCCATGCCGACCGCGATCCCCTGCGAACCATTCACCAGCAGGTTAGGAAACTTCGACGGCAAGACCGACGGTTCCGTCCCCTTCTCGTCGTAGGTGGGGAGGAAGTCGACCGTGTCCATCTTTGTGTCGTCCATCATCAACGCGGCGACGGTGGACATGCGGGCCTCGGTATACCGCATGGCCGCGGCAGGAAGACCGGCGATCGAGCCGAAGTTCCCTTGCTTGTCGATGAGTGGATAGCGCGTGGCCCAGTCCTGTGCCAGACGGACCAGCGTCGGATAGATGGCCTGATCGCCGTGCGGGTGGTAGCGCTTCATCGTCTCGCCGACGATACCGGCACACTTCGACGTCGAGGAACCAGGCGTGAGGCCCAGGTCGGACATGGCGACGAGGATTCGCCGCTGTGACGGCTTGAGGCCGTCGCGCACGTCGGGCAGGGCGCGGCTGACGATGACGCTCATCGCGTACGTCAGGTAGCTGTCCTTCAACTCTTCATCGATGGGGCGCGGAATGAGCCGCCCCAGGTGGATGTCACCACCCTTGGAGAGAATTTCTTCGGGCAGCGCACCATCGGGGGGGGTGTCCTCGGGATCGGGCGGATCGGGCGGAAGGTTGGAATCGGTGGACAAGGGGCATCCTTTCGTCGATAAACTACACGGCGAGCGAGCACGAGAACCCCGTTCCCACTCGGCCGCTATCGGACCACAGGAGGCGTCTAAGGACGGCCTCCGGGCTAAAGCCGCATCTTCTTTCCCAGTGGAAACTTACAGCTTTTGCACCGCACGACGGCAAAGATAAGGATTATACCCGTTATTGCTCGGTTTTCAACGCCTCTTCATAAAGCGGAATTCATTCCGCTGCCTTTTCACCCAACATGGCGAAATTCCGAAAAAACTTGAGCCCCTCGGCCTGGCTCTTCTCGGGGTGAAATTGGGAGGCGAAGAGATTGTCGCGCCAAATCATCGAGCAGAAGGGACTGCCATAGTCGGTCGTGGTGGCGACGACACTGGCATCTTGCGGAACCACGTAGTACGAATGGACGAAGTAGAAGTAAGTACCCGGATCCATGCCCTCCAGCAGAGGTGGACGCTTGGCAAAATCGACTTGGTTCCAGCCCATGTGCGGCACGGAATAGTCTTGCGGCAAATCGAAGCGGAGCACCTCGCCGCGCAGAACCCCCAACCCCTCGTGGCGGCCGTTTTCATGGCTCACGTCGAAAAGCATTTGCAGGCCCAGGCAAATTCCCAGAAACGGCTTGCCACTCTCGATGGCCGCCAGCACGGGACGAACGAGCTTGCGGCTATGCAATTCGGCAATCGCATCCTCGAACGCACCCACGCCCGGCAGGACAACCTTATCGGCCCGAGCCACGACCGCCGGGTCGTTGGTGACCACGGCCGGATGCCCGACCTTTTCAAACGCCTTTTGCACGGAACGCAGGTTACCCATGCCATAGTCGATAATGGCGATCGTGGAATTGCCCTTTCCGATACTCATTGCGTTTCCTATCTCGCTAGCAAGTCAACCGATTTACTTCCCTTTCGAGTCGAGCTTCTTCGCTGCCGCCTTCGTATCCACGCGCGTGGAGGTGGGCTTCTGTTGAACGGGCGAGGGAAGCGAGATCTTCGGCTCCTCGACCTTCAACTGCTGGCATACGGCGGCCAAGCGTTGGGTGACTTCCCGCACGACCTTGGTGGCGTAGTGCATGTTGTGGATGTCGTTCCCCTTGGTCAGCAAATCCAGATCGTGGCGCAGCTTGCCGATTTCCTCAATGAGCTTGGCAGGGCGGTCGCCTGGCTGCTTGGCCGCGGTTTCCACCTTCGCAAGCGTGGCCTGGAGCAGGGGCAGGGCACCCCGCAGGCTGATGTGATAGGCCTCGAATTGTTTCACGGTCGCCGCGTCGTGGCAGACCAAGCACATGGCCTTGGAGCCGCGCACGAGTTCCGTGCCCGTCGAGGATGTTTCCCGGATGGTGTGACAGGTACGGCACTCGACGCGAATGCCGATCATCAAGTTGGAATCTGGGGTATCCGTCTTCGACCCCGTTTCCTCGAGCAACCTTGCCCCCCTTCCCTGGAGCAGATTGACCTGTTCCTGGTGATGGTTCGGGTGGCAGGACTGACAATCGCTGGAAGCGTGATCGAGCTTCTTAAGATCCAGGGTGTGCAGAATGGGCGTATGGCACTGGATGCAATCGACCTTGTGGTCGGTAACGTGCTTCTTGTGCATGAATTCGTGATCCTTGATATGCTCCAAGTCGCCCTCGCGGTTGTGGCAGGAGAGGCAGCGTTCGTGAGGCACGTCGCCATTGCCGCGGATCAGGTCGCCGTGGCAGCTCTTGCAATCGACGCCTTTCTTGAAGGCCAACTCATGCGTGAATTTCACGCCGCCGCCCAGGTCGAACTCCCGCTGGGGAATCTGGTGGCAATGCGTGCAGGCACTGAGCTTCTCGTTGAACGGCTGGTCCTTGAAATGGCAGAGGAAGCAGGTGGTGGTGGTCACGGTCATGTGCTTGCCTTGCACGATCTGGCTGTGGCAACTCGTGCAGCGCAGCTTCTTACCCCGGCGGCCTTCTTCCTGCAAGTGCGGCGTATGGTCAAAGGGAATGCCATGAAAATCAACTTTTCCGGAAAGCAGTCGGGTCTCATGGCAGCCGGAGCGGAGGCAACTGGCGTCGGAAATTTCGGCCGAGGGCCGCGTGCCCGCGCTAGCGGTGACGTACTTGAGCAATTGCACGAGGCCGAGCATCTTGCCGCGGATCTTGCCGCCGACCCCCGGCGGGAAATGGCACTCGACGCAGGTCACGTCCTTATGGCTCGACTGCTGCCACGACTTATAGTAAGGCTCCATGATGTGGCAACTGTTGCAGAACACGGGGCGCGAAGTATACCAGCCAGCCGCCCCGGCCATGATCACCATCAGAAACAGCCAAGCCGCGAGCACGGCCAAGGTGGGATAGAGGATGGCTCGCACCTTTCGCCAGAGGGAGCGGGGTGGATGAGCGGTGGGAGTGGGCGTGTTCGAGGGTTCCATGGCGAAGTTCTCTTCAGCGTGCAACAGTCGGTCCGGTCGGTCGGAATTTATTAGTTTCAGCCTAACGAGGCGACAATCATGCCCAACAGCAGCGCAAGCCCGACGGCCAGCGCCAAAAATCCAAAGGTGCGGATGCACCACAGCACGGCCAACCCGGGACTGGTGGTGCGCATGGCGTCCAGCTTGCCTTCGCGCTCAAGTCGTTCAAAGTATTCGGGCCGATCTTCCTTGAACTCTTCTTCGCTGACCAATCCCGTCAACACCGACATATCCGCGGGGAATCGGTCGGGCCGGAAATGGGTATTGAAGAAGTGGATGGCAAACACGAAGCCGGTGGCCAGCAGTGCCTGGGTTGAATGGATCACCTGGGCGATATTTAAGGCGGTTCCCGGCAAGACTCCGCAGAAGAAGTTAGGGAACCACAACACCAAGCCGGTCGAACCGATGATCACCGTGTCGGCGATCGCGCCCCAGAAGTCGATCTTCTCCCAATAGGACCAGCGATCGAAGCTCGGCCTCGGCCCCAGGCCGAAGAACCAACGCAACATCTTCAAGAAGTCCTTGAGGTCGCGAAGGGTCGGCAATGGCGAATCGGACCCGAAGAGCATGTTGACCAGGGTCCGGCCCTGCTTGCGGCCCTGGACCATCAACCGCACCATGCGAGCCAAGTAGACGAGCATCGAGATCAGCAGAATTACGCCGAAGAAACGATGCCAGAAACCGGTATACTCGAAGCCGCCCATGCCTTGGGCCAGCGATTTGGCCCAGGGCGCAGCATGGTACTTTAGCGGCAGACCCGTCAGGGCCAGCCCCAGGAAAGACGTCATCATGATCGTGTGGCCGATGCGATGGAACGACACGAACCGCACGTAAGCCACCTCGCCCGGCCTCAGACCGTGGGGCCGGCCATGCTTGAGCACATCGACCAGTCCGCGAATGAACCATAAAAGCGAATGGATGCCAAAGAAAGCGAAGGTCGAGTACAAGAGCGTCAACAAGGTAACCTGGACGGCGTGGACCACCGGGTTCTTCTTGGCGTTGAAGGGATCGATATGCGGACTGAAGTTTACAAAATTGGCACTGGCCTTGGTGTGACACTGCCCGCAGGTATGCACCCGATTCGCCGCTGAAAGCCTGGAATTGGGGTCGTTCAAAGGCAGGATGTCATGCGACCCATGACAGTCGGCGCACTTGGCGGCCGGCCCGTAGCCCAGGTCGGTCAACTTGCCGTGCATGCTCAAGGCATAGGAGCTGGACATGCCGCCGTGGCAGTTTCCACAGCGATCCGGCAAGGCATCGCGGAAGGCGACCGATCCGGGGGACGGCAGGTCGTGCCCTTGGTGGCACGAGGTACAGGTTGGTTTCAGATTTTTCGTGCCACCTGGCGCGGGGCGACTGGCCTGACCGCCAAGACCACCACGGCCGTGTACGCTGGCTCGCAGCCGATCTTCGATTTTCAGGTGGCACTTGCCGCAGGTGTCGGCGACGTGGGCTTCATTGATCGTGGAGCGCGTGTCGTTGGGAAGGAAAACATTGTGGGAGCCATGGCAATCGGCGCAGCCCGGCCCGACCGAGAGCCCCTTTTTCTCCAGTGCCTGGCCGTGGACGCTCCGCAGGAAAGTCTCCGTCTTCTCTTGGTGGCAGCCACCACAAGTCTTTACCTGGCCTTCCAAGCGGACAGGCGATTGAGGGTTTTTTACGGGCAAGAGGCTATGGGCAAGCGGACCGTGGCACTGGTCACAACTCAGCAGCGTGCCTTCCCCCTGGGGGTTTTTCGCGCCAGCCTTGACGTGCATACTTTTGCGCAGATCGGTAACCTCGTTCGCATGGCAATAGGCACAGAACTTTTCGATGTCGGGCAACTTCGATCGGAAGCCGTCTTCGACGGCGTGCGCCGGGTTCTTCTCGGCCGTTTCACCATTACCGCCGTGGCAATCGACGCAGTTCACGCCTTTCAGATAGTGAACGTCCTTATCCAAGTCTTTCTTGTTGATGTAGAAACGGTATTGGACCTTGTCTTTGGGATCCCACAAATCCGGCGTCGTATGGCATTGAAGACAAGAGTTGTCGTCGTCTTTGGTGTGCGAACCTTTGAGCGGCGGCATTTTCGCTACCGGCTTCTCCGCAAGCGCAGCCTGAGAAGGAGTGGAGTCCACCGACACCAACCAAGCCATCGGCAGCAATACCGCCAGAGCAAATCTCATATTCAATGCCTCTACAGCGCAGGTCAGGTAAACATGGGGTTTCGCCGTCCCGGAGGGACGATTGAGGGAAGAAGACGAGCGAAACCGAAAGTCCCGGAGGGACGATTGAAAATTGAAACAGGGTGCCGCCAGACGTTTCAATCGTCCCTTCAGGACGACGAAACCGTTCTGGCTTCCCGGTCCCAGCAATAGAATGCTGGGCTATTCTCAAATGCCCCTCCGGGGCAGGAACTCGCCGTCGTCGACTACTCTTTGTCGTACTTGGGATGGGCCTTGTGAACCTGGGTGGCGTGGCAGCGCACGCAGACGTTCTGGGGCAACACCTTGTAGATCGTGCCACGAACCATTTTTTCCTCTTCCGGTTCAAGCTTCTTCTTGTTGGCGAACTGCTTCGCCGCCGCGGCATGCTTGCTGCCGGGACCGTGGCACGCTTCGCAGGAGGTTCCAGTCAATGTCGCACTGCTTGCTTCATCCTTGAAACCCGTTGCCGCGCCAAAACCGGTCGAGTGACAAATCAGGCAGGTGGCGTCGGTTTTGTACTTGGCGGGCAGTTTGCTAAAGGCATCCGTGGCATGTTTGGTCTTCTTCCAAGTCATGAACTGTTTGAAATGGCAAGCCGAGCACGCCTTGGCACCCGTATAAGTTTGATCCGCCGGTGGACTCACCGCAGGACCGGCCGGCTCTGCCGGCGGTTGCGACCACACGCTCTGCGCCAAGATTCCACCCACAGTAAGAGCCAGGACCATGGCTACACCCATCAACGCCCGTTGCCGAACCTTCATACTCGCTCTCCCATCATTTGAGAACCTGCTCGAGAACCAGATTGACCAGGTACGACCTGGAGTCGTCTCGGGGTAATCGGCTAGGTTCCAAGTACGTTGCAATACCACCATTCAACCGGCATGGGCTTATGAGATTACACACCAACGTGTGTTTAGCTTGCCGTGAATGGATACTTGAATTTAACCTAGAAAAAACTTCACGTCAAGAATCGAATAACCTCTTGAAGCAAGAATATTTACGAAACTTCAACCGATAAGATTCAGTCAAGAGTTTGACGCATGATTTATAGCTAATAATCAATCACCAGTTGCAGAGAATTCAAACCGATGCTATCATCGTGTGACCTCTTGAAAAATCGCGGTATCCCGGAGATTGCTCATGTCAGATTCGTTTCCTCGCCGCAGTTGGTTGGCGAGATGTCTTGGAGGAGGCATCGCGGCGACGCTGGCCGCCCTTTTTTATCCCGTGGCCAAGTTCTTGCGGCCGAGGGCCGCGACAAGTTCTGGCGCCTTGGAGATGGTGGCGCCGTATCGGATGGACCAACTCAAGCCAGACGCCGAGGGTCGTTGGCCTTCGCCCTTCAATTTTGGCGGGAAGCCCTGTTTGTTGATCCTGGTCGATGGCGAGCCGCGCGCGATCAATGCGGTCTGTACGCACGTGCAATGCACCGTCGAGTATCGTGCGGCCACGCAAGATATTTTCTGTAATTGCCATAATGGCCTCTACGACATCAACGGCCGTAACATCGCCGGTCCGCCACCCCGCCCGCTGGAAGTCTATCAAGCGGTCAAGGGGAGCGGAAAACCTGGACAGGAGGAGATCATTGTCTCCCGCAAAGCCTGAGAATTTCCAGCCCGAAAGGGCCCAGCCTGAAGATACTGGAAAGCCTGGTTGGAAAGAGGCCGTGAAGGGCTTCTTTTTCGAGCGGCTCGGTTTGGATGGCGTCGCCGCCCTCGCGGCCCATAAACGCGTGCCCATCCACAGTCGATCGCTCTTCTACTTTCTAGGTGGAATGGCACTCTTCCTTTTTGGAATCCAAGTCGTAACGGGGATTCTGTTGTCCCTCTATTACAAGCCCTCGCCCGATCAAGCCTTTGAAAGCGTGCGGGCAATCGTCACGGAGGTCGATTTCGGCTGGCTCTTCCGCTCGATCCATTCCTGGAGCGCAAATCTGCTGATTGGCGTTCTGTTCTTGCATATTTTGACCACCTATATCATGCGTGCCTACCGTCGGCCACGGGAGTTTACTTGGTTGACGGGCATGGCTCTGCTGGGTGTGTTCATGACGTTTGGCTTCAGCGGATACCTGCTCCCCTGGAATCAACTGGCCTTTTTCGCCACCAAGGTCGGCACGGCCATTGCGAACTCGGTGCCGGTTGTCGGCAAGTACCTTCTGCTGATGGCCCGGGGCGGAGAAGAGGTCACGGGCGATACGCTGGCTCGATTCTACGCCTTGCACGTGGTCATTCTACCGTTGTCGGTGCTGGCTCTCGTGGGGGGGCATTTGTTCCTGGTGCAAAAGCACGAGATGAGCGTGCCGGAAGACATGATCAAGAAGTACGGCAGTGCAAAAAAGGCGCCGAGCATGCCGTTTGTTCCGCACTTCCTGCTGCGAGACATGGTCGGTTGGTACTTGGCCCTGGGAGTTCTCGCCGCCCTGGCTGCCCTTTTCCCTTGGGAACTGGGGCAGAAGGCCGATCCTTTCAGTTCGGCACCGCCGGGAATTAAACCCGAGTGGTACTTCCTCTTCATGTTTCAGGCATTGAAGCACCTACCGGGTCAACTCTTCGGTATCGAATGGTTGGAAGGCGAAGTGGTGGGTGTGTTGTTCTTCGGTTTGCTCGGTTTGATGGTTCTATTGGTTCCTTTCCTGGACCGCGGTGCCGCAACCGGTCGGCCCCGGCGAGTGCTGAATTTCTTTGCCGTCTTGACGGTGGTGTTCTTCCTTTACATGACCGCCTGGGGCGTGCTCGAAAAGCCCGCTCAGGAACAACCCGCCAAGACCCCACAAACCACTGCTGACAGCCCCGAGGGCCCCCCCGTGAAGGGAACTCCATGAATAAACTATTGTCTCTCCTGACTCCCGCTTTGTTGTTGGTCTGCTCCAGAATACGGCGTGCTAAAGCCCATCCTACGGCCGCGCTTTTGCTGCTCGTGTCCGCTTTGCTATTGGTTTGGGCGGTTCTCCCAGGATCGGCCGCTGCGGAGGATGCAAAATTGCCGCCCGGTAAGCCGGCCGAACCTAAGATGCCCGCGATCGAGATCAAGTCGATTCCCGACGCCGACAATTACTGTATCCAGTGCCATACGCAGCTTGATACGGGGGATCCCAAGGATCAGAAGTTTCATATTCCCCTGGAGTCCTTGAAGAACGACGTGCATTGGCAGAAGGGGGTACGATGCCAGGATTGTCACGGTGGCGATCCCTCCGTGCAGGAGATCAAGGCCCATCAGGCCAACGACGACTTCCGTGCAATCAAGTCGCCAACCGACATTCCCAACTTCTGCGGCCGTTGCCACTCCAACATCGAGTACATGCGGCATTTCAATCCGTCACCGCGTACGGATCAGCTTGCCGAGTACTGGACCAGCGGTCATGGCAAGAAATTGAAGAAAGGCGATCCGCAAGTGGCGACTTGTATTTCCTGCCACGATCAGCCGCACGGCAACGCCATCGATCTCAAGCCGCACGGCATCCGTCCCGTGAATGAACCCGCTTCGCCGGTCTACCACACCAAGGTGGCTCAGACCTGTTCCAAGTGCCATTCCGATCAAAAGCTCATGGCTGGGCGATTATACAAGGACAAGCCGCTTCCTTGTGACGAGTATGCCAAGTGGAGTAAAAGCGTCCACGGCGAGGCACTGCTGAAGAAGGGCGACTTGAGTGCGCCAACTTGCAACAACTGCCACGGTAATCACGGTGCCGCACCGCCACAAATGGACTCGGTCGCCAACGCCTGCGGCAGTTGTCACGGCAAGATCGGCAGGTTATTCGCGGAAACCAAGATGCGGCACAAGTTTGAAAAGGAAGGGCTTCCTGGTTGTGCCACCTGCCACAGCAATCATGAGATTCGGAAGCCCTCGGACGATCTCCTGGGGATGCAGAACGGCACATTCTGCGCTCGCTGTCACGAGGAAGGAAAAGAGAAGCACGGCGCCACGCTCGCCGGCGCCAAAGCCGCCGAGACGATCCATGCCGATCTCGAACACCTCAAAAATGGGATCCATGAGGCCGACAAAACGCTCACCGAGGCCGAAGAGAAGGGAATGGAGGTCAGCGAGCCGAAGTTCCATCTCCAAAAGGCATCCGATTCGCTCACCAACGCCCGAACCCAGATCCATAGCTTCAAGGTCAATGTGGTCCAGACGGCCTTGGCCGATGGTGAGAAGGTGGTGAAAGAGGTCCAGGGGAAGGCCGACCACGCCTTGGAGGAATACCAGTATCGGCGGTATTGGCTGGCGATCTCCTTGGTTCCGATCCTGATGGTCATCGGGCTGCTGATACTCTATATCCGCGCCATGCCGATCCCTGAAAAACCGGTCGATTCCTGAGTGAGAGGCTACCAGGAAACTCCCCTCTGAGGGGCACGCGGGCGGCACGTCGGTCCCGGCGGCCTTGCCGGAAACTCCCCTCTCCCTTTTGGGAGAGGGGCAGGGGGCGAGGGCTTTGCGGGGCCGCGACTGGTTCTGTAGGCATCTCCAATAATTTGCCGTTGTTCCGGTGTCATTCCGATGACCCTGCTGCTGAGGAATGTCCCCTACTTCGGACACCCATTCGCTATCCTGCTTTTGCAGCTTAATTGCGAAGGTGTTTGGGAAGAAGCCGTTGTTTCTGTTTCAGTTCGGAGTCTACCCATTCCCGAAGGTTTTCAGGGAGGCATCTTAATTGCCAATCTCGTTCTTCAACTATAGCAGCTTTGACATCTGCAGGATTGGCGGCAGCGACAGCTTTAATAGCGTAAAGAGCAACGCCGAGAGCATGAGTAGGAACGTGTGCAGTTGCCACCGCTTGACCTGCGGCACGGGCTGCATGGCGAGCCGCATTATCCTCTCCCACTTCACGGGCGGCAGCGTGGGCTGAAAGGAAACCCCGCAGTCAGTGTGCAAATTGAGCTGAATGTTGACCACTGGCGGCATGGTTTCGGTTTGTGGGTCTTCCACCACAAATCGGACGACCAGTTCATTGGTCGTGGCGGCCTGAAGACTTGCCAGATCGACGGCAAGAATATAGTTGGTTTCACTTACGCCGTCATGCCCGACTACTGTAACCAGGACTTCGCCACGGAAATGGCCCAGGCCAGCCTCGAAGTCGGCTTAGGGCATCTGGGCTTTCCCAAAATCGGTTCGTGGACGCTGCCGGGCAATCTGGCATCGCAGCGAGTAATGGAGAAACTGGGGTTCCGCTACGAGCGGGATTTCGAGTTTGCCGGGCTACTGCATCGGTTCTATCGGCTGGTGAAGGGGGAGTGGAATGGGTAAGATGGGAGCGGCATGGGCAAATTGATTCTGAAGTAATGGAGCAAGATATGTCGTGGCATACGAGCATGATCCTCATTCAGCAACCCGACCCTGGCGACTTTGTGTTGTTGCTCGAACGCCTCGGCTTCTCCGGGGGCAAATCAAGGGGGACATTATCCTTTGAAGATGCCACCTCGCCAATGGGCCCCGGCAAGTCCGTTGCACATGTCGATGGTTGGACGATCATTTGTGATCCGATGTTCTTTACCTCGATGGAATCGCTCGACCAACCCGACAATCAGGTGTGGAGTCCATCGCTCGACCAGCGGCTACGAGAGATTTCCGCGTCGGGGGCGACCGTGTTCGGCTTCATCACCGAGGGTGCGTCCGGTACGCATGGCTTTACGCTGTACCAGAACGGCAACCGAAAACGGATGTGGTTAGTCCAGGCTGGTGAATTGTTGGCCGACGAGGGAACACCGCTTCCCGAAGAAAAGGAATGCTTCATAAAGGACGATCCTTTCGAGGAAGAGCAAGGGCTTCTTATGATGATGGAGAAAATCTGCGTTCCACTCGCTACGCTGGACAAGATCGAGTTCCAACTGTTCGAGGATCACAGGCTTCTGCTCATAATGGACCCAAAATCTGGCGGTGGCGGCAGTGACCGCGGCAACGCCGACTGGAACGTAGCCGAATATAACAAGGCGATTGCCGATTTGACCGACACCATTTGGCAAGCACATTACAACCGTGCCCATGCCTATTTTCACAAAGGTGAATATGATAAGGCGATTGCCGACTACACGGAAGCCATCCGTCTCAATTCAGAACTCAGGGATGCCTATCGGCTACGGGGCCACGCCTATATGCATAAGCATGAATTGGACCAGGCCATTACCGATTTCAGCGAATCCATTCGCCTAGCCCCAAACGATGGCGAGGGGTATTTCAGCCGGGCCTGCGCCCACGTGGAAAAAGGCGATAGAGTAAGATCAGACAAGGATTTTGCCCAGGCCGAGGCACTCGGCTACAAGCCCAAATGAAAATCCTCTTCCTCCACGGCTGGCAATCGGTTCCAGGCAGCGTAAAGCCGACCTATCTCAAGGACCACGGCCATGAAGTCCTGAATCCGGCCTTGCCTGATGACGATTTTAATGCCGCCGTTCGCATTGCCCAGGCCGAATTTGACCAGCATCACCCAGATGTCATCGTGGGTTCAAGTCGTGGCGGTGCCGTCGCCATGAATATCAGTAGTGGCAACACGCCGCTGGTGCTGATGTGCCCGGCCTGGAAACACTGGGGAACAGCCAGAGCGGTCAAGCCCGGCACGGCAATCCTTCATTCCAAGGCCGACGAGACGATTCCGTTTGCCGAAAGCCAGGAACTTCTTCGCAATGGTGGCTTGCCCGAAACAGACCTGATCGTCATCGGCTACGAACACCGGCTGGCCGATCCTGACTCGCTGGCAAAGATGATGGAGGCGGTGGAGAAGGCGGTATCGCAGAGGCAAATGACGAAGACCGATACAAGACGACCGTGGGTGACACCGAAGGGACTAGGGGGTGTATTGGCTTTCCTCTTGATACTCCCCCTGATCGACCTGTTCGGGATGCTGATTGCTCTCGTAATGCCTATCTTGCATGGAGGAGGGATTCTAGTCACGGTTACGAACTCGGGCAATCAACCGCTTTCGTCAGTCAGGCTGCATGTGACAGGTGCCGGCTACGACATTGGAGATATTACGGCGGGAAACACGACCGAAACGATTGTCCGTGCTACCGGCGAATCTGGCCTGGAAATCGAGATCATGGATACGAATGGACGAAGCAAGCGGCTCAACGCAGGCGGATACTTCGAGTCAGGCTACCGAGGCACAATCCGAGTGTCCATCAAAGATGGAGTGATTGACCAGAACGAACAGAATATTCATATTCGGTGAAATGCGGCATCTGCCATCTACGAATCGGCGGCAGAAGGCCGAAGATGATTCCACGGGACTGATGACAGCAAGAGAACAGCTTCGCAAGGAAGCCAAGTAACAATGGCCGAAAACATCTTCGTCCCCGGTCCCACTCCGAATTCCGTCCGATTAGTTGATGGCCAAGTCCTGACGGCACCGGAGGGTTGGATACTGCTCCCACCAGGAGATGCCGCCTTGACCCGCAGGATCAAGGCGGCTTGCCTTCATTGGGTCGTACAAGAGAAAAAGGGCAGGAAGATTTTCTCATGTGGAGTTTGGGCTCCGGCTGCCACCATCGATAAAATCCGTGCCGATCTCGAAGTCGAGCGATCCACCGAGGGATACGCCAAACGCAAAGATGCCGACGCCCGACGCCGGGATAAAGCTCAGGCCGAATACGTCGAAGATTTCTACGGAGCGGTGGTAAAGTTTCTGGCCTTCCATCCTGCACATGCTGAATTCGCCGGTAAGCTGGCCCGTGCGGTGGCCGATCAT
>Ga0073936_10002518_pt1 | contig 27273 bp, 17 predicted proteins | sample AliMusrvi5mmetaG_FD_87041 | JGI IMG/M metagenome (GOLD analysis project Ga0073936, IMG submission 87041) | Freshwater lake bacterial and archeal communities from Alinen Mustajarvi, Finland, to study Microbial Dark Matter (Phase II) - Alinen... | ecosystem: Environmental > Aquatic > Freshwater >...
GGATAAGGGAGACCGGAGATGGGATAAGGGAGACCGGAGATGGGATAAGGGAGACCGGAGATGGGATAAGGGAGACCGGAGATGGGATAAGGGAGACCGGAGAAGGAAGGAAGGAAGGAAAATGAGAAACTGTGAAGGTATAAACACTAGATATACTCTTTGGCTTATCGGGCTAACCTTATCTTTTGTTTTCAAACCTTAGCAGCATAAGTTAACCCATCATCAAACAACCTTATTAACCTTACTTCTTAGGTGGAAAAGGGAGAATATAAGGAAAGAGAAAAATCGAAGCGTCATCCTGAACTTATTTCAGTATCCCATAAATAACAGGGGGTGCCGAAATAAATTCGGCATGACGAGAGACGAAAGAACCCATTTATTGCACTGTATAATAGATTTGATGAATGAATAATGATAAAAAAGTATTGGTTAGCGGTTGCTATGACCTGTTGCATGCCGGTCATGTTGCCTTTTTTAAAACAGCCGCTCAATACGGTAAGTTATATGTGAGCATCGGAAAGGACGAGAATATCTTCCGTCTGAAAGGGAAAAAACCCTATTTCTCGCAAGAGGAAAGGGTTTATATGGTTGGTGCGCTGAAGTACGTTACCGAAGCATTTGTTTCGTCCGGCTTTGGGATTCTTGATTTCGAAGAAGACATGAAGCGCCTAAAGCCTGACTTTCTTGTGGTTAATACCGATGGATATACCGAAGGTAAAAAACGTCTGTGCCAGGAAAACAATGTGGAACTGATTGTTCTGGAGCGTATACCGGAAGAAGGATTGCCGGAACGTTCAAGTTCACAATCGAAGAAAGATTTGCGGTTTCCTTACCGTTTATGCCTTGCCGGCGGATGGATGGATCAGCCCTGGGTTTCAGTAGTTCACCGTGGATCGTGTGTCGTGGTAAAAATCTGGCCGGATTTTGATTTTAACGACCGTTCGGGTATGGCCACCAGTTCACGTAAGGTGGCAGAAGAATTATGGGGGGGCAAGATGCCTGAAGGAGACCCGGTGCGTAATGCACAGTTGCTTTTTGGTGCTGAAAATCCCCCGGGATGTGAATATGTTTCAGGCTCGCAGGATCAGCTGGGTATATTAATGCCCGGTGCAAACCGATTGGACTATGACGGGAAGTACTGGCCCAGTAACATCGAATCGATCCTTGATCCTGAAACCTGTGATTGGCTGTCACAAGTACTGCACCTTATTCAGATGGCACCCCGACCTGATGGCTACAATCCGTTGATCGAGAAGCACCTGACAATTGAAAATGTAAAAATGCTTGGTGAAGCAGGCGACCTTTGCTGGGAAGGAATCGTGGAACGGGATGTGATCAAACTGGGTGAAGGCATGAAACATACTTTTCTTTCTTGGAAGAAAATGCTGCCCTTTACTGTTCCTGAATGGGTTTCAGAAGAAATGGAAACCAACTGGTTCCCGCATTATCCCGGAGCAATACCTTCAGGAAGTGGCGGCGGTTATGTAATCGTGGCTTCGGAAAAAGAAATACCGGGAGCACTTAAGATCAAGGTGAAATACTAAATCAGCTTAAAGTTTAAAGTTTAAGGTTCAAAGTTTATAATTGTGTCTTCTCCGAGAAGTCAATTTTAACGCGAAGGCACAAAGACACAAAGATTAAATTTTTATAGAACATAGATAATCAACATTTTGTATTACTTCGTGTCGTCGTGTCTTTGTGTTTAATGTTGATTAGTGTATTTTCTGAGCGGATTCTTTGTTGAGATACAAGAGGATTATATTTATTGACGAATTCAGATCATTAAGAGCAGTTAACTTTTAACTTTACACGTTAAACTTGAAACTTTGAACTTGAAAATTTAAACATTATCCTATGAGCAATACATACTGTCTGATTATGGCCGGAGGAGCCGGAACACGTTTCTGGCCGAGGAGCCGGGTAGCAAAACCCAAACAATATCTTAGCCTTTTTGGCGATCAGTCTTTGATTCAGGAATCAGTGAAGCGGTTTGCCAATTTCATTCCTGAAGAGTCCATCTTTGTGGTTTCAGCTAAAAGCCAGCAGGAGGTTCTGGAATCTCAAACGGGTAATTTGCCCAAAGCGAACCTGATCTTTGAGCCAGTTGGCAAAAACACACTTCCGGCCATTGGCCTTGCAGCACTGTTTATTGTCGATAAAGATCCGGATGGAGTGATGATTGTTTCACCTTCGGACCACCTCATACAAAATGATGAACTTTTCAGGCAATGTATTGAATCTGCAGTATTAATTGCAAAAAAGAAGGAGGGTATTGTCACTATTGGAATCACCCCTAAATTTCCGGCCACCGGATACGGATATGTAAAAACGGGTGAAGAAGTTCATATTGGCCAGCCCATAAAATCGTATACTGTTAAGAAATTTGTTGAGAAGCCCAATGTGGAAGTTGCAACGGGGTATCTGCAAAGCGGAGGATTCTTCTGGAACAGTGGAATCTTTGTTTTCAAAGTGTCTGTTTTTCTGGATGCCGTAAAGGAACATGCTCCTGAATTGTATGCCGACTTGATGCGTATTAAGGAACACATTGGTGTTGAAAGTTATGAAGAAGCCCTTGACAGGATTTACAGGGAGGTTAAATCCATTTCCATTGACTACGGAGTACTTGAAAAGGCAAATAACGTATTCCTGGTACAGGGTGATTTTATCTGGAACGACCTGGGAAGCTGGGAAGAAGTGTATAAATACAATGCAAAGGATGAAAACCAGAATGTACAGGCAGGGGAGGTCATCTTTATCGACACGAAAAACTCGTATGTCTATGCCCCTGACAGCCTGGTGGCTGTGGTTGGTCTGGAGGATGTAATCGTGGTTCAGGAAGGTAACACTATCCTGGTATGCAAACGTGAGCGGGCCGAAGATATCAAAGCCGTTGTAGGCGAGATCACGAAGCGGAAACTGGATCAATACCTATAGGAAACGATACACTAATTGAATGAATCAGCCGACCAGGTTTGCGCCCTTGAAAGATGTTCCTAAACATTTTTCAAGGGCGCAAACCTTTGCACAAACCTTTGCGCTGTATTGATCTATCCTGGAGATAATTCCGAGTACTTATTATTGCGATATTTACTTCCGAAAACCTTGAATATTAAGCATTCGGAGTTATTATATAGTATTCGGTCGCAGTGTTCAGTATTCAAATCCAGTTCCGGGGATTGTGACTGACCATTATGAACTGAGATTATAGAAATGAATATACCAACTATTATTTATAATCTAATGAATCATCGACATAAGATCATCTCGGACAATTTTATGCTTGCCTTACTGGTTCTTCTTTCCCCCCTTTTCCTGAAAGCTCAGGTGAAGATTAACGATTGGGAAAATCCTGAGGTAATAGGCATCAACAAGGAAAAGGCACATGCAACTTTAATCCTTCCAAGCGAGAAGGGCAATAATCAGAATGTGGTTTCATTAAACGGAGTTTGGAAATTCAAATGGTCGCCTAATCCCAGTGAACGACCGGTTGATTTCTTCAAAACCGATTATCAGTTTGCTGACTGGGACAATATTTTGGTTCCCGGAAACTGGGAGATGCAGGGTTTTGGCACACCCATTTATACCAATATCACTTATCCATTCAGGGTAGATCAGCCCAAAGTAACCAGTGAACCCGAAAAGCAGTTTACAAGTTTTGATGCCCGCAATCCGGTTGGAAGCTACTGCACTACATTTCAGGTACCGGCAGCCTGGGATGACAAATTGGTATTCATCAATTTTGGCGGGGTACAGTCGGCCATGTATGTCTGGATTAATGGTCAGAAAGTGGGATATAGTGAGAATTCAATGTCGCCTGCTGAATTTGATATTAGCAAATACATAAAAAAGGGCGAAAACAAACTTGCTGTTGAAGTTTACAAATGGTGCGATGGAAGCTATCTTGAGGACCAGGACATGTGGCGCCTGGCAGGTATCTTCAGGGATGTGGACCTGATTGTCAGGCCAAAAACATTTATTCAGGACTATTGTGTTCAGGCTATACCCGGGAAGGATTTCAATAAAGCCTCCGTAAGTCTGAAGCTGAATCTGGAGAACCGAACAGGAATCGATACACGAGGCTTGATAATTGAGGCCCGAATATCAGGTTTTTCAGGCTCAGGAAACCCATTGGAAATTCCGCTTTCTCAAAAGGATATCACCCTAAAAAGCAATTCATCACGAATCATTGAGTTGAATACTGAGTTGATCAGTCCCCTTTTGTGGTCGGCGGAAACACCAGACCTGTATGAATTGAATCTATACCTGAAAAATGATAAAAACGGATTTACGGAAACTGCTCGTTGTCGTTTTGGAGTGCGTAAAATTGAAGTTCAGGGTGATGTTTTCACTATCAATGATAAGGCAGTCAAGCTTAAAGGTGTAAACAGACACGAGCAACATCCCCTGACAGGCAAGCATATTGACCGGCAAACGATGGTTCGCGATCTGGAATTGATGAAACAGGCGAACATCAATATGATCCGCACCTGCCATTATCCGGACGACCCATTGTTTTACGAACTATGCGACCAATATGGTTTTTATGTGATGGATGAGACCAATCAGGAATCGCATGGTTTTGGGATAGGAAATAAGGTGATGGGCAATGACCCGGTATGGAAAAAGGCGCATGTAGACCGTGCTGTTGCCCTGGTACAGCGGGATAAGAACCATGCGTGTGTAGTTTTCTGGTCCCTTGGGAATGAAGGAGGAAGAGGTCGCAACCTGGTAGCTATGGCCGATACCATCAAAAAGATAGATCCTTCCCGGCTCATTTATTCTGATACGCAACGTGATGTATCTGCTTTATATGATGAAGGCTACCTTCACCCTGATACACTTAAAAAATTGGGAGAGCGGATTAAAGACAAACCTGTTTTTATGAGGGAATATGCTCACGTTATGGGCAATTCGGGTGGTAACTTGCAGGAATACTGGGATGTTATTTATTCCGATCCCAGTCTGGCAGGTGCAGCCATTTGGGAATGGGTCGATCAGGGAATTGCCCGGAAAAAAGATGGTTCTCCACTGAAATACGGCGAAAATCCAGCAGGACTTCAACTAAAAGATGATGAGTACTGGGCTTATGGTGGCGATTTTGGAGATCAGCCCAACAACGGAAATTTTTGTATCAAAGGTCTTGTTGCTTCCGACAGGGTGCCCTATCCACATTATTACGAAGTGCAAAAAGTGTATCAGCCGGTAGTCTTTCAACTCGTTGATGCCACTTTCCCCAAGGTAAGGGTAATCAACCGTTATGATTTTCTACCATTGAGTATGGTTGATCTGGTGTATGAATACCTGTCAAACGGCAAATCGGTTCAAACAGGTATCATTGACGGAAATTCTATCCTCCCCGGTCAATCAGCAGAATTCACTATTCCGGCGCTAAAAGCAACTGATTTTTCCAATCCGCAGGTTTGTCTCAACCTGTATGCCAAATTAAAAAAGGCCAACTGCTGGGCTTCTGAAGGGTATTGCATTGCCCGCGAGCAGTTTGTATTGAAGCCGTTCCCGGTTCATGGCATCGTTGCTTCACCAAATGATTTGCAAGCCAGAGAAAATGATATTGAAATTCTGGTTCAGAATGATTGGTTCCACGCAACTTTCAGCAAAAAAACAGGTTCTTTAGTGAACTGGAAGGTTAAAGATAAGGAATTGCTAATTGGTCAGCTGGAACCATATTTTTGGAAAACGCCAAATGACAACCAAAAGAACAGCGGCTTTGTGCGTGATCAGGGAAAGTGGAAGACCGCCGGAGAGAAACGTACCGTTGAATCAGTTGAAGTGGTCAAAAAAGATGGAATCGTTTCGATTCACTTCAAAATGAAACTGCCTGGTATTGGAGCTTCCTATCAACTCAGTTATCGACTGAACGGGGATGGGAAAATACAGGTAAATGCAGACTATTTACCGCTCTGTGACACCATTCCGCTGATTCCTAAATTTGGAATGCGCATGCAGTTGCCCGCTGATTTCAATCGTGTTAAATGGCTGGGCCGGGGACCATGGGAAAACTATCCGGACCGGAAAACAGGCTCACTGTTGGGGATCTACGAATCAACACTTGAAAACTTCATCACTAATTATCCGGCTCCACAGGACAATGCCAATCGTTGCGACGTCAGCTGGTTCAAGTTTTCTGAGGAGTTTGGGAGCGGCATAAAAGTAACAGGTTTGCAGCCGATGTGTTTTCATGTGTGGCCTTACACTGAAGACGACCTCGAAAAGGCCGGACATCCGTTTGATTTGCCAAAACGTGATTTCATTAACCTGAACATCGACCTGAATATTCACGGGGTAGGTGGAAACGATACCTGGGGTGCGAAAACGATGGAGAAGTATACGATTGCCGGAAATAAGCCTTACAGTTATGGATTCGTGATGGAATTTCAGAAATAGTAGCTAGACAAAATAAAACATATTAAAAGGAAATATTTTGAGATATTGGGATTTTTGTATTTATCATGGTTATGATTTCCTTTTCAACTTAGGGACAAAATACTCCATAGGATTTGAATCCCATGAAAACCTTCCTGGTTTATTTCAAATGTGAAAATCAATTGGGAAGCAGAAGGACCTGTGATTAATGAAAATTAGCTCAACTTTAAAACTAAATTTACTGTAGAATGACCCGAATATCCTATCTGTTTCTGTTTATTTTGGTGGCCCTGTCATCGAAGCAAACTCTGGCAACCGATTTCTATGCCTATTACACACACCTCAAAACCTGTGAGGCGTTCGAAAAGTATTCGAGAACCGGCGATTTTGCCGATGTGGTAGTGGTTGCCGGAGCCAACAAACTAGTCATCTGGCTGAATCAAAAAAGTAAGAATGAAACTCAAATTCAGATAAAACCAAGTTAATAAATTTAGAACTATGAAAACCATGATCTTTCAAAAAATCGGATTGTTCTTGCTGGGTACAGCATTTATCTTGTCCGTTTCGGCTCAGCCGAAAACCAATGAAGTCGGTCCCTTCAAACCGACTGATGAGTCGTTCAAACAGTACAAATATCCCGAATGGTTTCGTGATGCCAAGTTTGGTATCTGGGCACATTGGGGACCACAGGCCGTGCCGCGTCAGGGCGACTGGTATGCCAAGAAATTGTATATGAACCAATCCTGGGACTGGAGTAAAAATGCATTAAGTGATAAACCAGATGAAGATTACACCTACCATGTGGCACATTACGGTCATCCATCGAAATTTGGTTATAAGGATATCATTCCATTGTGGAAAGCTGAAAAGTGGGATCCGACAAAGTTGATGGCTCTGTATAAAAAAGTAGGTGCCAAATATTTTGTGAGTATGGGAACTCATCATGATGATTTCTTCCTTTGGGATTCGAAAATACACCGTTGGAATGCCGTGAAGATGGGACCAAAAAAAGACGTGGTCGGTTTGTGGCAAAAGGCAGCCAAGAAAGAAGGCCTGCGATTCGGCGTTTCAGAACATCTTGGAGCCAGCTATACCTGGTTTCAGACTGCCCGTGGAGCAGACAAAACAGGGCCAATGGCTGGAGTGCCTTATGATGGTAATGACGAACAATATGCCGATTTATATCACCCTAAAGCTGCTGCCAATGATACCGGCTGGTTAACCAACGATCCGGAGAATCAGAAGAACTGGCTGGCCTGTATCACTGAGCTGATCGATATGTACCATCCTGATTTGCTTTATTCCGACAGCAGTATGCCTTTCGGCGATGTAGGACGAACCATGATCTCTCACTTGTACAATTCGGATATGGCTAAAAATGGCGGTAAACTTGAAGCTGTTTACAATTGCAAACAGCCTTCTAAAGGAATGTGGGTACAGGATGTAGAACGCGGCGCTCTGGATTCGATCAGTCCGTACCCATGGCAAACCGACACCTCTATCGGAGACTGGTTTTATCGTACAGGTCAGAAATACATGACCGGAACAGAGGTGATTCAAATGCTTGTTGACATTGTCAGCAAAAACGGAAACTTGCTCCTCAATGTGGTACAAACTCCTGAAGGAGACCTTGAACCTGATGTGATGACCATTCTGAATGAAATTGCCGGATGGACACCTGCAAACAGCGAAGGCATCTATGGAACACGTCCATGGAAAGTCTATGGCGAAGGTCCTACAACTGCCAAAAACCAGGAAAAAGGACAATTTGGAGGAGTGAAGGACGTAAGAGCCTATGGAGCAGGAGACATTCGCTTCACCACAAAAGGTGAAACACTGTATGCGTTTTGCATGACGAAACCAACTGGAGAAGTTAAGATTACTTCCCTTGGTAAAAAATCGAAGTTAAACAGCAAGGCAATTGCTTCAGTACAAATACTGGGAAGCAATGAGAAACTCGTTTGGCATCAGCAGGACGATGCACTGGTGATTAATAAACCAACTACTTTGCCTGACTGGCAGGTGGTCACCTTCAAGGTTGATTTTAAAAAGTAAATCACATCAGATCAAAGGGCAGATCTTTTAATTAATAGAAGTTCAATGGAGTTAAGGGAAATCTTTCAGGTAGGATTTCCCTTAACTATTTTAGGGTCCGCTGAAAAACCGGATGGATCTAAATCATTATTACAATTGAAGCGGTATTACAACCTGGAATTTCAATCCAGGACCGAAATAAAGGATTATTGGCTGAATGCTTTGAATTAGCTTTCTGACCTCCTGACGTTTAAATTGTTCTTCTGACTTTGAGGACAGCTTCTTATTCCTATATCCCGAAATTGAGGAATCAGATTCCATCCTTCCAATGTATTGTTTCTTAAAACCATTATCTGTTCAAGCTTAAAGTGTTGATTGGTTCTTCTATATCTCACATATCCAACAGGTTCTGAAATTATTGGAAACTTATTCATTAATGATTAGAAACCTATTCGATGATTATTAGAATAAAATTGAAATATCAACGAATAACCTTCGAATAACCTTCGAATAATCTTCTAATAATGTAAAGAGGCAAAGGCTCCATTAAAGCGACATAACTGGGCAGAAATACATTGCATTTTTGGCAAGAAGGCTTTTGGCATAGCAAACCCATGTTTGTTTTACCTCCCGGAAATGAAGGCTGTCTGGCAGACCAGAGGTGATTTTGTTGGTCCTTTTAAGCTGCCCAAATTAGCATCTTTGGCCACCCAAGTCTACCTGTTTTTTGAAAAAGTATTGTTTGGAAAGTGCAGGTCGTAGATTCGAGAAGCAGTTGGCTTTGATCGTGACCCTGATAAATCGGTCAGGATGGTGCAATAATCCTTTGTTGACACGACACGAGTTCACTGCATGGATATTGAAGTTTCAATTCAGATTTCCTTGCACTTACTATAAGTTTAATGCGGTTATTTTATAGAAGCACTGAATATTATGAGTTTTTCAGCAGATCCTGTTTTAATCGTACATTGTATTCACAATTGGGTTAATATGTCATTCCAGGCTTTCCAACAATAGAATACGCTCAAGAATCAGGGAAAATGAGCCCATCAGTGCAGCATTCTCACCAAAGCCTGCAGTGACAATGGGAACTGTGCGAGAAACACCACTCAACGCATAATTTTTGACCTCCTTACGAATCTTATCAATCAACATTTCTCCGTTCTGAACAAGACCTCCGGACAACACTATACATTCTGTATTGAACAGCTTAATCAAAGTGTCAATCCCCATACTAAGATATCCTGCAACCCTGTCCACTATTTCAATGGCCAGAGCATCATCTTTCCTTGCAGCTTCAAAGACCACTTTGGCATCAATATCATCTGATTCGATTGAATGCAGGACGCTTCCGGTATTCAACTTAGAAAGTTCCCTTGCAATATCGGCTAATCCATAGCCTGAAGCAAGTGCCTCCAACGTTCCGCATATTCCTTCAAGACCTTTCCGTGTGCTGTGTTTATCAACTACGATATGCCCGATCTCACCTGATATTCCATCGACACCGCCAAAGAGTTTGCCGTCGATGATGATTCCTGATCCGATACCATAACCCAGGTTGATACATATAAAATTCCGGTAAGTTTTACCCACTCCGTAAAGCAGTTCCCCCAATGCAATTAAATGGGTTACATTCCCTAATGCAATGTTTAAATTCGTATACCTGGCGAGCGCCTCCTGAATGTTCACGTTCTTCCAGCCAAAAATCGGGGAATATTCAACTATACTTGTATTTTTATTGACCATTCCACAAACGGCAATACCAATTCCCCATAGGGACAGGGATTTCTGGCGGGCACGCTCGCAGAGTTTGATGATCAGTTCACCAACCTGTTCCATTACCCCATTGAATCCTTTTTTTAGGTTCGTAGGCACATGAATTTCAAAGATAAATTCCCCATCCAGATTTGAAAGTGCTGAGCGGATATAGGTTGCTCCCAAATCAATGCCTATTACATAGTTTTCTTTTGAATGAAAGCGGATCAATTGTGGGGGCCGTCCCCCGGCGGAGGAACCAATTCCGTCAGTTTGTATCAGATTTAGCTGAACCAGACTTTCTACAATCCTTGTAATTGTTGGTGCACTTAATCCTGATAACCGTATGATATCTGCCCTGGTAATCTCCTTTTCATTCCTGATTAATTGAAGTACTTTTATTTTATTTTGATTACCCTGAAAATCGGAGTTCTCTATTTGATTCCTCTCTTTTATCATCTTATATACTCGACTTTGTAAAACATTTTTCTGTCGCTAAACTACATATAAAAGAACACATCATCAAATGGCTATTAAAAAATATAATCACAACAAAGTGAAGTATGTATACTATTTTTATTACTTTTGGAAAGTAGTGAAATAAAGTGTCCTTTTTAAATCTATCTATGAATACAAGAAACAACTTTACTGTTTTATCCTTTGGGATTATCTTATTAGGATTTGGAATGCAGGGATCATGCCAATCAACCCAAAAAGAGAACAATTATCTGGGGAAGCCTTACGTTGACTCTGTGTATAAGGGAGGTGCGCAAACCATTCCCGGTAAACTTCAATGTGAATATTATGATCTGGGTGGCGAAGGAATTGCTTACCACGATACCGACACCATCAACTCTGGCAGTGGCGGACTAAACCCTGCAGATGGAACTTACCTTAATGAATTCAGAATGCACGAAGCGGTTGATATTTCATATACCAAGTTTCGGGATCCGGCAATCGACAATAATCCATACAACTTTGTAGAGCCCATTAAAGATCAACTGTATGTGGGATGGACCAAGCCGGGAGAATGGACCAAATACACTGTAAATGTGACCAAAGCTGGTACTTATCAATTGGGAATCATGTACACTTCGAACAAAAACGGGAAGATCTCCATTTCTGTGAATGACAAAGATGTTACAGGTCCCATATTAATCACTTCAACGGCAGTAGCTGCTGAACCGGTGGCATGGAGACAATGGCATCACTGGAACTATCTCAAACAGATTGCAAAGATTGATTTGAAGAAAGGGTTACAAACAATCACTCTTCATACCCTTGAAGTCGGGGATATGAACTACGACTTTATTAACTTTGAATTAGTAAAATAAAAAATCAATCCATTTAAAAATACATCCGATGAATCAAGAAGAAAGATTTCAAAAACTACCCAACGGGATAAAAAGAATCCTGAGTTTCTTGAAGAAAATGAGTGTTCCGGGGAAAATCATTTACATCCTTATTTCTGTGCTGGCAACCATTTGGTTCCTGATCAGGGTTATTCCCAAACCATCAAGAGCATTGTACCCTTGTATGCAGGTAGCAGCTCCAATCATGTCAAGTTTTGTCATTTGGATTCTGGCAGTTACAGGTACGGCTTTCGCATTCAGGAAAGCAAAGTATAAAATCCTTGAGGCCAGATATATTGCTGCGGGACTTTTCCTGATTCTCGGAATTGCCTTCACCTCTGTCTTTATGGCCCGGTCATCGAAAGAAACAAAAGCTGCCAATCTCGAAATCTGGTATAAACCCAACATTCCTCTTGGCGTTGCAAAAGGCATGTTTCCTGGCAGGGTTGCCTGGGGACATAATCCAAAGATTGCATCCTGGGATGGGAAAACAGGTTTCTGGTGGGAAGACCGGTTCAATAACCAACAAGAAACCGACAAGCTATTCTCACAGACCTTGTTTAGCTTAACCAACATTAAGAATGAGAAAAATTCATGGGATGCCTTGTTTCATTTTTTCAACAAAACAAAGCATAATGTGGATGCAGGATATCAGGCAGGACAAAAGATAGCAATTAAGGTAAACCTGAATAATACCCATGCACATGCAAATACGAATGAGATCAACGCCAATCCTCAATTGATACTTTCACTATTAAAGAGTCTGGTGAATGAAGCAGGGATTGCACAGGAGAACATTACGGTAACCGACCCAAGCAGGTTTATTACCGACAACGTATATGACAAATGCCATACGGCATTCTCTAAGGTACATTACGTTGATCACAACGGTGGAGACGGTCGTGAACAATCCACCTTTGTCGCAAATGCCATTCCTTTCTCTGTCGATAATGGTAAAGTAGCTACAGGAATTGCCACTTGTATCGTCAATGCAGATTACATTATCGATATGGCCCTTTTAAAAGGTCATGTCAGCCAGGGTGTGACCCTTTGTGCAAAGAACTTTTTTGGTTGTACCAGCATCGAAGACGACTGGCACAAGAATGCCCACTCCGAGGGGTTTAGCCAGAACCGTGAAGGCAAGCGTATCTATTCTGTTTATCCGGATTATATGGGACATAAAGACCTTGGCGGAAAAACAATGCTGTTCCTGGTTGATGGCATTTACAGCAATAAATTTGTTGACCAGGTGCCTGCCTTTAAATGGGCGCTAGCTCCGTTTAACAACAACTGGCCATGCAGTTTATTGGCATCGCAAGATGGGGTTGCCATTGATGCTGTTGGACTGGATTTTGCCATTACCGAATGGCCCGATGCACCGGATATGAAATACAGCGATTACTACCTTGAAGAAATGGCTTTGGCTAACAATCCGCCTTCAGGAACAGTTTATGATCCTGAAAAGGATGGGACCAGACTGACCAGCCTTGGTGTTACTGAACATTGGAACAATTCGATAGACAAGAATTACAGTCGCAACTTAAAAACCGGCAAGGGCATAGAACTTTTATATTCATTGGTCAGCAAATAATCATTCATTATTTATATATAACAAGCTTCTAGCACATTATTATAATGGAAATCATAGAATCAAAAAGTTCCACTACCACTTTCAATCGTAATTATTTTTTGGTGATGTTGTTCCTTTTATCTTGCATACTGCTTACAAACGGACAAACCGTCGCTCAAGAGAAAAATATGCTTGTAAACGGCAACTTTGCTGACGGTATTAAAAACTGGGTTGTTGAGCAGAATGGTGATGCAACCTGTCAGACAGATTTTGTCAAAGAAGGTCCGGGTGGCATTCCAGCCTTGCGTCTCAAAGTACTCACCATCGCTGATAAAGCATGGAAAATTCAGTTTTATCAGACCGGACCTAAGATCGAAAAAGGCAAGACCTATGACTTGACTTTCTGGGCTAAGTCAGATCGCACAAGCAATATAAAAGTACTTTGTGCGATGAACCATGATCCTTGGGAACATGGCACTGGAGAACTATTCCCGCTTTCCACCGAGTGGCAGCAAATCCATTTTATTTTTGTTGCGCCCTGGACAGATGACAATATGCGAATCACTTTCACTGATCTTGGGAATGCCGTTGGACAGAACTATTGGCTGGCCAACTGTTCCCTTATATCAAAATACGGTGTCAATAATAATTGAATTTATATAAGTGAGAATGTGGTCAAGTTGCTTTAAACGTAATCATTATCTGGTTTTGCTGTATCTGTTTTCGGCGTTTCTTCCAACGATCAGCAAGGCACAGGCAAAACAAGTAATCGTTTGGAATGGAGAACAAGCCTCTATAGGTGCAGGCTGGGTAACTTCGAATGGTGTTTGTAAGCTGATTACTCAAACCAGAGAAGCGCATAGCGGACAGACAGCCCTACAGTTTACCTTCAGCAGCAATAAAGTAACTTCAGAAGCCGATTGGGTTGGAGCAGGCTGGAATTGGCTAAACTGGAAAGTCGGACCCTACGGAACAGATATCACCCCCATGAATAACTTTACGTTCTGGCTTAAAACAGAAGGTAAAGTGGCAGAAATGCAGTTCAACCTGTTGTGTAATGGAGCCCCGGCATTCGATATGCCCGAACATCATACTGAAAAAGTGATGGTTTCAAAGTATTGTCCGAAATGGAATGATGGCGCATGGCATAAGGTGACTGTTCCATTGAAAGACCTTAAACAGCCTGCCGGTTTTGATGCAAAGCATGTAGCCGAAATGCAGTTCTTTAACACTGGGAATGGCGATGGAAGCTTCTTTCTGGATGATCTGGCATTTGAGGATGAACCATCGAATCCAATGAAATAGATTCAATGGACCGGATTATGCATCATGACTCCATACCACAAGGACTATTGGGATTACAGCTGGGGTGAATGGATGCTGACAATGAAAGTTACCCTGAAAGATGGCTCCAGATTAGGTATTGGATTCAGTGGCTTCCGGGGAACCAGCGATCTGGAGATTGTTGACCGCGCAATTAAGAATACCGGGTTGTAGTTATTTTAAACATTTAAAACTGAAGAGCATGCTAAATAAGCTATTTGTTCCAGGACTGATTGTATTGTTAGGATTATTTTCGTCATCTACTATTCAGAAAAAAGAAAAAGTGATTCAAATTGATCTGAGCAAAATATTGAATGCCCGGTCGGTTACCACGTTTAACGATGGGAAACTCGTTACCTGGTCCAAAGGAATTGATGGAAACGGTGAAGCCGACGGATACCTTACTATGTCTGCTGCAATTTTCAATGGCGACAAAGACCCAAAAGCATTACCCGATAATCCGTTATTTCCTGCAAGCGATAAACATCCTGAAGTTTTGCTTCATTTTTCGAACACCGATAAAACTTCAAACCAAGCGCTTGCAGTAACCCATGCAGGGAGTTTCAGTTTTCAGGTTCCATCCAAACATTATTCGTCTTTATATTTGGCATTTACCAGTTCAGAAGGAGCTTCTCAAATTAAGGTCAGGCTGAATTATGCCGACGGAAGCGAAACAAAATCATTCGAAGTTCCTGATTACTATATGGATATTTCGCCAAGCGACCCGAACTTTTGTTATCTTGTTCATAATTTGGCCAAATGGGGAAAAACTAACAACATGACCGAAAAAGATCATCACAACATCGATCTGTTGAATATTCACCCGGATGAAAGTCGCAAACTCGCGAGCCTCAATGTTGAAAAAACAGAACCGGGTTATCTGGTGTTTTGGGCTGCAACCGGTGTAATTAAATAGCCTTAAGTCCGCTCTGTTTAATAGATCTTAGATAATAGACTTTAGACTTTATACATTAGACCAAAAGCCATTGCATCAGTCTAAAGTCTAATATCTAAAGTCTAATAGAATAGGCTGTTTCCATATAAGCTAACAACTTACCTTTTTCAGATTAAAATAAACAACCCTTAAGTAGATATGCTTTTGAGTAAATGAATACCTTTGATTCTTATTGAAGATAAGTATCACGACTAAATTCAAATTTCCATGAAGATTCAATGGCTTAGGATATTCAAAATCTGTTTTTTAAACCTGTTATTTGTAATGAATGGGTTTATTGCAAACACACAGAATGCCTGGCAAAATACAAGTTTGTCCGTTGATGTAAGGGTTAATGACCTGATCTCACAAATGACTCTGGCCGAAAAGATCTCTCAGTTGGGTAATCAAACTTCGGCAATCACACGCATAGGTATACCCGCTTATGACTATTGGAGTGAAGCCTTACACGGAGTTGCCCGGTCTGGTCTGGCCACTTCCTTTCCACAGGCTATAGCTCTTTCCTCGACCTGGGACCCTGATTTAATCCACCAAATAGCATCAGTAATTTCGGATGAGGCCCGTGTTAAGAATAATACGGATGGGAAAGGCTTAACCTATTGGTGTCCGACAATTAATATGGCCCGCGATCCACGTTGGGGTAGATCGGAAGAGAATTACGGCGAAGATCCATATCTGACTTCACAAATGGCCGTAAACTTTGTGCGGGGAATGCAGGGGAACGATCCCAAATACCTTAAAACAGTTTCCACGGCAAAGCACTTTGCCTGTAATAATATTGAAGTAAACCGGTATGGTATATCTTCGGAGGTTGATGAACGAAGTCTTCGTGAATATTATTTACCCGCATTTAAGGCCTGTGTGACCCAGGGGAAGGTATTCTCTATCATGAGCGCTTATAATGCATTAAACGGAGTGCCATGCCCTGCAAATCGCACCCTTTTGACCAATATCCTGCGCAACGAATGGGGCTTTAAGGGGTATGTCGTTTCAGATTGTGATGCCGTGAGCAATATCTGGGATGCACATCATTATGTCGCCACAGCTCCCGAAGCCACGGCAATTGCTTTACGAAACGGAACAGATCTGAATTGCGGCACCACATTCCCTCTAAATGCACAAAGTGCAATTACAAGTGGGTTGATGTCGGAAGAAGATATCAATACATCACTCAAACGGGTCTTTACGGCAAGGTTTCTCTTGGGAGAATTTGACCCCGCGTCAATGGTGCCTTATAAATCAATACCAAATAGTCAACTCGATTGTCAGGCCAACCGTGATCTTGCCCTTAAAGCTGCACATGAAGCTATAGTACTTTTAAAAAATCAAAACTCATTGTTACCGCTTAACAAAGATTCTGTTCATACCATTGCAGTGATCGGCCCCAACGCAAGTATCATGCAACTGGGAGGATACAGCGGATCACCTTCTGTTTCGATTACTCCATTGATGGGAATAGCAACAAAGCTTGGTGTTGACATTTCGAATGGAACTGTGGAAGCAGAAGCATTTACAATCCAGAGTGGAATACAGACCGAGGCTTGCGCAGAAGGAGGAAGCGATGTTGGATTCATTGAAAACGGCGATTACACTGAATATGACAAAATCGATTTTGGCACTGGAAAAGACAAGTTTGATGTTCGGGTGGCAAGTAATACCACTGGAGGATACCTTGAAGTCGTCCTTGACAGTGCAAAAGGGAAATCAGTTGGGAAATATGCCGTTAAAGGAACTGGCGGCTGGCAAAACTGGATTACACTGTCAAATAGTATTGCTCCAATAATCGGAATACACAACGTTTACCTGAAGTATTCAGGAGGAACCGGTTATCTCTTTAACGTGAACTGGTTCAGGTTTTACAATTCCAATGATCCTAACCCACCTGCAGGTGGTGGAAGAATTAATTATGCATTTGGTTGTTCAATCAAAGATGCTATTGATCAAACTGCCTTTGATCTGGCAGTCAGCCAGGCAAAGAAATCAGAAATTGCAGTAGTAGTGTGCGGAACCGATCTTACGGTTGCTGATGAAGGAACAGACCGTACTTCACTCAATCTTCCGGGAGTACAGGAGCAGTTAATCAAAGCAGTATTTCATGCCAATCCTAAAACAATTGTCGTTCTGGTGAATGGATATCAACTTGCTATTAACTGGGCTCAGGATAGTATCCCTGCCATTATATCTGCCTGGTACGATGGACAGGCACAGGGAACAGCCATTGCCGATATACTGTTTGGCGACTACAATCCAAGAGGGAAATTGAGTACCACCTGGTATAAGTCAACAGCCGATTTACCGTCCATGAATGATTACAACATCAAAAACAACAGAACTTACCAATATTTCAAAGGAACTCCGCTTTATCCTTTTGGATATGGCCTAAGTTATACCACCTTTGAGTACAGTAATCTTAAAATAAGTGCCGCAAATTTAAGTACGGGTGACTCCTTATTGGTAACTGCTGATATTACAAATACAGGTAAAATTACTGGTGATGAAGTTGCCCAGTTATATGTTCATGCACAATCTTCTCCTGTTTCCAGACCAATTAAGGAGTTGAAAAGCTTTAAATCTATTCATCTTGAACCTGGCAAAACGGGAACAGTAAGTTTTATACTGAAACATGATGCCTTATCTTATTACGACGAAAATTCAAGGACATTTATCGTTGAAAATGGCAAAGTGGATATCCTGATTGGTTCCTCTTCCAAAGATATTCGGTTAAATAGTCAGATCGATGTGAATGGAGGTACAGTCGGACAAACCTATCGTCAGGATCCATTTACATTTACCGAGGCAGAGAATTTTGAGAATAAATCAGCATCAGTAGTGGTAGCTTCCTGCACGGATGGAGGACAATGTATTTCTACTTTGAGCAATAACAGTTATGTGGTCTATAAGAACTTCGATTTCTCCACTGAAGCGTTGCAATTCGATGCATCACTATCTTCACTAACTGATAGTCCCTCATCCATACAGGTTGTGCTCGATAGTCTGGGTGGTCAGTTAGCCGGAACAGTGAAAATAGTGCGCACAGGTGGAACTGATACTTATAAAACCCAGTCATGCATATTAAGTGGAGTAACAGGCATTCGGGACATTTACCTGGTATTTAAAACCGGTGCTGTCGGTGCAGGTAAATTGAATGGATTTACGTTTCAAAAGACAATTGGTACAGCCGCCAACACAACGATTCGCGAAGAAGATTATCAGTTAGGTATTTATCCAAACCCTTCAGATTCGGATGTTACGCTGAAATACAATCTTCCTTCAAAATCGAACGTAAAAATTGATGTTTACTCCGCACAAGGTCAACTCATTAAATCTATTCTTAGAAGCAATCAAGATGCCGGTCAATATCAAAATAAGATTTCTAAGCTAAAGCCTGGGTCCTATGTTCTTAAGTTTAATGCGGATAAGTTCTCAAAATCAATCCTCTTTGAAGTGACCAAATAATAGATATAACGAAATAACCTGCCCGACGCAGGCGGAGGGAAAAGGAAAATAGAAGAAAAGAAAACCTATAAATGGATAGAAATAGCACAACAGAATATAGAGGTATTAGCAATAGCAAAAAGGCAAATGCCCGGATTAAAGTTATTTCCTTTAATCGTTACTGTTTGTTTCCCTTTGCTGTGTTGCAATGATAATCAGTGATTCCATCTCTTTTTGAAAGATGGAATCACTAATTTATTGTCATTATTGTTTGATTACTTTGCTTCAAAAGTTGCACCAACTTGAACTTCAAATCCATTTGCAAGAATGATATCGCCTGTAGCATCGAAGGTTACATTAGCTCCACTTTGGATTACAACATTACCGAGTATTTGTGTCGCATCAACATTATAACCTGCAGATACGGTTTGGCAATTGAGGTAGGCCGTTGAATTTATGTTTTTATTTTGAACAAAAACATTTGTAAGCGGATTCTGACAAGGAATGTAATTGGCTTTTGTTATGGTTACATAATAAGGCTTTGAAACATTTGTAAATGTATAGGATGAAACACCAGTTTGAACCTGAAAATACCCATCATTTAGGGCGCTCATTACACATATTTTAGCTACAACACCACTTGTATTTACTGTTATACTTGTGCCATTCTCAGAAACTGAACCATTAAATAATGCAGGTGCACTTGTCCACATAGGTGTTTCAGGGCAACCCAAAAGATTGTGTGTTAGGCATGTCCAGTGATCATTAAATCCTATTTTCGATTTTGCTTCTGCTACTCCAAGTTGCTGGAATAAGGATAAACTATCATTAAATATTTTTCCAAGCCTTTGTGCAGGACCGTCATATCCATCTCGGGTATTTCCAAGGTAAGCAGGTCCTCCGCCTGTATATGCTACAGTAAATGATGTTCCAATAGTCCTGCTCCCGACAAGTATTTTATTGTTAATTCCCCAGAAATCGTAATCATCAAAGGGCATGGTTACGCAACTAATTGAATATATAATGGTTGGAAAATTAAAGTTTGTTAAATTATCTAACCCATTACCACTTTCAGGTGTTATGTTTGAACTAGTAAAATTATCTGATGAGGTGACCTGATATCGTGGTAAAGCTCCACTATTATTACCCGCAGTAGCCACGGCAAATGAATTTGGGGCGCCATGATTGAAGACAAAATATAAACCATAATTAGTGTTCAATTCTGATATTACATCCGCTCCTTTGGGGTAAGTAGGTGTAGGATCGTTATAATTTGGGTACTCAATCATTCTTTTTTTTGTGGTGAAAATTGAAGGCAAATTTGAGAAATTAAGAGTATCTATACCATCACTTTCAGTCATTAAAGCTTTCGACAAGTAGGAGAAATTGCCATTGCCTGGATTTTGTTCGTAGCAAAGTACTTTTGTAGTCCACTTTTTTATATCGGCCTCGGAATTGCACAATAAACGGCCAACATAAATTTCGGGTCCATAATCAAAACCGTTATAATATGTCCCTGTCATTGTAGTGCTTGCAAACGACCAATTTGAATTGAAATCTGAAAAATACAGATCAGAAGGTATTTTTCCAGTACCATTGTTCCATGCGAGATCTGAACTCCCCTTTCCATATCGAATGGGAACGACTTTATAATCCCCACCCAATAATGCATATTTTGTTTTTGGACTTGTGTTTGAATAACCTGCATATAGGTATTGTCTTACTTTTCCAGCGCTATCTATCAATGCAGGTGACGATAGATTATCGCCGGTGGCAGCCTGGTCGGCCAAAATATCTTCTATGCAAACAATCCCAGCATTATACCCTTTTCTTTTTTTCCAGGTAAGGAACTGGTTAAAGGCAGGCTTCAAAGCCCGAGATGTCACAATTACATATTCATAAAAGGGTACTGTCCATGCAATTTGCGCCGATTTTAAATTTGGTTCGGTTGTTGGAACAAATGCAATCTTATTATCCGTTTTGATATCTTCCGGGTTTTCGACCATTGATTTTACTAGATTTACCCTCTCTATTTCATTTGAATGTCCTTCGAATTTGCTGGAATAATCCGTGTTTTTCGATATTGTACTTAAGCTGATTTCACCAAATAAAGTCATTGTAATTTCTTGTTGTTTTGGATTATATTGTATTGGATAAACAGCGATGGTAATAATCTCCAAATCACCGTCGACAAAATCTGAACGTAAAATCTTTGCTTGTTTATTGGGATATAAAGCATCCTTCCCATAAGTAACAGGATCGGGGGCATCAAATATGGTGTCACTTCCTATTTGCGATATTGCAATTGGATGTTGTGCCGGTACTAAATCGGCTTGTAGTTTCAACTCTTTTTTTTCTATACCATTAAAAGTTACATCGATAACTGTCTTTCCTTTTGGTACATAAAATTTATAATAGAATACGGGTACATCAGGCTTTCCAGCTTCGTTATTATAAAATGCATTTTCAAATACTATTTTTTCATAATCTGTTTCATGTATTTTAATGCTTTTACGTTCTATTTTTGATGGATTATACACAAGTTTCTTATATTGACCCATTGTTCTAGTGGGGAGGATGAAAAGAAGAATAAGAAAAATCCAAATCATTGTTGTATATGTTCTCATTATGAAATTTTTATTTAAATGGTTAAAATAATGTGATTACTTCAGGAGCATCTTTAGTGTTTGAATATTTCCTTTATTATCATAAACCGAAATAAAATACAATCCGCTTGATAACTCTCCTCTGTCGATTAATAGGGAAAGTTTATTTTTCAAGTCATACTCATTCAATTTATTACCAGATTGATCAGAAATAATTAGTTTTTGATATTCTGGCTTATCAAACTCAATTCTGGTATTTTTATCCACTGGGTTTGGTATAACTTTAATCTTCGAGTTAGCTTTGATTGATGGAATTACATCCGTATTTTTATTATAACATTGGATTTGCTCATTGCTATGGTAAAGAATTTCTCTGTTTTGAATAAAACAATTAAGGTTGCTATACAGGTCATTAGTTGGCATGTACCCCTCGTCTGCCAATAACCCACCGAGACAACCAATCCCTTCAACCCATTTGGCTTGTTTTATAATATAATCTGCTGGATAACCAAAATTATATACTTTTCTGTATTCATTCCCAATAATCATACTATCGATTTTAATTAAAATCAATTTACCCGGATACCTAACCCTGAATTCTTTATCAGTTATAGTATCCCCAATTTGCAGATTGAAATCGTTAAGTATAACTTCAGTATCAAGTGGAATGGGAATATTCAGACAGGATAATGGTGCGATAGAATAATAGTAGATACGTTTGTTTTCTTCCCTAAGTGCTCCGCAAAGATTAACTTCCGCAAATATGGTATCGTACGAGAAATAAAGCTTGTGGTACAAATAACCATTTATAGTTGTGTCGTTATCTTTTAGAGCAAAGTAATGGTATATATTTGGGTAATTCCCTCCAGATGGATGAAAACTTTCAGCCCAAACTGTATTTTTCGTTGGGAAAGGATGGTACTCCTGAGCATTTAACCCCATTTTGCAAAACAGTAAAATTAAAACAACTTGAATTGAATATAAATATTGATGTTTCATTATAATGTTTTTAAACTATTTCGTTAAAATCATTCTTTTCGTATCAACTTCCTTACCGTCAATAACAAGTGCATAGAGGAACATTCCCGGTTCAAAGCTATTGCCGTTAATGGTTATAGATTGTTTCCCTTTGCCGTTTACGTTGTATTGCTGCAATTGGATTCCATTCATGTTATAGACATACAAAGTTGCAGAATTAGACACATCAGGAATAAAGCAACCAATTTGAGTTTCTTTACTAAATGGGTTAGGAATGTTCTGATAAAGTGTAGCAGTTGAATTTAATGAATTCTCAGAACCAGTGATCGTTGCACTCTTGAGCCCATTTTGAGATGCTCGTATCTCTTCAATAACTGATTTTAAAGAATCAATCCGTGCAGTTTGTTCCTGCATTGCTTTTACCAATAGGGGGATAAAATCGTCCATTCTTATACAGAGTGTTGAGTCTGATTCTCTTACTTTAACTGCCTGAGGAAGTATTATTTGAACTTCCTGAGCGATGAACCCCAGGCGGTTTTTATCTTCATTTTGGAGTTTTGTCCTTATATTAATGTCCTCAAAATTCGAATAATCGAACTTGTAGTCAAACGTTACAGGTCTCAATTTTTTTATCAAAGGCATGGCCACATCAAGTGACTTAACATTACTTTTAAACTTTAAATCAGATGTTAACAAATAGCCATTGGAATAAACATAGTCAACATTTGCTGTATGGAAAGAGGTTTGATATCCAATTTGCCCATTATGAGCACTTGATGGATTCATAGTAAACCCATATGAATCGGTATTAATACTCAGATATACGCCACTTGATGTAGGGCGAATAACTGTTGTACCTAATAAATCCACTGCGGCTCCCGGAGTGGAATTCCCGGCACCAAGGCCAACATTTCCATTGGATAAAACCTTAATCTGCGAAAAAGCAGATATTGAAATAAATAAAATAATTGCTGTTAATAATGATATATTTGTTTTCATATATTTGAAAATTATTGTGAATGAAAAAGGTTCACGTTTTTGAAGTTTAACCTTATGTTGTTACGTGTTTACAACATAAGGCCGGCTCATAATAAAATGGACATACCAACTTATTGCCGTATCGGTGAGCTAATCCCGTCAAGTTTTTCAGGCACGGCAGGTGAATGTAATCCGGTACGGCTTCTTAAACGAAACGGTTTCTGCTTAAATGATGAAATGTGTTATTCCTTAGCATTTGGCTTTACTTATTAATTAAAATCAGTAAAATGATGCATGAACTGGCGGGTTTTCTTAAATACCAAAGAAACAAGGAAAGGGGTCAGAACAATAATTGTTCAAAGATAAACTTATTTTATACCATAACCTAAACAAATAATTTATGTTTATGAACATAGAGGCATGAAACCCTTTCTATCAATGCTTTTACCGTGTACTATAATTTATTGTGTTTATTAACATTACACAAGAGGGTTACCTTCATGCTGCGGGCAGGCGTTTTTAACCTGCTAAACCCATGCAATTCAGTGTTCTAATTTTTTTCTTATTGTCCTTGGTAAGGTATATAATTAGAAAAAGATGTGGGCACTTGGTAGCCAAAACAAGTGGGGGGAAAAGTAAGGCGGAAAAGATAAATACCCGTAAGAACAATGTCGTACGGGTATTTTTATTAAAAGTATATACAAAATACCGAATTGATTTCACTTAATAAATTTCTCCGTCCCGATAACCTTCTTTTCTGAAACCATCTTACAGAGGTATATTCCTTTAGGCAATGTAGTCACATTCAGACTAACCGTTTGCCCCGGTTCTACCTGATAGATCTTTTGATTCGAAAGGCTCTTTCCTGTAATATCCAAAATTTCTATCTGCATTTCAATGAGCAGGGTTCCTGACCAGGATATATTCAGCACATCTCTTACAGGATTTGGGAACAGTTTAACCAATGCCTTTGCCTGTAATGAACTCACGCTTGTTGCTAATGTTTTCAGTGAAACATTTGCAGAGTAAACAACATTTCCCGAAGCATCTTTCAGAATTAAAGTAGCATCTTCAGTTCCGCAATTAGTCGAATTTCGGGGAATACTATCACTCCTGATCATGGTTCCGTCACAAAGTTTCCATTCCACAATATAATTTTGATTATACAGATTATCCCGCATAAGCGGATTATCATTTACCCCGCTTACCCACCAGTTATACGGAGCTTCGGTAACTGTTCCATCCGAATTAAAAAGAAATGTCCCTGAGACTACAGTTCCGTCAGTTGTTGTAGCTTTTACCGAGTAAATTTGTGTAGGACAAAGGTTTTTTACTTCCTGACCTTTATCTCCATTCGACCAGACGAAATTATCTGCATTAATTAGAGTATCATTCATGAATACTTCCGCTTTGACATAACCCGCGCATGATGACATCTGAGGAGGGAAACTCGAAATGTAGCGCATCCGGTAAGTTAAGACAGGTTTCGTAATGTAGATTGAATCTGGTTTCCCGGAAACAGTTATGGTTTCACACCAGGTACTTGAACAACTGTCAGCGGTATATATAGTCAGGCAAACTTTCTGGGTAGGCTTCATGAAGTTGAAACTTACCAATGGTTCAGCTTCGAGGCTAAAGGTCCCATCTTCAAACTGCCAGAGACGACTGACGACTTTGCCTTCCGAAGCATCAATCAACTTGTAAGGAATAACTTCAGGTATCGAAACTATATCTGTTGGTCTGTAGTATTTGAACATAGCATGACATTGTGGTACAGGCTCAACCGGAGGAGTAGTATTCATGTATATGTTTATCGTTTGGCAGTAATTGGCCACGCAACCAGTTAATGTTTTTGCAGTCAGACAAACTTTACGGTCACCATTCGAATAATAATTGATACTGTCTCTTATCAAAGGAAAATTAAATATATGTGTGGGATTTTGTTCATTACTGGTTGTCCCGTCACCAAAATCCCAATTCCATTCAGTTACATTTGGCGTGGCTTTTGAATAGAAGTTCAATACCAGTGCAGGCGCAAAAGTTTTAATATCGTAATTAACTGAAAAGCCAAATGCAGTCTCACAATCAGGAGGAAAAATAATTGGCCCGCCAGGGTTAGTAATACGAATAGTATCACAATATGTATTCATACAACTGTTTTTGCCGGTAATAATAAGGCATACATTTTCAACAGGCGTTTTAGTATCAAAGGTTACCATTGGTTCTTTTTCAGTGCTTGATGTTCCGTTTCCGAATTTCCAGGAATACCTGAGAGAATCCCCTTCCGAAAGATTTGTTAACTGGTAAGAAGCAGTACCCTTTATGGTATCAAAAGCCGTGGGGTAGTATTTGAATAAGGCACTACATGGTGTCGGATTAACCGGAGGAGTTGTCCCCATATAAATGTTAATCATCTCGCAATAGGTTGCAGAACATCCACTTAACGTTTTAACCGTCAAACATACTTTCCTGAATGGATTTGGGGGACCATTAATGCTGTCCTTCACCAATGGCAAGTTAAAGATGTGAGTCGGATTTTGTTCATTGCTGGTTGTTCCGTCATCAAAATTCCATAACCACTCCGTTGCATCAGGTGATGCTTTTGAATAGAAATCCAATACCAATGCCGGAGCAAATGTTTGTATTTTGTAATTGATCAGGTACCCAAATGCAGTCTGACATTCTATTGGTGGATTAATAACCGGCGGACCAGAACTTGTAACAGACACAGCGTCGCAAAAACTATCTGTACAACTGTTTTTGCCGGTAATCGTAAGGCAAACTTTATATGCTTCCTGTCGGACATTAAACTTTACAAGTGGATCCTTTTCTGTACTTGTTATGCCATTATCAAATTGCCAGAAATAACTCAGTGAATCACCTGATGAGTAATTATTAAACTGCACGGCAGCAGTTCCTGTTATTGAATCGTATGCCGCCTGGTAATATTTATAACCGGCAGAACAGGCTGGAGGCACGTAAGTATTTCCATCTGAAATATTAATGATTTCTGAATACAAACTTTTGCAACTGTCAGAAGTTATAATCGTAAGACTTACTGTCCGGTATGGATTAAGTATTACATTGGTATTTGGAACAGGCAGAGGAAACAGGTGCATCGGATTTTGTTCCCTGCTCGTGGTTCGGTCACCAAAATCCCAAAACCATGCGATTGCAGTCCCTCCCGGAACTTCTGACTTATCGTAAAAATTAATAGCTGTACCTGCAACGGGCGTCATCAACATGTCATTAATGGCATATTTAAAATATGCCTTACAGTTGACATTGAATGTGCTGATTTGAGCACTGGTCATCAGTCCTGATAACAATAGTGCAAAAAGTAAATATTTTTTCATACAGGCAGTTTTGAACATTGGTACATACAAGACGAGTTGAAGCAGTAAAAGGTTGCGTTCATATCCGTAAGTTGAATAAAGATACAATCTTTCAGGTTCAGAAATCAGAAAAATGGTGTAAAATATTCCTTGATCTTTACACCGAAAGTGATAGATCTGCGAATGAATATTGACAAATTGTGTAACCGCTACGCGCCTTTTATCCTTGTTATTCAAATTAATCCTACCATACTTACACCGCTATGCGGCTTTTTTTCAGGTGCGTAGCACTGGCAGTATGGTAGAAAAAGTACAGTGAGTCGAAGATGAGCCGCAAAGCGGTGACACAATAAAGGAATGTATCCGGTCAGGGTTTACGCTGTATTCGCCAGGGCATACGCATTTAAAAAATGCTGTTTATGCCAAATGCTCCCCTTGAAGCTCAGTAGGTCAACCAAAGTGATAATTAGCTACATTTAAATATGCAATGTCGAAAGGTCCGTTCCCGACACTAAACCGTATGGCTGGACCTTGAACAGAAGTTAAGGAGCTCCTGCTAATCGGATTCCCC
>Ga0073936_10002520_pt1 | contig 27255 bp, 18 predicted proteins | sample AliMusrvi5mmetaG_FD_87041 | JGI IMG/M metagenome (GOLD analysis project Ga0073936, IMG submission 87041) | Freshwater lake bacterial and archeal communities from Alinen Mustajarvi, Finland, to study Microbial Dark Matter (Phase II) - Alinen... | ecosystem: Environmental > Aquatic > Freshwater >...
CGAAGTTGCCTGCACCCTTGGCTGCTTCGATGTGGCGGAAGATCACGCCCGCCTGGCGGATGGCCGGCAGATACTTGGCGACAGCCGCGCGTACGCGCGACTCGGTCAACTCGATGGGGCCCATGGCGCCTTCGAGTTCGATGGTGCCGCTCAATTCAGGATGGCGCGCGATGAATGCATCGATGTCGGCAACCGAGCACTCGCCTCCGATGGCCGAGGCTACGTCGATGGTGAAGAAGTCGCACACAGGCAGGAAGCCCGCAACGTTCGAGAGGTTGATGTGATCGGCATCGAGGAAATAGGGAAGGGTCCAGCCGGCGGCCTTGATGGCGCGTTCAACGGGAGGGCGCGTATCACTCGGTTTCGAGCCGACGAGGGTGTGTTCGCGGTTCGACTTGTTCCAAACCGGCGACACCGTGACGCCTTTTTCCGTCGCAAGCTGGCAGGCGCGGAGCTGTGGGGCGGCCTGGTGACCAAAGCGGTCGCCGACGCCGATGGAGTATTGGGGAAGAGTGAGTTTCATGAGGTCTCTTTTATTCTATGAAATTCCTGCTTGGGTTGGAAGGCGGTTGTCTGAAATAATGGGTAGCTTGATTCGCTACATCCTTTTAGCTGCTGCAGGTATCGCTGCCGTGACCGCCGTGTCACTGGTGGTGATGGGGCGGTTGGATGCCCACTCGTTGTTGAACGCTCAGGGGTGGTTCGGGTTGTTTTTGACGCTGCTGGTGTTGAGCGGCTCGGTGGATGGGCCGCGCCAGCATGTCCCGTTCGATTCGCGGGATGCTGCTTCCGCGGCGATGATCTGCGTGATGGCAGCCGCAGCTTGCTGGCGGGTTTTGAATCTGGGATTCCTTTCCGATGACTTCGTCCTGCTGCGGCATGTACTGAAGGAGCCGGCGTATCTTGTTCCGATGTTCACTCGTGGTGGTGGCGATGGATTCTACCGGCCTATTGGCAATTTGTCGTATGTTGTCACGGCGTGGCTTGTGGGTGGCGATGCGGTGAGTTGGCACGCTTTCGCGCTTGGGCTGCATGCGGTGAATTCCGGACTGATGTATCTTTTGGCGCGTAAGTTCGGATTGGGACGGTTGCCGGCCTTGATCGCAGCGGCGTTGTTTGCGATCCATGGCACGCGTCCGGAGGCTGTGGCGTGGGTGGCGGCGCGGTTCGATCTGTTGATGATGTTCTTCGTGTTGTGCGGGTTGCTGTTGTATGAGTTCACAGTGCTCGCTTTCCTCTGCATGTTGGGCGCGCTGCTCACCAAAGAGGCGGGCTATGCGTTTCCACTGCTGTTGCTGCTGTTCGGAACGTGGCGCAAGGCGGCGCCTTTCTTTGTGGGGGCGGGCGCGATGTTCGCGTATCGCTGGAGTTTGTTGGGCGGTATCGGCGGCTACAAACTGGCGGGGTCCGATGACGCCGCTGCGTTGCATTTCGGATTGTTGCCGGCGGTGAAAGTGCTCGGGTCGCGATTGTGGTCTTTATTGTATGTGCCGGTCAATCGTGCCGTAGCGCAACCGTGGTGGTTGACTGTGCTGACGGCGCTGTACATGGGCGTGCTGCTCTATACGGCCTGGCATCGGGTTGATCGAAAGCAGTGGATTCGCGCCACGCTGTTTGTGATTGCGGCGTGCCTGCCGCCGCTGCATCAGTTGCTGATCGGCGCGGACATGGAGAAATCGCGGCTGCTGTATCTGCCGGTGGCCGGGTTCTGCCTGATGATGGGAGTGCTGTTGGATGGCCAGCGGGAGCGGTTGCAGTGGGCCTCGGGTGCGATGGTGCTGGTGTTCCACTTCGCGGCGCTGCAGAACAATTTGAACGCGTGGGAGCTGGCTTCGGATCAGGCGGCGGCTACCTTGGAGAAGGCATCGGCCTGCATCGGGGCAGAGAATCGGGCGCAGTTGGGCGCGATGCCTCGCACGCTGCACGGGGTTTACTTTTTCGCGAACGGCTTTCCGGAGGGGTTGGAACTGTTGCGTGGCAAGCCGGTGGAAGAGGGCGAGCGGCCCGTGGTTTTGTGGGATGCCAAGCGGCAGCAAATGAGTTGCAGGAAGTGAGTAGTAAATCCTGCTGCGTGCGTGGTAGTGGCGTTTTGGGTGTCGATTGTCAAAGAACCCACCGATATAGGTTCCTGCGCCCTCCACGGAACATCCCAAATCTGTTCACATTTGAGAGGAATTCATTCGTTTTGGAATGGGCGTCTGGTTGGTCCAGAATAACGAAATCGGATTTCCCGCAAAGGTGCAAAGACGCAAAGGAAACAGCCAGCCGGGAGTGAGAGAGAGTTGGCCCTCGATGCTGTTTGCCGCCGGCTTCGAGGCGGGGACTTTGTCCTTTCAACGAATCAGGCCACTCGAATTGAAGTGAGTTAAGATTGTCTCCATGAGCAAGGAATTTATGCGGCACACGTTGGCCACGCTGGCCTATCGCGCGAGCAAGACGTTGCGCGGCGTGGGTGATGAATTTGGGTCGCACAAGGCCGATGCGACGAGCAGGACTCCGGCGGAGATTCTGGCGCACATGGGGGATTTGTTAGACTGGGCGCTTTCCATTGCAAAGGGTAAGCAGCAGTGGTTCAACTCGCCGGCGCTGCCCTGGGCTGAGGGGACGGCGCGGTTCCATGACGCACTGGCGGCGTTTGATGCCTACCTTGCGTCCGATGAACCGGTGGCTGTGCCGGTGGAGAAGATCTTTCAGGGTGCGATTGCGGATTCGCTGACTCACACCGGACAACTGGCGATGCTGCGGCGGATGGCGGGTTACCCGGTGAAGGGCGAGAATTACTATCGGGCGGATATCACCGTAGGCCGAGTGGGGGCTGATCAGGCGCAACCCAAGATGGAGTTTTAGTAAGTGCGAATTGCGCTCCTTCTGATTCTTGCTTCCTCGCAGGCTGTCGGCGCGCAAGGGGACGGCGGCTAGGCGAAAAAGCTGCATGACCTATATGCGAAGAGCTTCCAATGGACCAGCGCTTCGGCCGGAATGCAGCTTGAGCTGGTCAGTGAATTTAGGAATCCCCTTCGAGAGTGGCTGGAAACCGTACTGCCGGGAGCGAATGCGACTGATAAAGAATATGCCAAAGTGATTTCACAATTGGGCGGAATGGAGCTTTCTGGCTACGATGCTTCGCTGATCCGGCCCGCTGGATTTCCCGAGGCCATGCTATTACGCCTGAATATCCACTTGCCCGTCGGCAAGGAATCCGCGGCTTATCTCTATGTCTTCAGGAATGGGAAATGGCTAAGGATTTTGGCGGCAGAACCCAGGCAGGACCAACTTAGACAAAGCATCGATACAGTAGTAGTCTCGATGCCAGATCCCCAAGGTTCGCGATTGCTGGCTGTTGTGGGACGTCCAGTGGTAGAGTCTGGCTGCCTGCATAGCAAGGATGCAATCGCTGCTTCTCAGTTGGTTAAAGGACATCTATTCGCGGATATCTGCAGTAGTGCTGAGCAGGTGACGCTGGAGCCAAACGGCGTGAGCATTGAGTATGTGGCTCTCACCCGTCGAGGGGAGCGCCGGCCTGGTGTTCTGCACCTCCGCTTCCGGGGTGACAAGCCGGAACGGACTTCCCCACTCGCTTTGAAGCCTGAGGACTTCCTGGACGAATGGCTGCAATTGCCGTGGGCTGAGGCCAGTCGATGGGTGGAGGCAAAGAACGTGCAAGTGATCGAGGCTGTACATCGGGAAGGCTACGGGAAACTCGCTCCCATGGCATCCTACAATCCAGCGACAAGGTGCGGTTCTCAGGGGCTCTGGCAAGTTGTCGAATCCGCCGACGGTACGACTCAGCGCTACTACTTGATTCGCGAATCGGGAGACCATGATTACCGCGTGGTCGACGTAAGTGAGGCATCACATCCGTTTTGCCAACAATAATCAATTCGATAGGCACTCTTATGACTGCCCAATCAATAGTAATGACGTCCTAAGGCCTTTTGCCGTGGTTAGCGCACTGGTACTGCCCAAGTTCGGTAACCGAGGGTGACAACATTACCACCGCGTTGAGGTTGAGTCTGCCCAAGGTAGCGCTCTTGGCCCGTTTCCGCCTGTGTTGACAGGGTTTTCGGTAAGTACTATTTGGTTTTGAGTGACCTCGTTGCTTCTCGTTTCATGAGCGAATTCTACTCCCTTGCCTGGTACTGGGCATGTACTGGGCTCAGGCGTACTCCTGATGTATGGTCACGCCTTGTTGCAGGCCATAAACTGCGGTCAGGAGATAATAATGAGGTCCATTACAATAACAACATTGATTGCTATGACCATTTCTGCGACTGCATTTTCGAGCAGTTTTGGCGTAAGTGATCCATTCACCGGCAGCAGCTGCGCGAACACTACTTGCGACGTCATCGGCGCCACCCAAACCTACGACATTCAAAAGGGCACTTTTTCGACTACCGGCACCTCCGGCCAATTCGACATTTTCACGAACTTCGCCAACTCCACGCTGACTCCGTTCTCCGATGGCAACGGCGCAAACCTCTACATCGGTGACTTGCTGTTTACGGTGAACGGTGTCGTTAAGTACGGCGTCGCGCTCACTACGCACAGCGAAACGGGAAACCCTGGGGCGGCTACTGGAGGCACCAATGTGGTGGCGGGAACTCTCTATCAAGTCCTGAGCGTCGCCAACGGCGTCGAGACATCGACCCAGGCCATGGGCTCTTCGACCGACATTTACCGCCCAAACACTAACGTCTGGCTGCGGAACTACTCCGGTGCGCTTTCGTCACTGGCAGCCGGCACGGTCTCGGTGATCGCCAACGGCAACGGTTCGACGACTGGCGCATTGTACGATATTCGGGTTGGTTTCAATAATGATCTGACCACGGGTTTCGTCAATGACTTCAGCGCTGCAAATTTCGGCGTCTCGTTCGCGTCGGCCATCTGCGCCAATGACATCATGACCGGTACCAACACGCCGGAGCCGGTGACGATGGGTCTTATCGGTGCTGGTCTGGTGGGCATGGGCCTGCTGCGCCGCTTCAAGAAGTAGTTTTAACGACCCTTGCCTGCGCGGAGGGATGCGAGTATAGGATCGGGATCAATCCTGGACTCGGATGAGAGCGCCCAAATGGCGCTTTCCCCTCCTACCAGGCCTGCGCTGGCAGGTTCGGCAGGAGGGATTGCAGGCATAACAAGGTCGCGCTTGTAAGCTCTTGCTGTTACTCCGCCGGGTAAGTCGAATAGATACTGCTGTAACTGTCGGTGCAGATTAACGGCCCAGACGAACGCTTTGCGGCCGTCCGGTTCGATAGCCACCGCCGCCGCACCGTTCTTCATTGCCTTCACCATCACCCTTCCGTCAGAGTTCGATGGACGCACAACCGTTGCGACGTGCAGGTAGTCTCCGCTCAACCATGGCGCTGGGCGCGAGATCAACGGCGTCCAGCCGGCTCTTGGCGCTTCGGTGATCTCTTCCGCGGTAAAGCGAAATCCTCCCTTCTGCTCCAGGCAGGTCAGTTCGGTCTGGAGCCCTCCATAGCGAAAGTGCATTGCGGCATCGGTCTGGCGCAGGACCTCCAGCTTGCGGCCCTGCGGTGAAACGCGCCAGCGAACACGTGCCGTATCCCTCGCCTCGCCACCAATGGCGTGGCTTCGCAATGCGCCGAAGCCAATCAGGCAATCCCTCCATACAGCCCAGTGTTGAATGGTGGACCAGGTAGAGATCTGGTCCGTCATGTCGCCCCAATAGGCGGCGTTCAACTGCGACAGACAACTGATCGATTGAAAGCCGTCGCAGGCGGCGAGAGTGACGGTGGGGGTCCAGTCCACACAGCGGAACTCGGTGGGCTTGGGACCCTGGCGGACTTCGAAGTACACACCATCAATGGCGGCATCGAGCGGCATCAGCGGTTCGCTGGGGTCAGCCAGATAAGCACCTGCAAGGCTGTCGCTCATCTGGCGCGTGGTGGTGGCGGCAGTGAAGTTATCCCAATGGCTGCGGACTCCACGGAAGCTGGGATCCATAAACACGTGGCGGAGCGGTTGAGGTGCTGGTGCAGGCAGCGGATGCTTTTCCAGCAGGCGCAACGCGGAGGCGGCGAAGGTCGCGGCCTGGTAGTTGTACCAGGGATAGCCTTTCTTGGAAAACGACGGTGCGCGTCCGTCGACGTTGTCTGCCATCAGCACTGTTGCCACTTCGGCGGCGGTTCGGTTGGCCCCATCGTTGAGCGCACAGGCGAGCATTGCGGGCACTGCCGGATTCACGGTGTTGAAGAAGCTATGCTTCAGTTGCGGTTGCTCGGCGTCAGTTAGCAGACCGCTGGGATGCTGGACGTTGGGGAAGTAGGGGGCGAGGCGTTTGAGGAAGTCCATGGCGAGCGGGTCCTGCGTGAGGTCCCAATAGAGCGCTACGGATTTCACGATCATCTGCTGATAGCCGTGCTGGGGGGAGGAGGATAGGAAGTAAGCCATGCCGCCGCCGCTGAACAGCCACTCGTCATATCGGCGCAAAGCGTTGGCGGCCTCTTCCCGATAGCGGGGCGTGCCGGTTAATTTCCAGGCTGCGGCGAGGCCGGAGAGAAAGTACATCTCCGGATTCGCGTATTGTCCGGTAAGGGCGGAGGGCCGGTAGGGCCCGTAGTGCAGACAGACGAGGCCGTCATCGGCGGCGCGCGCGACGGCGGCGCGCCAGCGGTTGGCGCGGGGTTCGTCAACCGCACCCGTGTCGAGCCAGGAGAGCACGGCCCAGGCGAGGCTGTGAACGCCGAAGTAGGCGTCGAGTCCGCCATCGTCCCATTTGCCATCGGCGCGGATATGAGTGAGGGTGTCGAGTAACAGGAAGGCGCGGGTTCGTAACAGATCGTGCTTGTGGAAGCGACTCCAGGGGTAGCGGTATGCGGCGGCCGCGGTCCAGGCGACGTTGGCGTCTTCGACCGCTCCGCCGTAGATGGTGCCGTAGGTTTTTCGTTTCTCGTTGGGGATGGTTTGGCCGAGGTAGATGGAGTTCAGGCCCTCGGCTGCGCGGCGGGGGACGATGTAGTGTAGGAACTCCGGCAGGGTGCGCGGACAAGTTCCGAAATCGGTGGGGAGTTTGGGCAGGTCTTCGGCAGCGAGCAGTGTTTGGGCTGAGGCTGCGATGGCGGCGGTTCCGCTGAGGAACTGCCGCCTTGCGAGTGAGGGGTTCTCCATACTGACTTGATTATAAGGAAAGTGGAGTAGTGCCTATTTCCATGCTCAAGCCGTGGATTTGGTGGCGGGGCGTATGAACTCTCCGAGCGAGATAGGAACCGCCACTTTCAGCATCAGAGTGAAGAGCAGGAATCCGACAGCGAAGACTCCGGCGGCGACGCGGAGCTCGGAGCTGGTTGGGTAGTATTCGTAAATCTCGCCGAGCGTGTCCGGCGTGAGGCCGGGGATGATGAGGCCCATGCCCTTTTCAATGTAGACGCCCATGTAGGTTGCCAGGCAGCCTATGTTGAGTGTCACGATGTTGCGCCGTGCCTTGGGCGAGATGAACAGACCGAAGGCGAGGATATTGCAGAAGACGGCTGTCCAGGCATAGGGGACGAGAGTGTTGTGTCCGTTGATGCCGGAATACCAGTAGCGCGTATATAACAGGTGTTCGGTATCGGAGTAGTATTCCTTGAACGCTTCGGCGCCGTGCAGGAAGAGGTTGAGGAACATGGCATAGGCCATGAGCTCGGCGATCTTGTGGATGGCCTCGTCCTTGATTTCAAACTTCGTGAATTTGCGCAGGAGCTGCAGTACCACCAAAAGGATGGCGGGGCCGGAGCAGAAGGCCGAGGCAAGGAATTGGGGCGCGAGGATCGAGGAGTTCCAGTAGGGCCGTGCGGCGAGTCCGTTGTAGAGAAACGCAGTGACGGTGTGGATGCCAACGGCCATGGGGATCGACAGGAGAACTAACGGAACAACCAGGCCTTTGCGGTAATGCTGGCCATGGAAGGCCCTGTAGAGAATATGGGTGGCGACCGTGAAGTTGATGAGGAAGTACAGGTTCAGCACCATCACATCCCAGGCCAGGATCGATTGCGGGAAGTTCAAATATCCAAGCGGCGGGATGAGATGCCAGAAGCGGTCGGGGCGCCCGATATCGACTGTGACGAACAGCAGGCACATGACGATGGCGCTGATGGCGAGTAACTCCCCATAGATAACGATTTCACGGATAGGTTTCCAGTCGTAGACATATGCCGGGATAACCAGGATGACTGCGGCCGCGGCCACACCAACTAAAAATGTAAAATTGCCGATATAGAAGCCCCAGCTTACCTGGTCACGCATTGCCGTGACACCGAGTCCGGCTTGTACCTGGTGAATGTAGGCGAGCAGGCCGGACATAATAAGAATACTCAAAAACGCGAGCCACACCCAATAACCACGTGGGCCCTGACTTACTAACATCACGCTTCCGCGCGCGAAATCGGTGAATGATCGGATTGTCTTCACAATGGCGTCTCCAAGGAATTAAGTGGCGTAAAAATAGAAAAACTTGGGAACAGTATTTAAGTCTTCTTTCAAAACCATGACCCGCTTGTGTTCCATGATGTAGCGGATCTCGCTCTCTTTATCGAGCAGATTGCCGAACTTCCTGGCACCGACCGGGCATGCTTCGGCACAGGCAGGGTAGCGGCCGTTGCGCGTGCGCTGGATGCAGAAGGTGCATTTTTCTACTACGCCTTTGGGCCGGGGCCGGTTGCCGAGGTAGTGGGTGCTGGTGTTGAGCTCTTCTTTCGGCACGGAGGGTTCGGACCAGTTGAAGTGCCTGGCGCCGTAGGGGCAGGCCGCCATGCAGTAGCGGCATCCGATGCACCAGTCGTAATCGATGACGGTGATGCCATCCTTCTCGGTCCATGTGGCGCCGGTAGGGCAGACCTTGGTGCACGGTGGATTGGAGCACTGCTGGCAGGCGACCGGCATATAGAAGTGGCCTTCCTGCGGCACTTCCGCCGGCTGGTAGTAGGGGCTGGCATGCGTGAAGTCGACGCCTTTCTCCTTTTCCATGGACATCACGCGGATCCAATGAATCTGTGGATCGCGGGACTGGTTGTTCTCTCCGACGCAGGCATAGACGCAGCGGCGGCATCCGATGCAGCGGGAGATGTCGAGCGCCTGCGCGAACAGCACACCGGGTATCGGCTGCGTATCGGAGACCTTCACGTTGGTGCCGTACTGCGCGGAGTATTTCGCTTCCATCTCAGCGAGGGAGCGCTTTAAGACCGCCGGAGAGACGTCATGCAGGCGCTTGGGCCCGCACGAGGTCATGATGGTGACAATGGCTCCGGCCGCGCTGACGGTGAAGCCGCGCCGCGACATCGATTGCTTGGAACAGGGTTGTTGGGAGTTGCAGTCGTTTTCCATTGCTTGTCCTTCTATTAGTCGACAGGCCGTTTGGGGGCCTGTGGGGCAGGTTTCGGAGCGAGTGCCTTAAAGCGGGGCTGGTGCGGGTTGTGGCAGTGGGCGCAAAGCAGATAGCCTTTGGTCCCGTTCCAATACCCCGTTCGGCGCCCATGTACGCCTGCGCGCCAGTCGCGAAGTTTTTCTCCGTGGCACTGGCCGCACAGCTTGTACGACTCTTCGAATTTAACTGGTTCCCCGCTGGCCAGATGGAGTTGGTCGCGGTTGTTGGCATCATGGCAGTCGAGGCACCAGCGATGTTCCTGGTCGTGCTTGAGATCGATCTCGACGTGCATCATGGTCAGCTCGCGGCGTGTGCGGTCGGGCTTCATGGTTGCGTGACAGGAGGTACAGGGAAAGATGCCTTCTGAAAAGGGAGGTGGGGGCACCTCCAGTTTCTCCACGGTCTTGGGCTTGTCGGCCGCTGCCGCGCTGGCGATGGCGAGTGTTGCGATGAGGAGTGTTCGCATATTCCGGGCCTCCTCACGCGCAGCGTAACTCGACATTTCTCTGCATCTCGCGCAGCCACATGGTCTGGAACAATTGCAGACGCGAACCGATGACAGTGGCGAGGTTCATGGTTACTTTGTAGCCGCATTCCGGACTGCCGGCCAGGTAGTCGCTGAGCGCCTGCCTGGAGATGGCAATCAGTTCGGTATCGAGCTGCGCGGTGGCAGTCAAGGTGAAGCGATAAGGAGGGATGAGCGCCGACCAGCCGACGGTTTGGCCGGGCGTGCGCTCTTCCACCATCACTTCCTGGTCACGCCCCATGACATGCATGGGCAGCGTGAGCTTGATTCTTCCGCGATCAATCAGATAGATACAATCGGCGGCGTCACCCAAGTGAAACAGCGAGGCGCCGCTGCGGATCGTGCGGCGCGTACCGAGCGCCAGAGTGCGTTCTGCTTCTTCGGGCGAAAGCCCTTTGAGTAGATCCGGGTGTCCACTGGACATTGCGTGCTCCTTTTATTGAATCAGGGGTGACATCGTGCGGCTGTGCAGCATTTCAGCCGTGGGGAATTCAATGAACGACTCGGCGGCGGCCTGTTCCAGGCGGACATGATTTTCAATCTGGAACATCAGGACTTCCATCGGCACCTTGGCGTGAATCGTGATCGGCACATCGCCGCCCTTAGCAAAGAAGCGCGCTGGTATCTCGGCCTTTACGGGCTCGGGCGCTGTGGCCGGTTCCGCTTCGTCCCTGCGAGGACCAGTAGCGGCGCCGAACGCCATACAGGTAATTCCCAAGCCGAACATTCCCATGCAAGCAACCATCAAAAAAAGTTCCATGAACGAACCATCCTTTCGCTGCTCCTTAATGCATCTGGTGTGCCAAAGCTGGAGCATGCGGTTTTATTGGGGTTTTGAAGCGTTTGTTGCCGTTGCGGCAGCAGGATCTGCCAATCTGTCAGAAGGGTTTCTGCCATTCCGTCATGTGGAGCTGTCGCTGTAAATAAGCATTGACGGATTGCGAGGAATGTGAAATGATGCCTCATATTCGATACCAAGTGGTATGAAGATCCGAATTGGTAGCATGACCGCAGGCTTGGCCGCCGGAGTAACCGCATCCGTGGTCCTGGCCTGTGCTGCGGGTGCCTATCTCTATTCCAGACATCACTTCAACACGCTGCTGGAGACTGCCCGTACGGATGCGCTGGCGGAAGGAGAGTTGATCCGGGTCGCGCTGGAGCATCAGATGATCGAGAATGAGCGCGGCCTGATCGCGCGCATGATCGAGAGCTTCGGACGCCAGCCGCGCGTGGAGTTAGTGGCATTACTGGATAGGAGCGGGCAGTTACGTTACTCGAGTAAGTCACCGGATGAGACCGGCGATTTGCGCCTGGATTCACCGACCTGCCAGGCCTGTCACCAGCATGCGCCGGAGCATCGCGAATCGAGCCGCGTGATTGAAACCCGCGGCGGACAGATCCTGCGGACGATGATTCCCATTCCCAACCGGCAGGAGTGCTTCCGCTGTCACGGTCCCACGCAGAAGATCAACGGCGTGCTGCTGGTGGACTACAACGCTGGTGCGATCCGGGCGGCGATCGATGGCGACATGCGGTGGATGGTTGGCGGGGCCGGGGCATTCGCGTTGCTGCTGGTTGGCGCCATCGCGCTCATCATCCGCCAGTTGGTGCTGCGGCGTTTGCAGCGGTTTGAAACAACCGCGAGACTGATCGCGGGCGGGGACCTGGAGCGGCGTGTACCGACGGAGGGTACCGATACGATCGCGTGGCTGGCGCGGGAGTTCAACACGATGGCGGATTCGGTCACCGGCCTGGTGGGCGAAGTTCGGGATCAACGCGAGCGGCTGGAGAACGTGATCAATAGCATTGACGATGGCATAGTGGTGCTGGATTCCCAGCGCAAGGTGATCGCGGCGAATGATGCGTTTTTGAAGCGTGCGGCACAATCGCGCGAGAAGGTGCTGGGCTGCTGCTGCGCCGATATTGAACTAGCGGGTTGCAATACTGATGACTGTCCGACGTTGTGTTGCCTGAAAAACGGTGAAGGCCAGATCCGCATCTGCGAACGCACGACTCCTGACGGAACGGTGGCGTGGGAAGAGATACATGCCTCGCCGATCCTCGATCAGGCAGGTGAACTCGTGCATGTGGTTGAGGTGTGGCGCGACATCTCTGAGCGGCGCGCGAGGGAGGCTCACCTGGCGGAGTCGCACCGGTTGGCGTCGTTGGGCATGCTTGCTTCGGGGTTTTCGCATGAGCTGAATACCCCGCTGGCGACCATTCTGATGTGCATCGAAGGCATTCTGCGGTCGGTGCCGAGGAACGGTAATGGCGATGGAGATTGGGGACGCGTGGGCGAGAATGCGGACATCGCGCGCGAACAGCTCATGCGGTGCCGCGGCATCACGCAGCATTTTCTGCGAATCTCGCGGGGACAGAAATCTCCGGGAGGAATTGTCGAGGTCTGCGGGATTATTCGCGCTGTGGAGCGGCTGACCGAGCCCACCGCGCGTGCGCAGTCGGTGCGGGTTGAGGTGGAATGTGCGCCGGTGGAAGTGCTGGTGCGCGCCGATGAAGCGGAGTTGCAGAACGTGTTGATCAACTTGATGCTCAATGCGGTGCAGGCGTGCAGGCCGGGCGGTAAGGTGCGGCTGGTGGTGGAGTGCGAAGCGGCGGTCCGCATCAGGGTGATCGATGACGGATGTGGCATTGCGGCGGAGAATCTGAAGCGAATTTTTGAACCCTTCTTTGGATTGCGCCAGGGAGGGACCGGACTCGGGCTGTTTCTCTCGTTGAATACGATTCGCCGGTTTGGCGGCGATATCCGGGTGGAGAGTGCTCCAGGCAGGGGTTCGTCGTTCGAGATTAGTTTGCCGGCCGTAGTGCCGGCGTTGGAGGTTCTGCAATGAAGGCTTCAGGTTCGGTGCTACTGGTCGATGACGACTCTGCATTCCGCCATGTGATGTCGAGTGAGTTGATGCGGCTGGGGTACGACGTCAGCAGCGCCGCCAGTGGCGAAGAGGCGCTGCGCAAGTCTGCGGTCTCCGACCCTGAAGTGGTGTTGCTGGACATGCGACTGCCGGCGATGAACGGGCTGGAAGTGCTGAAGCAGTTGCGCGAATCGAATCCCGGAACGGAAGTGATCATGCTGACCGGGCACGGGTCTATCGATACGGCGATCGATGCGATCCGGATCGGAGCGTTCGATTACGTGAGCAAGCCCTGCCCGCTGGATGAGCTCAACATGCGTATTCAGCGCGCGTTGGAGCGGCGGGCGCTGCGCAGCCGGACTACGATTCTGGAGCGGGGACTTACGCCGCCGGATCTGGGCGGATCGTTCATCGGCGAGAGTGCTGAGTTCAAGCAACTGGTGCATCTGATCGACCGTGTGGCGCCGAGCGGGTCGAGTGTTTTGATCACCGGCGAGACGGGAGTGGGCAAGGAGCGGGTCGCGAAATTGATTCACTCGCGCAGCCCGCGCGCGGCGAAACCGTTTGTGGTGGTGGAGTGCGCTGCGCTGCAGGAGACGCTGCTGCAGAGTGAGCTTTTTGGGCACAATCGCGGCGCATTCACCGGGGCGGAGCGGGCCAAGCCTGGACTGTTCGAAGTCGCGAATGGCGGCACGATCTTCTTGGACGAGATCGGTGAAGTAAGTCCGGCGACACAGACCAAGCTGTTGCGGGTGCTGGATACTTCCACGTTCCGGCATGTGGGCGGGACCACGGAGGTCCACGTTGATGTAAGGGTTTTGTCGGCGACCAACCGGGACTTGACTGCGATGGTGAGGCAGGGCCTGTTTCGCGAGGATCTGTTCTACCGCATGAGCACGATCCGGATTGAGATTCCGCCGTTGCGCAGCCGCGGGACCGATATGGAACTTCTCGCCAAGCACTTCGTGTCGCTGTTCAACGAGCGGTTTGGATCATCGAAGCGGATCGGCCCGGAGGCGCTGAAGATGCTGCGCCATCACAGCTGGCCCGGAAACGTGCGTGAATTATTGCACGTGATTGAAGCGGCGATGGTGGTTTGCGAGGGCGATTTGTTGATGCCGGAGCATCTGCCTTCGCGTACGTTCCATCAGCCGCAGGCGTCGAACGGAAAGATCTCCACACTGGAAGAGATGGAGCGCACGCATATACAGCGTGCGCTCGAACAGTGCGGCGGCCACCGCAGGAATGCAGCGAAGATGCTCGGCATCAGCGAGCGGAATCTATACCGCAAGCTGGGCGAGTATCAGATGCTGCCTGCCGATTAGAACTCCGCGCGCAGTGCGACCTGACCCTGTCTCGGAGTGTTGGCCTGGGACGTGATCTTGCCGAAGTTGGCATTGCTGACATTGCCTTGCGGCGAGCCGAATACTACACGATTGAAGGCGTTGAAGAACTCGCCGCGCAGGGTTAGCGTGACTCGTTCATAGACGCGGAACTTTTTGGAGAGGCCGAAGTTCTCGTTGTAGTTATTCGGGGCGCGGAGGTCGGTGTAGGTTCTGGCCGAGGTGCCAAACTGCAGAGCCGGAGGAACCACGAACGCCGCGGTATTGATCCACTTCATGGTATTCGGATCAAAGCTGCCGTCGCCCAACTGGCGGGTCTGGCCTGCCACTACGTTCGGGCGCAGCACCTGCGTGAACAGGGGCAGCGTATTGTTGGCGGTGAGGATGATTGGCACACCGCGCGAATACTGATGAATACCCGTGAAGGTCCAGCCACCGATGAACTTGTTGCGGGCGAAGAACGGCAACTGATAGCTGTAGGCGAGCGCGAAGACGTGCGGCACGTCGGTAATGGCGACCGTCTTTTCCAGCTTGCGGTTGTAGAAGGTCTGGCCTGCGGTGCCGCCGCCGGCGAGCACGTCGCTATCGGAGAGGGTCTTGGCGAAGGTGTAGGCGAGTTGCAAGTCGAGGCCTTTCAGCGCCCGGATGTTGTACTGGGCCTGCAAGGCGTTGTAGGTGGAGCTGCCCGACGGATTGGAGCGGTTGAAGATATCGAGGAACTGCGGATAGGGGCGCAGGGACTGTGCAACGGAGCCTTTAAACCCGGGATACGGAGCGTTGAAACCGGCGGCTGTTGCCTGGGCGGAACCGATCTGCTGCGAGAGCAGTGAGCCAAGGCTAAGGTACGACGGATTCACTTCGTTCATGTGCATCAGGCCGCTGCCGAGGCGCGAACCCTTGGTGCCGAGATAGGCGACTTCGAGGTTCATGCGCGCGGAGAGTTCCTGTTGAATGGTCATGGACCAGTTCTGGAAGTAGGGCGGCGCGCCATCGCCTTTAGCGATGTAGCGGACGTCGGTACCGTTGGCGAATGACGGGTCAAGGAATGGAGGCTTGGGGAAGTTTTGCGGATAGCCGCCATCCCAGTTGAAGGCCGGAGTTGCGCCCTGATCGAGGGTGGTGAAGACGGGGTTGGCGCTGTAGCCGTAGGTCTGCGAAAGCGAATCGCGGAGACCTGCGTTGCCGTTGCCCGCTGCGTAGTAGATGCCGTAGCCGGAGCGGATGACGGTCTTGGGCATCAACTGATAGGCGATGCCGAGGCGGGGGCCGAAGGCCTTGAAGTAAGTGTCAGAGAAAGACCGTTGTCCGTTGCGGCCCGCGCCGTTGCCTAGGAAGGTCAGTGCGCCCAACTTGCCGCCTGCGGCGGGATTGGCCACGGTGGGATCGAAGGTGGAGAGGTTATCGAGCTTCTCGTAGCGTGGGAAGAAGATGTCGTAACGGATGCCGTAGTTGACGGTCAGTTTACGGGTTACTTTCCAATCGTCCTGCGCATAACCGGAGACATAGCGATATCGGTTGCGCGGGTAGTAGGCGAAGATCTTGAGGGTGCCGCGATCGACGTTGCCCAGCAGATAACTGGCGATGGCGTTGCCCGTGTTGGGCTGGTTCGGAATGCCTGTTTCGAGGGCGTTGAACTGGAATGCACCGGCGGCCTGGAAGTTATCAATGCCGTTGGTTTCCATGAAGCGGAACTCCACGCCGAACTTGAAGCTGTGCGAACCGCGGACCCAGCTGAGGCTCTCGTCGGCCTGCCAGGCGGAATTGGTTTGCAGCGTGCGTGAGTTGCAGTTGGGCTGTCCGAGGCTCGAATAACCGGAGCCGGGGAAGGTGATGCACGGGAAGGAATTGTTGGTGGAGGTGTTGACTCCGGCGAGGCCCAGTTTCTGGGGCCAGTCCTGATTGAGGCTGCCGCTATCCACTGTGGTGAGGAAGCGTGTGAAGCCCAGCGTGACGTGGTTCAGAAGAGTAGGCGTGATGACGTAGTCGTCGGAGAGGCGGACCCAGTGGTTGTGATTCAGGTTGTGGCTGGCTGGCGTTGCGCCGCCATCGAAGGCGGTGCGTTCGGCGCCGCCGCCGAGCGGATCGAGCTGATCGAGCACGTCGCGATAGAAGTAGCCGCTGATGCGGTGACGGTCATTGAAGGAGTGATCCATCTTGACGTTGATCTGGTCTTCGTTGACGTAGCCGCGGCCGGTGCTGGTGAAGTTGTTGAACAGGGCGCTGGTCATCGGAGCAGGGAGCTGCGCATTGACGGCGGTGGAGACTTTGCTGAAGCGGTTGGTGGGGATCACTCGGGCCGGGAACGGATCGCGCGTGATGGCGCCATTCACCGTGCGGGTGGTTGCCGGATCGTAGATGACGTTGGCGCTGCGGCTGAAATCGCCACTGCGGAAGTCGGTGGGGATCATGCTGGCCAGCGTGTTGGGAGCGCCGGCGCGATAGCGGTAGCCTCCGTAGACAACATAGAAGAACGTCTTATTGCGGCCGTTGTAGAGTTTGGGGATCAGCAGCGGTCCACCAAAGGATGCGCCGAATTCGTTCTGGCGGTTGACGGCGACTGAGGGCAGATAGAAGCCGCGGGCGTCGAGCGCGTCGTTGCGCAGGAAGTCAAAAGCCGCGCCGTGGAAATCATTGCCGCCTGATTTGGTGGTGAACACCTGCAGGCCGCCGCCGGTGCGTCCGTACTCGGCATTGAAGTTGGCGCGGATGAGTTTGAATTCACCGATGGTTTCCACTGAGGGGCGGGCGTTGCCGGGGATGATGCCGCCGCTTTCGATGCCGGTGGAGGCTACGCCATCGACCAGGACCTCTTTGGCGCGATTCGGTGAGCCGCTGATCTGCGTGTTCGAGGTGTCGCCAGTGACGCCGGGGGCGAGGAAGATGAACTGTTCCATGTCGCGCGATTTGCCGCCGACGAACAGGGGCAGCTCCATCAGCTTGGAGCGGTTGATGGTGGTGCCGAGGTCGGAGGTTGAGGTTTGGAGCTGGCTGACCTCGCTGGTCACTTCCAGGGTCTGCTCCACGGCGCCGAGCTCGAGCTTAGCGTCGATGGTGACGGTCTGGGCGACGTTTAGGCTGATCGACTTATGTGAGTAGCGCCGGAACCCGGCAGCTTCCATGGTGACGTCGTAGCTGCCGAGCGCCATCTGCTGCAGCACGTAGTTGCCGCTGCCGTTGGTGTTGGTGCGGTAGGCGACTCCGGTGCTGGTGTTGGTCGCTACAACCTTCGCATTGGAGACGCTGGCGGCAGCGGGGTCAGTGACGCGGCCGGTGATGGAGCCCAATGTGGTCTGCGCGTATAGGGAACTCGCGCTGATGACGGACAGAGTGAGGCAGGCAAAATGTTTCAACATGATATTTATTTGGTGAAAAGAAGGTATAAAACTATCGTAACATCCACCAGGGGGTGCCCCAAAACTCTGATAGAATTCATCCTGCATGCGGTTGGCTTTCATTCTTCTATTGCTGCCCGGGGCGGCTATGGCCGGCGGGCCGGAGATCCTGGAAAAGCGGTGTCTCTCGTGTCACAATTCGAAGGCTCGAATCGGCGGGTTGAGCCTGGAGACGCGCGCTGACGCGGCCACCGTGTTGGGCGGGCGGCTGTTGGGCCGCGTCACCAGCGGACAGATGCCTCCCGGCGGCGGACTGGCCCAGGACGAGCGGCAGACAATCTCCGGCTGGTTGAAGGACGGTGCGCCGTGGGAGAAGCGGTTGTCCGCGACGGCGCGGCCAAGGGCAGGGAAGGACTGGTGGTCGCTGCAGCCGTTAAAGGTTGCCGCGGGCGGTTCGATCGATCGCTATATTCAAGATGGCCTCGCCGCGAAGGGGCTGCGCATGTCTCCGCCTGCTGCTGCGCGCACATTGATACGGCGCGTGACGTTTGATCTGACTGGTCTGCCGCCGTCGCCTGAGGAGGTGGAGGCGTTCGTGGCTGATTCGTCTCCCGATGCTTATGGAAAACTGGTGGACCGGCTGCTTGCTTCGCCTGCCTATGGAGAGCGCTGGGGACGGCACTGGCTCGATGTGATCCGCTACGGCGAGAGCAACGGGTATGAACAGAATCACCTGCGCCCGAACGCCTGGCCTTTCCGTGATTACGTGGTGCGTTCGTTGAATGCGGACAAGCCGTATCGCCGCATGATTCTGGAACAGTTGGCTGGGGATGTAGTGGGCAAGGGCGACCCGGAGGTGGAGGTTGCCACCGGGTTTCTGGTTGCAGGGCCACACGACACAGTTGGCAATCAGGCGGAGGCTGCGAAACGCCAGCAGCGCGCCGATGATTACGACGATGTGGTGAATGCGACCGCATCGGCGTTTCTGGGCATGACCGTGAGCTGCGCGAAGTGCCACGATCACAAGTTCGATCCGATTATGCAGGCCGACTACTATCGGATGTCCGCTGTCTTTTCCGGCGTGGTGCATGGGGAACGGGAGATCTCGACTCACGCGCGCAAGGCGGCTTATCGTGCGCAGGCGGCGCCGTTGGAGAAGCAGATCGAAGAGGGCAAGCAGGCACTTGTAGCGCTGCGGAAACAGGGTGAAGCCGGACGCAAGGCCGTGGAACAGCGGCTGCGGGCCAGGATGCGTCCACCGGTTTCGCCATTCGGTACCGAGGAGAGCTTTGCCGCGGTGGGCGCGAAGGCGGTCCGGCTGGTTGCGCTGCAGGGTGCGCCGGGTGGACTGGACGAAATCGAAGTCTGGACTGCCGATGGTCGCAACGTGGCGCGCGATTCCGCGGGGGCTCGCATCGAGGCTTCTTCGACGCGCGTGGCCGATGGCAACCCGGATGCCTACCATGCGCGGTACCTGATTGACGCGGTCTTCAATCAACGGTGGTTCGCCGCGGGTGGAGGCAAAGTCACGATTACGATCACGCTGCCTCGTAGCGAGCCGGTGGTGAAGGTGAGCTGGTCTACCGATCGTCAGCGGGCTTTTCAAGGCGGCTTCCAGCAGCCGACGCTGGAGAAATACGAGATCGAAGTTCTGGGCGATGGCGGGGAGTGGCGGCATGTCGCTTCGAACGCAGGCCGCTTTCCTGCCAACAAGACCGAGCAGGAACGGGTGCTGGTGCTGGAGTCGTTGAGGCAGGCCGAGCGTGAGCGGTTCACGGCGTTGGAGCAGAGCGTTGCCGGTTGGGAGTCGCAGCTTCGCAAGCTGGAGAAGCCTCCGGTTGTTTATGCAGGTACTTTCCGCACGCCGGACGCGGTGTTCCTATTGAAGGGCGGCAACGTGATGCAGCGCGGCGAGCAGATGCCTGCGGCCAGCTTGAGCGCTTTGCCGGGATTTACGCTAGCGCTCGATGCGCCGGAAGCGCAGCGGCGGCTGGCGCTGGCGGAGTGGATTGCCAGTGATGCGAATCCGTTGACTCCGCGCGTGATGGCCAATCGTTTGTGGCATTATCATTTCGGCACGGGCCTGGTAGCGACGCCCTCTGACTTCGGCTTCAATGGCGAGAGGCCGGTGAACCAGGCGCTGCTTGACTATCTGGCAAAGCGGCTGGTCGAGGGCGGCTGGCGGTTGAAGCCGCTGCATCGCGAGATTGTGATGTCGGCCGCTTACCGGCAGTCGAGCGAATGGACCGCGGCGGCGTCGAAGGTGGATGCCGAGTCGAGATTGTTGTGGCGCTTCCCGCCGCAGCGGCTGCAGGCGGAGGCGATTCGCGACCAGATGCTGGCGGTGGCGGGAGTGCTGGACCGGAAGGTGGGCGGGCCGAGCTTCCAGCTATACAAGTACACGGTCGATAACGTCGCCACTTACTTTCCGCTCGATGCGTTCGGGCCGGAGACTTACCGTAGGTCGCTCTATGCGCAGCCGGCGCGATCGATCCGCATGGAGTTGCTAAGTGAGTATGACTGCCCGGACTCTTCGCTGCCTGAGCCGAAGCGGGTGGTGACGACATCGCCGTTGCAGGCGTTGTCGTTGCTCAACAACAGTTTCACCATCGGTATGTCGGAGGCCTTTGCGAAGCGCGTGAAAGCGGAGAGTCCCGGCGATGCAGTGGGGCGTGCCTTTGAGCTGGCGTTCGGACGCAAGCCCTCGCAAGAGGAGCGGGAGGCCGCTAGCAGGCTGGTTGCGCAGCATGGCTTGACCGCGCTGGCACGTGCTTTGTTTAACGCGAATGAGTTTGTCTATGTCCACTAACCGCCGTCAGTTCATTCATGGTTTGGGAGCCATCGCGCTGTCAGATCTGCTGCGCGGCGAGTCGCGCCCGCCGCACTTTGCGCCGAAGGCGAAGCGCGTGATCCAGATCTTTTGTCCGGGCGGCGTCTCTCATCTCGACACCTTTGACTACAAGCCGGAGCTATTGAAGCGCAGCGGCGAGCCGATGCCGGGCGCGGAAAAGGAAGTGTCGTTTCAAGGTGCCAATGGCGCGCTGATGAAGAGTCCGTGGAGTTTTGTGCCGCGCGGACAATCGGGAAAGATGATGACGGCCGGCTTGCCGCACCTGGGTGAACTCGCCGATCAGATGGCGTTCATCCATTCGATGACAGCGCGCTCGAATACGCACGGACCTGCCTGTGTGGCGATGAATACCGGCTTTGTGTTCGAAGGGTTTCCGTCGGCGGGTGCGTGGACCAGCTATGCGCTTGGCTCGATGAACGACAACCTGCCGGCGTATGTCGCGATTCCCGATGTGCGCGGCATTCCTCCGTCTGGCCCGGCGAACTGGACTTCCGGGTTTCTTCCTGCGCAGCATCAGGCGGTGGCGTTTAGTGCGGCGCAACCGATCCGGAATCTGGAGCGGCCTCGGGCGGTGACGGAGGCCGCGGATAAAGATACGCGCGACTTCGCAAAATACTTAAATACCGCGCATGCCGCCCAGCATGACGGCGACTCCGATTTGAAGGCGCGCATCGCGACCTACGAACTGGCGGCGAGCATGCAGCTATCGGCGCCAGAGGTTTCGAACCTGGCCAGTGAGTCGCGGGCGACGCATGCCTTGTACGGCACCGAAGACACGAATCCGCTGCTGGCCGCCTATGGACGGAACTGCCTGCTGGCGCGACGGCTGGTCGAGCGAGGTGTGCGCTACGTGCAACTCTACTGTGCCTCGCGCGCATCGGGCGTGGACGGCTTTCTCAATTGGGACGCGCACAAGACGCTTCAGGCCGACTACGAACGGCACTTCCCGATTCTGGATAAGCCGACTGCAGGGCTGATCCGCGACCTTGGTGCGCGCGGGCTGTTGGAAGACACGCTGGTGTTGTGGACAACGGAGTTCGGGCGCATGCCCACGCATCAGGACGGGACGCTGGGGCGCGATCATAATCCCGATGCGTACACGGTGTGGATGTTGGGCGCCGGGGTGAAGCGCGGAGCGTCCTATGGCGCGACCGATGACTTCGGACGCCGTGCGGTGGAGAACATCGCGACGGTCCACGATTTCTGGGCGACTGTGCTGCACCTGCTGGGGCTGGACCACGAAAAGCTCACCTGGTATCACAACGGCATCAACCGGCGGCTGACCGATGTGCATGGCCATGTGATCAGGCCTGTGCTCGGCTGATCAGAGTTTCAAGCGCAGCAGATACTGATTCTCTTTTTCGATTTCCGCGGCGCGATCCACCATCTCCTGCGGGTCGTGAACCACATCGAAGAGCCTGCCGCTCAAGCGGCTGGCCTTACCTGTCGCGAGGTAGGCGACCAGGTCGGCCGCGGCCTCTGGAGGCGATTCCAGCCCCTTATTCAGGGCATTCTGAATCATAGGGATCTTCTGCCGCGCCTCTTCGACCATTGCGGTGCGGACCACGCCCGGGCGGATGGCGAAGGCGCTCACTCCGTAGGGCTTCGCCTCCACCGCGATCTGTTCGGTGAGCCGGATCAGCGCGGTCTTGGATGCCACATAGGCAGACATGTTTTCGATGGCGTGTCCGCCTGCGCCGCTGGCGATGTTGATGATACAACCCTGATGGCGGGCGATCATGGCGGGCAGCACGGCGCGACTGCACTCATAGGGTCCGCGCAGGTTCACCTCCAGGCAGCGCCACCACTGTTGCGGGTCGCTTTCCCAGATGGGCTCAAAGGTTCCGCCCCAGCCCGCGTTGTTCACCAGCAGGTCAATGGAGCCGAGCCGTTGCTCCACTTGGGCAATCATGGCGCGGATAGCTTCGGGGTCGGCCATATCGGCGGTGACGCTGGTGATGGCGCCTTTGCTGAGCGCCACGGTTTCGTCCAGTTGCTCGGAAGTACGGGCAGTAATCGCGACCCGGAAGCCTGCCTTCACCAGGCGCAGGGCGATCGCGCGCCCAATGCCGCGACCGCCGCCGGTGACGAGTGCCGTCTTCACCGTGTTAGTACCTGACCGTTACGCCAACCTGCATGACTCGCGCTGCTTTGGATGCCGTGATGGAACCAAAGGCGGCGTTGCCGAAGGATGCATTGGGGTTGGAGAGGTTCGTGTGATTCAATGCGTTCAGGAATTCGCCACGGAATTGGAGGGTAGCCAATTCCCGAATCCTGAAGTTGCGCAGGAGAGACATATCCAGATTGGTGATGCCCGGGCCCCGCACGCTGCCGCGTCCGCCATTTCCGAAGGTGTACGTCGCGGGCTGCGCGAACATGGTGGTATCGAACCAGCGCTTTGCATTGCGAACATCGCTTGCCAGGATTGGATTGCCAATTACGTTGGCGCGTTGTGCTCCCGCCGAGTTGGCGTTGGTGTTGTTGGTGTTGGTGATCACGGTGAATGGTGCGCCACTCTGAGCAACCAGGATGCCGCCCAAGGTCCAGCCGCCAACCACCTGTCCCAGGACACCATTCGCCATCCAGCGCTTGCCGTAGCCGAAAGGAAGTTCATAGACGGAGCTGAAGGTCATGCGATGGCGGATGTCGTTGCCGGAGGGGCCCCAGTCGGCGCGGCGGTCATATTGGTTTGAGTAGGTGTTTGGGTTTGAATCGCCGCCCAACGAACTGCCCGCTTCGAAGGTGTTATCGAGGAACGTTGCCCGCGTATAGCTGGCGTTGATGTTGATGCCTTTGGTGAAACGTTTGGAGAGGCGGACGAAGCCCGCTGAATACCGCGAATCGCCCAGCGCCGGGCTGAGGATGGTGACGCTTGAGAACTGCGGGAACGGGCGGTCGGCGACCGCTGAATGCGCAGCCGAAAGAATGCTGGTGGGGATCTGGTTGATCGGCATGTTCACGTTGGAGAGCTTATGGCCGACGTTCGACATGGCCGTTACTTCCATGATCATGGAGCTGTTGATCTGGTATTGCACGCTCAGGTTGGATTGCTGCGAATAGCCAGTGCGGCGTGAACCATCGAAGAACTGCACGGCGGTGTTGGTGGCTTTGCCGGGCGCGACGGCGCCCCAGCTATCATCCAGCGTCGGCGAGACGAACGTGTTGGGTACGCCGTTTTTCAACAGGAATGGCGCGGTGATGCCATTGTCCGCGGTCGCGTAATTGATGTTGATGCCGAAGCCGAGATTTGCGGTTGCCGGTTGGCCGGCGTCAAACGGGTGCGCAAACTGCACGGCATAACCGCCGCGCAGGACAATCTTGCTGGAGAACGCCGGACGGTAAGCAAAGCCGAAGCGGGGCCCGAAGTTGTTCCAATCTCCGTTCCAGGGAGAGGTGCGGTAGCCGTTGAGTCCCATGAATTTTACGACGCCCGGAGTCTTCGAAACGGGATTGATCTGGTTCAGGTCAAAGCCGTTCATCTGGTTCTGGGTGTCTAGCATGGGCGTGTCGGTTTCCCAGCGTACGCCGACGTTAAGGGTCAGCCGCGAAGTTACCGTGAAATCGTCCTGCAAAAAGCCCGCCAGATACCAGCTGTAACGCTCGCCTTCGGGTGTCTGTGTTTGCACGAACCCGTTGGTGAAGCCTACCAGCATGGACGCGAGGCCATTACCAGTAGCGGTAACGCCAGGGTTCTGCGTGCCCTGTGCGGCGAAGGTGAACTGGCCGGAGGCGATGGAGAGGTTCTGTTCGTGGTTGGTCGATTTCCGCGCTTCAAAGCCGTACTTCAAAGAGTGTTTGCCTTTGATCATGGAAAGCGATTCCACAAACTGCAGATTCTTGATCGGCATCTGGCGGCGCTCCTGGCCGGTGGCGCCGATGGCGCTGAAGCCTGCGGGCGAAAACTGCGGGAAGGCGTTGTCCGTAGTGCCCTTGACGCCCAACTCGGTAACGATGTGCTGCCCCACGCCATTGGTGCGGGCGTGTGCGATTCGATAGCCGTAGTTGAACCGGAATTCGTTGATCGTCGTCGGATTGATCATATGGATTTCGTTGACGTAGGCGTAATTCTGAGTGGCATCGGTGGTGGCTGTCGGGTCTGCGTAATCATTCTTGCCATAAGGGCCGTAGACGATCGGCAGATCGTGGTTGTACATGTAGCGGCCTGACAGGCGGTCCCTGTCACTGAAGATGTGATCGACCTTGCCCATGTAGAAGCCGCTGTTGGTCCAGGTGATGGTGTTGATGCGGAAGTTGTTGCTGCCGGTGATCGCATCGGGCGTGCGATTGGCGATGGGGAAATATTCGAGCGCCTTCATCGCAACGGGGTCGAGTTGTGATGCCGGAATTCTGTTGCCGGGGAACTGGGTGCGTGTCGATTTTCCTGCCACGGTGGCGGTGGATGCGGGGTCGAAGATCTGAATCACCGCGCCGGCGGCGGTTGTCGTGCCGGAGAAGTCACCAGTGCGTTGCAGTGCAGTCGGCACGGTCAGGGTCAGGGTGGAGCCAACGCCGAGCCTGCGCCCTTCGTAGCTGAAAAAGAAGAAGGTCTTGTCCTTCTTGATGGGGCCGCCGAGGGTGGCGCCGAAGACGTTGTAGCGCAGTTTGGGGCTTGTCTTTTCGCCGTTCAGCACGGGAGCGAAGAAGCCAGGCGCGTCGAACATGTTGTTGCGAAGAAACTCGTAGGCGCTGCCCTTGAATCGGTTGGTGCCGGACTTCGATGTCTGAATAATCACGCCGCCGGCTGAACCGCCGAATTCGGCGGAATAGCTGTTGGAGAGGATCTTCATCTCCTGGATCGCTTCGGCCGGAGGATCGGTATCCAGCTGGCCGACACCGAGGCGCATGTTCTGTGTGGAGCCGCCATCGAGCATGATCATCTGGCTCTGCGTGCGGCCGCCGGCGAGGCTGACGTTAGGCTTGCCGCCCGTCACGTAATCAACGAAGACGGCGCCAGGCAGCAGGTTCACCAGGTTCAAGGCCCGGCGGTCACCCAGCGGCAGGTCCTGCACTTCGGCAGGTTCAATGGTCTGGCTGATCACGGAAGTCTTGTCGTCGAGAGTTGCGGCACTCGCCGAGACATTCACCGTTTCTGAAACAGAGCCGAGTTCCAGCTTCACATTGAGGCCAAACGTCTCGGCGGTGGTAAGGGTGATGCCGGATTCTTTAAAGCGGCGGAAGCCTTCGTGTTCCACTGTGACGCTGTAGGCGCCGACCTCCAGGTTCTGGATGACGTAGATGCCTGATTCATTCGTGGTGGCGGTGGTGGCCACATTGGTTTCTGTGTTGGTGGCGATGACTTTCGCGCCTGCCATATGAGAACCGGTGGAATCTGTTACTTCACCGCTGATGGATGCTCTGGATTGCGCAAACGCGGCGCTCGCTGCGACAAGCAGCGCAAAGACGATTCGTATCACGTGTCGAACTCCCTAAGTGGCAAAAGGCCGTGCGTTGATTCTATCGCATCTCGACGTGCCTTGTGCTGTCGGCAAAGCGCTCCGTGGTGATCGCGGAATTATTCAGGATGGACACAAACAGGTTCGATACCGGGGTTTTCGCCGGCATTGCAATGTGTCGGCCTCCGGGCGTGCCTCCAGCGTGCCCGGCAACAAGAAGAGGGAGATTGAAGTTGGAGTGTGCGTTACCATCGCTGAGGGCTCCGCCGTAAAGAATGGAGGAGTGATCGAGCAGCGTGCCATCGCCATCTGGCGTTGCCTTCAACTTTTGCACGAAGTAAGCAAACAGCTCGACGTGATAGCAGTTGATCTTGGTGACCTTCTCAATAAAATCGGGATGTCCGCGATGATGCGTGAGCGGATGGTGCGGATCGGGAACTCCGATTTCAGGATACGTACGCACGCTGCCTTCGCGGCCCAGCATCATGGTGGAGACGCGTGACAGATCGGCCTGGAATGCAATTACCTGCAGGTCAAACATTAACTTCACGTACTCGCTGAACTGGAAAGGGATTCCGGAGGGCTTGTCGATCGGGGGAATGCGCTCGTCCTTTTCGGTGGCGGCGATGCGGGTTTCGAGTTCGCGGATCGAGGTGAGATAGTCCTCGACCTTGCGCCGGTCGGCGGCTCCGAGATTTGTAGCGAGGGAAGCGGTGGATTCCCTGGTGAGGTCGAGAATGCTCTTGCGGTAGAGCGCGCGGCGGGCGCGGGTTTGCGGGTCGAGGCTGGGGTCGATGGTGCCGAACAGGCGCTCGAAGACCGAGCGCGGATTCACTTCGACGGCGAGCGGTGTATCGGGATTCTTCCAGCTCAGGCTGTTGGTGTAGGCGCAGCTGGAACCAGTGTCGCAGTTGCCCACCATGCGCGAATCCTCGCAGCCAAGCTGCAGTGAAGGCACGCGTGTCTCGGAGGCCCAGCGCTGCGCGGCGATCTGATCGAACGTGGTACCGGCGTGGACATCGGCACCCGCGGTGTATTTGGGGATCGACCCGGAGAGGAAGCTGCCCGAAGCGCGGGCGTGGCCGCCGCCCTTGGCCTGCGTGGCGGCGAGATTCGCGAGGCCTGAGACCATCGTAATGTGATCGCGCAGCGGTTCGAGCGGTTTCAGAATACGCGCGAAGGTGAACTCTTTGCCAACTCCGGCGGGCATCCATGCATTCATCATGATGCCGTTCGGCACATAGACAACGCCGATGCGGCGGGCCTCGCCGGGCAGGGCAGGCGCGGCCAGGGCCGGTCGCATGGCATCCAGTAACGGGAGGCCGATCGCGGCGCCGGCGCCTCGCAGCAAGGTGCGTCGCGAGATGTGCTTGCGGGTGATAATTGTCATTGGACTGGTGCTCCGATGTGGTTGGCAATTACTTTGCCGTCTGCCGCGCGCTTCATCTGAAACGGCATGCTGGCGGCGATTCCGATGACGAGCTCTGAAAAGCGGTAGTTGTTCGCAGGCAACTTCGCGGCGATCGCGTTGAGCGTGGCGCGGTCGTAGCGTTCGAGGCCGCGGCCGAGGGCATAGGTC